>ERZ724504.2132-NODE-2132-length-10820-cov-5.430376_pt1 | contig 10820 bp, 7 predicted proteins | sample MGYA00376037_ERZ724504 | MGnify/ENA primary metagenome ERZ724504 (study PRJEB28724, sample SAMN07190888) | wastewater metagenome | isolation source: influent of sewage treatment plant in Hong Hong | place: USA: Christiansburg, Virginia | collected 2016-03-01 ... | reverse complement strand
TGTATTAATGCTATTTTTAGAGGGCATTGTGCAGCAAATCACCCGCTCGTTGCAGTTTTATTTTTCATCAAGCCAAAATAGCCAAGTAGAGTATATTTTGTTGGGTGGGGGTAGTGCCAGCATTGCGGGTCTAGCAAGCATGGTTGAGCAAAAACTTGGTACCCGCACAGGTATTGCCAATGCATTTTCAAATATGACGATTAATAACCATATCAACACTGAATTACTGATTATGGACGCGCCAAGCTTAATAGCAGCTTGTGGCTTGGCGTTACGGAGTTTTGATTAATGGCAAAGATTAATTTACTTCCTTGGCGTCAAGAACTTCGTGAACGTAGAAACCGTGAGTTTATGACTTTAGTGGTTGCGGTACTGTTTTTATCGCTACTCGGTGCCTTTGCAGCATGGAGTTACTATAAAAATACCCTAGAAAACCAGCAGCTTGCTAATGAACGCATCAAACAAGAAAACGCTAATTTGGACAAGGCGTTAAAAGAAATCGAAACCCTTGAGCAGCAGCGTGATGATATCATCGCGCGTATGAAAGTGATTCAAGACTTGCAAGGTCGTCGCCCTGTGCCTGTTCGTATTTGGGACGATATTGCCAGAATTATCCCCGCACAAATGTATTTGACCAGTATGAAGCGTGAAGCTGATACCATCACCTTTACTGGTCAAGCCGACAATCCGAATGTGATTTCAACATTTATGCGCAGTCTTGATGGGACGCAGTGGTTAGAAAAATCGGCTGTGGTCAGTATACAGCAGCCCAATGCAGTGGCTTATCAAGCCGCCACACCCGCACCTGCTGCCGGTAACATCAGCGCTAGCAGTACCAGCGCAACATTACCAGAAGCCAATTACGTGACTTTTGTGGTAACAACCATGGTTAAGCAAACCGACGTTGCCAGTGCCACCGCTGCCAGTGGCGTTGCGGCAAGTGCGAGCAAGGAGAAATAACGGTGAAATTAACCAATCCGCTAAAAAGACCGAGACTTGTCAAAAAACCTGTTCAAATTACCGCAAAAAAATCGTTTGATGTTAAAGCCTTCGTCGAGAGCTTTAAATCACTAGACCAAAACAATTATGGTAGCTGGCCTGTACCTGTTAAGGTTACCGTCTTGCTATTTATGGTCGCTGTTATCGCCTTTTTAACTTGGTTTTTACCGATTAGTAGCAAACGTGAGGAGATTGCCGCTGCCGAAGCCGAGCAGCAAACCTTGCTCGATCAATATCGCCAAAAAGAATCCAAAGCACGTCATTTAAAAGAATATCAAGCGCAAGTATTAAAAATGCAGTCTGATTTTAAAGAACTGCTCAATCAATTACCCAAAGACACCCGTATTTCTGACCTAGTGGATGGGATTAATATGGTTGGTGTGGGCAGTAATGTCAAATTTCAGGATATCAAAGTTGAGCCAGAAGTGTCCCAAGAGCTCTTTATTGAGCAGCCAATTCGTATTGCCGCTTTAGGAGATTATCACCAATTTGGGTCATTCATTAGTGGTTTAGCTAAATTACCTCGCATTATTACCCTGCATGACTTTGAAGTTGCCAACCCTAGTCCTAGTCTAGACAAGCTACCAGAAACCAATCTTGTTTTGAACGTTAAAACTTATCGTTCAAAAGAGCTAAATGAAGAAGAATTGAAAAAGGCACAAAAAGATAATCAAAACAATCCAGCTGGGTCTGACAATAAGGAAGCAAATAATGGCAATAAATAAAAAACCGCTCACTATTTGCTTAGCGCTATTAGCCCTCTTATCTGGCTGTACTGACCGTGTCGGTTTGGCAGAGCAACAAATGCAGGAAATCCGTAACCAGCCCGCGCAACCGGTAAAGCCACCACCGACACCTGAAGTGGTACAAGAGTTTAATTACAGCGCTTCACAGCTGCGTAGCCCATTTATGCCGCCAAGTTTAATGCTGCAAGCCAATCAAGTACAGCAAATGCAAGGGGTCAGACCGGATGTGACCCGACTCAAAGAGCCGCTTGAGCAATTTGAGTTGAATGAGCTTACCTATAAAGGTACGATGGTGTCATCATCTGGCGAGGTATATGGTCTTGTTCAGCGCCCAGATGGGGGCATTGCCAGTGTCAAAGTGGGTAATTATATGGGTAAAAATGAGGGGCGTATTGTAGAGATTACGCCAACCCAAATTAACTTAATTGAAATCATACCAGACAGTCGTGTCGGCTATGTCGAAAAACCAAACTCAATTGTTGCCGCAGTTAGTCAATAAAACAAAGGGATAACTCAATGAATTTTAATGCCTATCCATTTCGAACTTCAACGTCTAAGCTAGCGGTAGCGATGAGTGCGATGTTAGTATCTAGCAGCGTGTTTGCAGCTAATACCATTAGAAATATCTCAGTTACCACGCCGAGTGCTATGTTAACAGAGCTCAATATCGACTTTGCTAATAGTGCTGTGATGCCGACGGCTTATGAACTTACTTCACCCACACGACTGGTGTTGGATTTCCCCAATGTGAATAATCAAATTTCATCACGGATGCAAACTTATAACCAAGGCTATGTCAACAATGTCACCACGCTGACCAATGACAGTATGACACGTATGATTATTGAACTGTCAAATCAAGCGACCTATAGTACGCGTGTGGTCAATAATCGCCTCGTTGTCTCCATGCAGCCGAAGGGAAGCACCTCTGCAGTAACCACCGTAGCTACCAATCCAGCAATCGTTACACCGGTGGTGACTAGCCCTGTGGTTGAGAATCAGCCTGCTGTCGTCGTGACTGAACCTACGCCTGCCCCTGTGGTCGTGCAAACGCCGCCACCTGTTGCCGTCGTGACCCAAACACCAAAAGCCGCCCCACCCGCCAATACGATGGTAGTCAAAGTTAATCCTTTATTAAATCCTGCTGCCGCGGTTGTTCAACAATATAACTATGATGGTCTAGCGGCGATTAATTTTAATGGCACCTCGAACGGCGGCGGTAATATTAGCGTTAATTTGGTAAATGACAGCATCCCTGTGGATGTGCAGCGCATGGGTGACGAGTTAGTTATTCGTTTGACAGGCGCCACCATTCCAAGTCGTCTACAAAAACAAATGACCGTAGGGAATGGCTTGGTGCGTGATGTTATCGCAACCAACCAAGGACGCAATGGCGTGATTCGTATTACCATGACAGGCGATTATGACTATAAAGCCTTTCAAACAGGTAATCAACTAAATATCACTATCGATCCCCCCAAACGTCTGCGCGAGCCGACCATTGAAGAACGTACCTACAGCGGCGCGCCTTTATCACTAGAGTTTCAAGATGTCAGCGTGCGGACGATTTTAGAAGTGTTGGCACAACATACCAATACCAACATCGTTGCCAGTGACAGCGTCAGTGGTAATATTACCTTGCGTCTGATTAACGTGCCTTGGGATCAAGCCTTAGATATTATCCTAAAAAGTAAAAATTTGGATAAACGGGTTAATGGTAATGTAATTTGGGTGGCACCCGCGGCAGAACTTGCCAAGCAAGAATCCGATGAGTTAAAAGCGCAACAAGAGAAAAAAGTATTAGACCCACTGCGTACCGAATATATTCGACTTAACTATGCCAAAGCAGAAAATGTACGAACATTGATTGAAGCAGGCAGAGCAACATCCGATCGTTCGAGCGGCAATACCTCACTGTTAACAGACAGAGGTACAGTCACAATCGATACCAGAACCAACACTTTGATTGTTAAAGATACCGCTGAAACCATCAGCAATATCCGTGATTTGATTAGTAAAATCGATATCGCCGTCAAACAAGTGATGATTGAAGCCCGCATTGTGAGCGCGACAGACACCTTTAGTAAAGAACTTGGGGTGAAATGGGGTATTTTATCGCAAGGCGCGGCAAGTAATCGTAACCTGCTGGTGGGTGGTAATTTAAGTACCATTGATAGCCTTAAGACTTATACCACGGCTACAAATGCCGATGGCACTACCTATCCAGTCTATAGCGGTCTCACTGCCGCTAACAACCTCAGTGTCAATCTAGGTGCAGCTAACCCTGCAGGCTCGATTGCCTTTGGCTTGTTGAGCATTTCAGATTTACTATTAGATTTAGAATTGTCAGCCATGCAAGCGGATAACAAGGGTGAAGTCATCTCCAGTCCAAAAGTGCTAACCGCCGACAAACAAACCGCCAAAATCATGTCAGGGACGCAAATCCCTTATCAAGAAGCCTCTGCCAGTGGGGCGACCTCAACGAGCTTTATCGAAGCGGCATTGAGTCTTGAAGTGACCCCTAATATTACCCCTGAAGGTCGTATTGGTCTGGATTTGAGTATTGAAAATGGTTCACCAACCATCATCAATGGTGCGACAGCGGTTTCTAAAGATTCGATTAAAACCAACGTGGTCGTCGATGATGGTCAAACGGTTGTGCTCGGTGGCGTGTTTAAAAATACCTTGGGTAACGATGTGACTAAAATCCCTTTCTTAGGAGATTTACCTTATGTTGATCGCTTCTTTAAGCGCACCTCAAAAAGCAATAACAAGCAAGAATTATTGATTTTTGTGACCCCAAAATTGGTGAATGACACAGGTCGTATCAATTAATTGACCACCCAACAGACGTTTTGTATAACAAAATAGTGTTATAGCGCATTGCCACAAATCACAGTATAATGTTTTCAATATATTATAGAGTGATTTGTGGTTTTTTTATGGAGTGTAATCAACCTAAGCCGTTAATTATTTTGATTGGCCCGATGGGTGCGGGTAAGACCACAATTGGTAAACTGTTGGCGCAGCAACTTGGGTTTACGTTTTATGACAGTGATCAGGAGATAGAACGCGTCTCGGGCGCAAGTATTAGCTGGATTTTTGAAAAAGAGGGTGAAGTAGGGTTTCGTCAACGCGAAACACGTGTACTTGATAAACTAACCCAGCTCGATCATGTCGTACTGGCCACAGGCGGCGGGGCAGTAACTATCGCTGAAAATCACCATTTTTTAAAACGTGGTATAATCATCTATTTGCGGGCAGAAGTTGACATTCAGTATGAACGCACTTGTCGTGACCGCAACCGCCCGTTATTACAAATAGACAATCCTAAGCAAAAGCTAACCGAACTGTTTGGTAAACGTGACCCAATTTATCAGCAGCTTGCCGACATCACCATTGTTACGGGTCACAATTCCCCAAAAAAAATGGTGCATGACATCTTGCTGCAATTGCAAGACGCCAATATAACCATTTAAATGTAGCGCTGTAGGTATGACAAGCTAATTGATGACAACCTACTAGATGACAAAAAAATAACATTGATATGAGTACCGCCATGCGCCGTGAGTTAATTGTCCATACACGTTCACACGACTATCCCATTTTTATTGGGGAAAATCTCATCGAAACCTTTGATTTTGCTGACTATATTGGCGGTAAACAAGTATTGGTTGTCACCAATGAGACAGTTGCACCCTTATATCTTGATAAACTCGTCGCACGTCTGCCTGCCGATAAACTCATCAAAACTTGTATTTTACCTGATGGTGAGCAATATAAAACCCAGCAAAGCATTGATAGTATTTATGATCAGTTGATGGAAAATCACTTTAACCGTGACTGTACGCTGATTGCGCTTGGTGGTGGCGTCATTGGTGATATGGTGGGTTTTGCGGCAGCAAGTTTTATGCGCGGTGTGAATTTTATCCAAATTCCCACAACGTTGTTATCGCAAGTGGATTCTAGCGTGGGCGGCAAAACAGGCATCAATCATCGCTTGGGCAAAAATATGATTGGCGCGTTTTGGCAGCCGCGTCTTGTTTTGGCAGATATGACTACCTTAAAGACCTTGCCACCGCGTGAATTATCAGCAGGGTTGGCGGAAGTTATCAAATACGCGTTAATCGGCGATGTGGCGTTTTTGGCTTGGCTTGAAACCCATATGACGTCGTTACGCACGCTCGATTTGAATTTATTAGCCCAAGCTGTACTGATTTCTTGCCAGCATAAAGCCGATATTGTGGCGCAAGATGAGTTTGAAGCCAATACACGTGCGCTGCTTAATTTTGGTCATACCTTTGGGCATGTGATTGAAACGCATGAAGGTTATGGCAATTGGCTGCACGGTGAAGCAGTCGCGGTAGGCATGATTCAAGCGATGCAGTTGTCACAAAAACAAGGTTGGCTCAGCGCGGATGATGTTGACAGAGCCAGTTCTTTAATCGCTCGTGCTGATTTACCCACCCATCCGCCAGTCATTGAGGTGGACACAGCACTGGATTTGATGGGGCATGATAAAAAAGTCAAATCCGGCAAAATTCGTCTCGTATTACTAGAACAATTGGGACAAGCGGTATTGACGTCAGCGTATGATCCAGCGTTACTGACAGACGTGCTGGCTTTGACTGATAAAGCTAATTGATATAAATTTTATAGATGGGTTAAAGCGTCCTATCGGGCGTTAATCTTACCTCGGACAGAAGGTTGTTTTATGGTGCATTCTTTATCTACGCTGTATCGTTCATGGGCATTTAAAGTGACCACTTGGCTGATTTTAGCAGCGATTGCAGGCGGCTTGACGGTCATGGTGTGGATTGCCTCTGCGGTAAAGCCTGCCAAAAGTGCGGTGAAAGCGGCGAGTAATGCCAATCTAAATCAAGATCCCACCGCGCTACTATTGGCAAAACCACCTGAAGAGCTCAATAAAGAAGTGAGACCCATTAAATTTGATGCGGTGATTCGTGATATGCGCAACTATCCTAAAGAATTTAAGGACAGTCGCTTTATCAAGGCCAATAACGGTAAATGGACAGTTCAAGTCATGAACGTGGTGGAACATGAAGTGGTCACCGACTACCTAAATAGCCGTGATGATCGTGATAAATTTAATTATTTTCGTATCGTCGATGCGCATAACCAAAAACGCTTTGTTGTCACCTATGGCGTATTTGGCTCAGTACAAGAAGCGGTTGGCGCGGCTAAAGTAGTGAATTTTAATTTACCAAAAGAGGTCAAAGCATTTCCTGAAGAATTTAAAATGTATGCCCCGCAAATGGATGAGTATGAAGTCGCGCCGCCCCTTCGTGATGTCGGTAAGACAGCCGCGCGAGAAGTCAAACTAAACGCCACACCAAAATTGTTGCCCGCACCGAAAGCCAAAGTTGAACGACAACCACAAGCTGCGACTCCACCAGTTGCACAACCAAAACGCGTGGCGCCAAAAACCAGCATTGAAAAGTCAGCCAATGCGCAAGAGACCCTTTCTATCCAAGAAGGTAAAGTGATTGCTGAAAGCAACAGTAACGACTCAAATGTCACCCGCTCAGAACCAAAAGTTATCAATAGCAAGAATGATAATGCGGACGTCAAACCCAAACAAACCCATAGCAAGCCGGCTGAAGAAAAGCCAAAATCCAAAGATGCCTCAAAGGATAGCATGGGCGAGTTAATCAAGCAGAAGTCCCAAGCTAACTAGTGAGGTTAGACGGGTTGGTTAGTTTTGGGATTCAAATAACAGTGGATTTTTTTACCCTTTTTCGTTAATATAACGAAGGGTATCATTTTGATTTCTTATGGTACATATAGATAACAAACATGACGGTTATCTATTCCAATCTTTTATGATTCAATAGCAAACATTGCACATATTTATAGTATGCCCATTTCTTTGCTACCAGCTTGTTAAGGGAACACGCTTATGTCTTTAAATCAGTATTCAGATCAGCATAATCTTTACCAACCCGATGTGTTCAAAGACAACTGTGGGTTTGGTTTGATTGCGCATACCCATGGTGAAGCTAGTCATGACTTAGTGCAAACAGCGATTCATAGTTTAAGCTGTATGACCCACCGCGGTGGCGTGGCAGCCGATGGTAAGACAGGCGATGGTTGTGGTCTATTGATTGCGACGCCCAAAGTATTTTTTAAAAAAATCGCATCAGACAACGGTTTTACCCTAAACGAAATTTTTGCCGTCGGCACGGTATTTGTTAACCTTGATAAAGCATTAGCACAGCATAGCCAAGATACCCTAAGCGAAGCGATTGAAGCACAAGGTTTGCTAGTCGCTGGCTGGCGTGATGTGCCGGTTGATTTAAGTATCGTCGGTGACATTGCCCGTGAATCACTCCCAGGCTTTAAACAAATTTTAGTCAATTGCCCCATCAATATGGACGAGGCAACGTTCAACCGTAAATTATTCGTTGCACGCCGCAAAGCAGAAATCGCGCTGAAAGATGACCCGTTATTTTATGTGACGTCATTGACCTCACAAGTGGTTATCTATAAAGGCTTGGTCATGCCTGCTGATTTGCCCGCGTTCTTCTTGGATTTACAAGACGAACGTTTGGCATCACACATTGTGGTATTCCACCAACGTTTCTCAACCAATACCCTGCCAAGATGGCCACTCGCCCAGCCTTTTCGCTATCTTGCCCACAATGGTGAATTAAACACGATTGATGGTAACCGTGACTGGGCGGTCGCTCGCACACCAAAATTTGTCACCGATTTGATTCCAGAGCTGCAAGAATTACAGCCACTCGTCAACCGTGTGGGCTCTGACTCATCAAGCTTAGACAATATGCTTGAAGTACTAGTGTCCGGGGGCATGGATTTATTCCGTGCGCTTTCTATTCTTGTGCCACCCGCTTGGCAAAATGTTGACACCATGGACATGGATTTACGCGCGTTTTATGAGTTTTACTCACAGCACATGGAAGCTTGGGATGGTCCAGCCGGTCTAGTGATCCAAGATGGTCGCTATGCGGTTTGTATGCTTGACCGCAATGGTTTACGTCCCTCACGGTGGGTGACTACCAAAAATGGCTATATCACCGTGGCGTCTGAAATCGGTACTTGGGATTATCAGCCTGAAGACGTGATTGCTAAAGGTCGTGTCGGACCGGGTCAAATGCTAGTGATTGACACCGAAACTGGTAACATCATGGACACCAAAGCAGTGGGTCGTCAGCTGAAAAAAGCCCACCCATATCGCCTATGGTTACGGGAAAATGCGGTACGTCTACGGGATGATGAACAGCTAGAAGAAAAAGCCTATGAGCAACGTGAAACAGGCGAGAATCTGTTAGCGCTGCAAAAAATGTTCCATATCACCAATGAAGAACGCACAGAAATCATCCGTCCTTCAGCCGAAAACGGTCAAGAAGCCGTTGGTTCAATGGGCGATGATACCCCGATGGCGGTACTGTCAAAACAAGTTCGTCACGTGGCTGATTTCTTCCGTCAACAATTTGCTCAGGTTACCAATCCACCAATCGATCCACTGCGCGAAGCGATTGTCATGTCACTGGAAACTTGTTTGGGTAGCGAAAAGAATATTTTTGAACCCACCCCAGACCACGCCAACCGTATCGTGTTGTCATCGCCTGTATTGTCATCGAGCAAAATGATGCAACTACGCAGCGTCACAAAACCAGGTTTTGAAATTGAAACCATTGATTTAAATTATGATGAATCAATGCCATTAGACGATGCCATCAAACACATCTGTGAGCAAGCTGCACAAGCGGTAAGCGCAGGTAAAGTATTGATTGTATTATCTGACCGCAATATCGAGAAAGGTAAAGTACCTGCCAATGCCATTATGGTGACGGGTGCGGTGCATCATCACTTGATTAATGTGGGTTTGCGCGCAGATGCCAACTTAATCATCGAAACAGGTTTGGTACGTGATTCTCACCAATTAGCGGTCTTGTTAGGGTTTGGCGCTACCGCGGTTTATCCATACTTGGCTTACAATGTGATTGCAGACTTGGTCGATAAAGGCGACTTGCTTGGTGACCCCTTGTACGCCAAAAACAACTTCCGCAAAAGCTTAGATAAAGGCTTGTTAAAAATCCTATCAAAAATGGGTATTTCGACCGTCTCTTCTTACCGCGGCGCGCAATTGTTTGAAGCCGTGGGTTTATCAGAAGAAGTGGTTGAGCTTTGCTTTACTGGGGTTGAAAGCCGTATCTCAGGTGCCACGTTTGAAGATTTGGCGATTGACCAACAAATCTTGGCAAAAAATGCCTTTACCAAACGTGTACCGCTTGACCAAGGCGGCTTGTTAAAATTCGTCTTTAACAAAGAATACCACGCCTTCAACCCAGATGTGATTCAAGCGCTACATAAAGCGGTACGCACAGGCGACTACGACAACTACAAAGAATATGCGTCGATTGTCAACAGCCGCCCTGTCGCGACGTTACGTGATTTGTTGCAGTTAGATACCAGTAAATCCATCAGTGTTGATGACGTTGAACCCATTGAACAAATCCTAAAACGCTTTGACTCAGCAGGTATGTCATTAGGCGCCTTATCACCAGAAGCACACGAGGCGATTGCAACCGCGATGAACACGATTGGCGGACGTTCAAACTCGGGTGAGGGTGGTGAAGATCCCACACGTTATGGCACGATTCGTAACTCAAAAATCAAACAAGTCGCCTCAGGTCGTTTTGGGGTCACGCCGGCTTACTTGCGTTCGGCAGAAGTCATGCAGATTAAAATCGCGCAGGGGGCAAAACCCGGTGAAGGCGGTCAGTTACCCGGTGGTAAAGTAAATAGCTTAATTGCGCGTTTACGTTACTCAGTGCCAGGTGTCACCTTGATTTCACCGCCACCGCATCATGATATTTATTCGATTGAAGACTTGGCGCAGCTAATTTTTGACTTAAAACAAGTCAATCCAAACGCGCTTGTATCAGTCAAATTGGTGTCGCGCCCAGGCGTAGGCACTATTGCAACGGGTGTGGCAAAAGCGTACGCCGATTTGATTACCATTTCTGGGTATGATGGTGGTACCGCAGCGTCACCTTTGTCGTCAATTCACTATGCAGGCTCGCCTTG
>ERZ724504.2128-NODE-2128-length-10821-cov-10.662827_pt1 | contig 10821 bp, 15 predicted proteins | sample MGYA00376037_ERZ724504 | MGnify/ENA primary metagenome ERZ724504 (study PRJEB28724, sample SAMN07190888) | wastewater metagenome | isolation source: influent of sewage treatment plant in Hong Hong | place: USA: Christiansburg, Virginia | collected 2016-03-01 ... | reverse complement strand
AGCCTGGCCTTTGGCTGCTGCGCGGCGGGCGTTCGGTGCCTTTGGTCGAATGGGCGGCCCAAGTGCTGGAGGCATGCACTCCGTATGCTGCGGCTCTGGACGCCACGCACGGAGAAGTCGCCTATAGCGCAGCGCTAGCGAGTGCGCGTGCGAGCCTTGCTGCACCGGAGACCACGCCGTCTGCGCGCATTCTTCAGGCGATGGCGCAGCAGCCTGAGAACGGATTTGTGGGTTTTGCCGCCGAGTGCTCGGCCCGAGCGCGCGCCGCGCTGTTGGCCCTGCCCTGGAGCCCGGAGAATCAGGCGCAGTTTGAAGCCATGGCGGCAGCGTCCTTGGAGGCGCAAAAGGCCATTGAAGCGGCTGATACACAGTCGTTCGAGGACTGGCGTTTGGAATACATGTCGGCCCAGCACCTGGGTTGAAAGCTTGGGCGAGCGTCTCTGTCCGCGCGGCAGGTAACGGCTGCGTCAGCGATCTTCGAAGCTGCCGCGCCCGCTGCGTGGGTAACGCTTGCCATTGCTGTCGGTGCAGGTAAACGACGTGCATTCCTTGATGTGGGTGCGTTCCTGCCGGTCCGGGTGGGTGGGTCTGGGCCGCACTGGCCATGCCGGAGGCTGCACCACCACCACTTGCGGGCGGTTCGCGCGGGCCGCCTCGGCCTGCGCGTAGCCCTGGGGGCCAAGGCAGGAAAAATCCATCTGGCGCTGCGCCGCGTCCAGTCGGGCCCCTTGTTCTTCGGGTGTACGCGCGCTGCCTGCGGCCACGGCGCTCAACTGGCGCCGGGCGTTGGTGCACTCCGCCGAATTGGCATAGTCGAGCGGGGCGTCCTGCCGTGCGTGGCGCGCGTCTCGCGCCTTCTTTGCTTCACGCTCTTCACGGCGCTCGGCCGCGTCGGCGTCGGCCGCCAGGCGCTCGCGCATACGCTGCGCGGCTTCTTCGCTCGCAGCGCGTTCGTGCGCCAGGGCTTCCGCGCTTTTGCGCGCCTCCACCTCGTGGCTGCGATCACCCGCATCGCAGGCCCCGTCGGTGTAGGTCACCTTGCCGGTGCGCGCGTCCGTGCAGCGCAGCACCTGGGCCTGCGCCGGCAACGCCATCGCGACGCAGGTGCAGCAAAGCGCTGCGCCCATTCGCAGCGCCCAACGATGCAAAGGGCTGGTGTTCACGGCAGGCCTCAGGGCATGTCTTCCGAGCGCGGCAAAAACTGGCCGGTCTTGGGGTTGTAGCGGTCGTAGTCGGTGCGCGGACTGCCGTCGGAATTGCGGTTGTTGCGGCCGGCGCGCTCGCGCTGCTCGCGCTGGCGTTGGGCCAGTTCGCGCTCGCGCCGCTCGCGCTCGAATTGATCGCGCTGGTGTTGGGCATCGCCGCGCGCCCGTTCGTCGCGCTCGCGCTGGGCACGGTTTTGATCGCGATCGCGGTCACGCTCCCATTGGGTGCGATCGCGTTCGCGCTGGACGCGGTCGCGATCGCTGCGCTCACGATCTGCCTGGCGATCCCGCCAAGCTTGCCGCTCGCGGTCGTTGCGCATGTCTTCCCAGCGGTCGTTGTCGCGCCGCACCACTGGGTACGCGGGGTACGTGGAGTAACCGGGCGCGTCGTAGATCACTCCGCCGCCATAGACCGGCGTCGGCGCATAGACACCTGAGTAATAGGGATCGCCGGGCGCGGTGGCGCAGCCGGCACTCGCAGCAAGCAGCACGGAGGCCGCGGTGATTTTGAGAAGGCGCTTCGATGTCATGGTGGCTCCTGCGGCGGGGGCGGGCCCGCGGACTGCGGTATCCGTTGCAGGGGATGCGACGGGTCTTACCCAGCTTATACGCCCGGATTGCTCAGTCCGTTGACGGCCAAAGCCTACATTGCGCCTTCTTTGCCTGCGCTTTTTGTTTGCAGCCAGATGTTTCAGGGCAGCAGCACCTTGCGCAGCGTGTTGGCCAGGTCTTCGGCAACAAATTTGGCCACATAGCCATCGGCGCCCACGCTGCGCACATGGTCCTCGTTGGCCGAGCCCGAGAGCGAGGAGTGAATCACCACGGGAAGGCCGCTTAGGCGCGCGCTTTGCTTGATGTTGCGCGTGAGAGTGAAACCATCCATCTCCGGCATTTCCAGATCGGTCAGGACCAGGGCGACCTTGTCTTGCACGGTCTTGCCCTCGGCTTCGGCTTCATCGGCCAGGGCATTGAGCCGGTCCCAGGCCTCTTTGCCCGATTTGGTCATTTCGTAGGGCGCCTGCAGCACTTTGAGTTCTTGCTCGATGAGCGAGCGCGCGACAAAGGAATCGTCGGCCGCCAGCACGATGGTGCCGGGTTTGAGGACGAGCCTAGCGCCCACTTTTTGCGGGTCCACCTGGTGCTCATCGGACGGCGAGACCATTTGCAGGATGGCTTCGACATCGAGCACCTGCGCCAGTCGCGTGTTGTCGGTGTTGCCGTCCAGGCGCGCAATGCTGGTAACGAGTTTTCCGGCCGAGCCGCTGGACTCGGCCGACATCACCTGGTTCCAGTCGAGACGGGCAATGTCTTCCACCGACTCCACCGCAAAGGCCTGCGTGGTGCGCGCAAATTCGGTCACCAGCATGATGTTGAGGCCCGTCTTGGGTGTGCAGCCTACGATGGAAGGCAGATCGAGCACCGGAATCACTTGCCCACGCAGGTTGACCACCCCCAGCGAATGCGGTGAGGCCCCCACAATGGGCGTGATGGCCGGCATGGCCACGATTTCGCGGATCTTGAAGACGTTGATACCGAACAACTCCGACTGGCCCAGCGCACTGTCGGCGCCCAGACGAAACAGCAACAGCTCGAACTTGTTGCTGCTGGTGAGGTTGGTCCGCTCGTCGATTTCCTGCTGGGCAGTCTTCATGGGAGAAATCCTTTGCGCGCAGTGGGCGCGGGTAGGCAAATTCTAGGGGCGCCAGCCGTTGGCGGCGCGGGAGATTCTCAGGCAATACCCGTGGGTCCCGGGGCCACAGGTGTCCCATGGGGCCGTGTTGACCAGCGTTCAATATGCAATTGATAGCTATAAATCCACGCTGGATAAGCGCAAGACTCCAATTTATAGGTCTATTTGTCCCCACTGCGCTACTTCATAGATCGGTTCGCAGCGCAGCTCGGTCTTCACCGAATTGGCAATGAAGCAGGATTCGTGGGCCTCGTGGTGCAGGGCGTCGATTTGATCGCGTGTGGGCAGGGCGGCGCCGGAAAACCTGACTTCGGGGCGCAAGGTCACCACCGTCATGGCCATCCTCCCCTCGGCGTTCTTTTGCATGACGCCGTGGGCGGCGTCGGCATAGCGGTCTACGCAGAAGCCGCGTCGAGCAGCGATCGATAGAAACCAGAGCATATGGCAACTCGATAGAGACGCCACAAAGGCCTCCTCAGGGTCCACCGCCGCCGCGTCGGACCAGGGCAGTGGAACGACATGCGGGGACGACGAGCCGGCGACCTCTGCGCCCCCATCGAACTGGATGCGGTGGCGGCGGCTGTAGTGCTGGCTCAAAAAGTCCTGTTCGCCGCGTTCCCACAGGACAGTGGCTGAGTATTGGGCCATGGTGGTACCTTCACGTGCTATATAAGATGTAGCTCCAAACGCTTACTGGATAAGCGCTAGATCCCTATTTATATCAAATTTTTGGGGCTGACCGCTTGCCAGTGCGGCAGCTCCCAGCACCTTATGCTTGGCGGTCTGACCCCATGAATGTGCCCAGATGATTGATGAAAACCCCGACACCTGCGTGCAGGAGGCCCGATTGTGGAGCGATGGCCGCTGGACCGCACGCGTGCAGAAGAACGAGGACGACGACGGCTGGGCCGTAGCCATGACGCTGCAAGGCGAGGACGAGCCCGCTCTCGTCGGTCCCTGGACCATGGGGCGCGACAAGAAGAACCCCAAGCCGCTCGATGTGAACGCCTTCAACACCTTGATCAAAACTGCCAGCGAGGTGCTGCGCCGCCACGAGCAGCAACTGCACGCGCAGTTGAACAAGAACGTCACCATCACCCTGGGGGGCGAGCGTGTCCGGGTGACGCTTGCGATCGTGCCCGACGAAGAGGGCGCCACCGCCACGCTGAGCGCAGAGGATGCCTTGGGCACTGAACTGGCACGGGTGGCGGCCCCGCCCACCTTCAAGCTGACGGTGGACAGCGCCTTGCAGTGGGCGCAAAGCGGGTTTGAGCGCCCGCGCTGAGCGCCGCAATTACGCGACTTTCGTCAGCGCTGGGCCTTTGTGCGCAGCGATGTGGTCCGTTTTGTCGCTTTTGATCTCGTATTGGGGATCATCTTGGCTCGCGCGGTGCGTGTGGCCTTTGTAGTCAAAGTCCTTTTTGTGCACCTTCGTGATGTGGCCGCTGACGTGGCCGGCTTCGGAATTCCAGGTGACGTGGTCACCTACTTTGAACGTTGAGGGCATGGTGCTCTCCTGATTGGACGCAATCGGTCCATGCTAGGCCGCTTGGACCGCAGCCGCAACGCATCCGCCGCCGAACGCGGCCTTGTCTGGCAAGTGGGATGGCCGCTGGATGCTAGCTTGGGATGCCCCCTTTTCGAAGAACGAGGATTTTCATGCCCTTTCCCGCCCAAGCCCCTGTGCCGGAACCGCTGCCGCCCCTGCAAACACCGCCGAGCGAGCCAACGCCGCATCCGGATTGGGTGCCCGAGCCGCCGGTGGTAAACCCGCCGGCGCCACCCGGCGAGCGGCCGATCATCGACCCCAGACCGCCAGGGGTCGGCGAAACGCCGGTGGTCGATCCGCCGCCCTCGTACCACTGAGAGCGCGGGACAGGCCGGCCAGCCCGCGCCTAAATCACCCCAGCGGCCCGCAGCTGCTCGATGCGCGCAGCGTCCAGTCCCAACTGTGCAAGCACCTCGTCGGTGTGCTGACCGAGGGCAGGCGGAGCGTTCCGCAGCACCGGCGGGTTGTTGGCCAAGCGCAGCGGGCTGGCGACACCGGTGATGCTGACCACGCCGTCGGGCGCTTCGTGCTGTGGCCAGCGCGGCAGTGCCACAGCCAAACCGCGCGCCTGCACCTGGGCGTCACCAAAGGCTTGGGCGATGTCGTTGATGGGGCCACAGGGCACCGCTTTGTCTTCCAGCAGGGCTACCCACTCAGCGGTGCTGCGGGTGCGAGTGACCGCTTCCATCGCGGGGATGAGGTCGTTGCGATGGCGCACGCGCAAGGTGTTGCTGGCAAAACGGGGGTCTTTGGCCCATTCCGGGTGGCCGGCGGCCTCACAGAAGCGCGCAAACTGACCGTCGTTGCCAATCGCCAGCAACATCGCTCCATCCAGCGTAGGAAAGTCCTGGTACGGCGCAAGGCTGGGGTGGCTATTGCCCTGGCGCATGGGGGCCACGCCCGTCGCCAAAAAGCCGGATGCCTGGTTGGCCAGAATGGCCATGCCCACGTCGAGCAAGGCCATGTCGATGTGCTGGCCGCGCCCGGTGCTGTGGCGTACGTTGAGTGCCGCCAGGATGGCGGTGCTGGCGTAGACGCCGGTGAACAGATCGGTCAGCGCCACGCCCACGCGCAGCGGCCCACCGCCGCTCTCGCTGTCCGGGCGGCCGGTGATGCTCATCATGCCGGTCATGGCCTGGATCATCAGGTCGTAACCCGCGCGCTCGGCATACGGTCCGTCCTGACCAAAGCCGGTGATGGAGCAGTAGATGAGGCGTGGGTTCAGCGCCATCAGGCTGGCGTGGTCCAGGCCGTACTGCGCCAGCCCCCCGACTTTGAAATTCTCTACTAACACGTCAGCCTGCAGTGCCATCTGGCGGATCAGCGCCTGACCCTCGGGTGTCGCGATGTCGAGCGTGACCGAGCGCTTGTTGCGGTTGCAGGCGGTGTAGTAGCTCGCCTGGTCGGTGTCGTGGCCGTCGGCATCCGTCAAAAAGGGCGGGCCCCAGTGGCGGGTGTCGTCCCCAACGCCTGGCCGCTCGATCTTCACCACATCGGCGCCCAGGTCCGCCAATATTTGCGTGCACCACGGGCCGGCCAGCACGCGCGAGAGGTCGAGCACGCGGATGCCGTCCAGGGCGCCCGCGGGGGGAGTACGGAGGCTCATAATGCTTTCAAAAAGATAGCTGGTAGCACTTATGGGATAAGCGCTGGAGGCCAATTTTTATCAAAATTTCAGTTCGCAAAGGCCGCAATCCCTGTGATGGCGCGGCCCAGGATCAGCGCGTGCACGTCGTGCGTGCCCTCGTAGGTGTTCACCACCTCCAGGTTCACCAGATGCCGCGCCACGCCGAATTCGTCGCTGATGCCGTTGCCGCCCATCATGTCGCGCGCCATGCGGGCGATGTCGAGCGCCTTGCCGCAGCTGTTGCGCTTGATGATCGAAGTGGCTTCGACAGCGGCCGTGCCTTCGTCCTTCATGCGACCGAGGCGGAGGCAGCCTTGCAGGCCCAGCGCAATCTCGGTCTGCATGTCGGCCAGCTTTTTCTGGATCAACTGGTTGGCAGCCAGGGGCCGGCCGAATTGCTTGCGGTCCAGCGTGTACTGGCGCGCCGTGTGCATGCAAAACTCGGCTGCGCCCAGGGCCCCCCAGGCGATGCCGTAGCGCGCGCTGTTCAAGCAGGTGAACGGACCTTTCAAACCCTGCACTTCGGGGAAAGCGTTCTCTTCGGGCACAAACACCTTGTCCATCACGATCTCGCCCGTCACGCTGGCGCGCAGGCCCACCTTGCCGTGGATCGCGGGGGCGGACAGGCCCTTCATGCCTTTGTCGAGAATGAAGCCGCGAATCGGGCCGACGGCACCGCCCTCGCTCACTTCCTTGGCCCACACCACGAACACGTCCGCCACCGGGCTGTTGGTGATCCACATCTTGCTGCCTGAAAGCTCGTAGCCGCCCGCTACCTTCTTGGCGCGGCTGGCCATGCTGCCGGGGTCCGATCCATGGTCGGGCTCGGTCAGGCCAAAGCAGCCAATCCACTCGCCCGTCGCCAGTCTGGGCAGGTATTTCTGGCGTTGCGCCTCGGTGCCAAATTCATGGATCGGCACCATCACCAGCGAACTTTGCACGCTGGCCATGGAGCGGTAGCCCGAATCGACGCGCTCGACCTCGCGCGCAATTAGTCCGTAGGCCACGTAATTCAACCCCGGGCCACCGTACTGCTCGGGGATGGTGGGGCCGAGCAGGCCGACTTCGCCCATCTCGCGAAAGATGCTGGTATCCATGCGCTCGTGACGGAAGGCTTCCAGCACGCGGGGCGCCAGCTTGTCTTGGCAATAGGCCGCAGCAGCATCGCGCACCATGCGCTCGTCGTCGCTCAACTGCTGGTCGAGCAAAAAGGGGTCGTCCCAATGAAAAGTGGCGTGGGCCATGGTGGTCTCCGGTGGGTTTTGGGTGACTGGGTTGATGTGCAAAAAACGCATTGAAGTCGAATGGTGCGCCATGGTAGAAGCCTTGTGTTCTACGCCGCAAGCGAGAATATGGAACCCAGTTATGCGATTGCGTCATACAAGGAACCTGTTTGCTCCAGAATATGGGCAGCCAAACCCTTGCTGCTCGCCCATGCGCCGCACCCTTCCTTCCACCCAGGCCCTGGCCTGTTTCGACGCCGCGGCGCGCCACGAAAGCTATACCCGCGCCGCCGACGAGCTAGCGCTCACGCAAAGCGCCGTGTCGCGCCAGATTCTCGGCCTGGAAGATTTTCTGGGCGTGGCGCTGTTTCGCCGCACCCGCCACGGCGTGGCCTTGACGCCGGCCGGCCGCAGCTACGCCCGCCAGATCGGCCCGCGCCTGCAGGCGCTTGAGCGCGACACCTTGGACGCCATGGCGCACCGGGGGCACGGCGGCGCGCTCTCCTTGGCGGCGGTACCTACCTTTGCCACACGCTGGCTGATTCCGCGCTTGCCGCAGTTTGCCGCTCTGCACCCCGACATCGTGGTGCATATCGACACGCGGACCCGCCCCTTTTTGTTTGCCGACACCGGTTTCGACGCCGCCTTGTACGCCGGCACGCCCGAGCAGGTGGCGCAGTGGCCCGGCACCCAGGCCCATCTGCTGTTGCATGAAGATGTGCTGCCGGTGTGCAGCCCCCATCTGCTGGAGGCAGCCACCCAGCGCGGGCGCGGGCGGGCGCACGCGGGCGTATCGCCGCACATGCTGGCCGCGATGCCGCTGCTCCAGCAAAGCACGCGCCCGTATGGTTGGCGCCAGTGGTTCGAGGCCCAGGGAACGAGCGCAACGCGCTCGCTCGAAGGCCCGCGCTACGAGCTGTTTTCCATGTTGGCCGTTGCCGCAGCACATGGCCTGGGCGTGGCGCTGATGCCGCCCCTGCTGATCGAGGCCGAGCTGGCGCGCGGCGAACTGGTGGTCGCCTGCCAGCAGCCGCTGCGTGGCGAGCGCGGCTACTACCTGGTCAGCCCCTCGCAAGACCATGCCCAGGTGCTGGACGCCTTTTTGCCCTGGCTGCAGGCCCAGGCTGCGCCATGACTCGCCTTGGCAGCGCTCCAGACGGCAAGTCTTCCTACAGCGCCACGCCAAGCGTCCGCTTACGCTGCGGTGGACTGATGCGCGGGAACGTGGGCACCTTGTTTCCGGCCCGCGGCAGCAATCTGCTTAGAAAAAGGACGCGAATGTACGGAATTACGGCGGTGCGGTTTGAGGCCTCAGGGGCTCCGCGCATCCATGAAGTGTTGATGGGCCTGCTCACACCCGAAGCGCGCGGTTGGGACCTGCCTCCGGCTCCCGTGCCCCTCATTGAAGTAATCGACCGCCTGCTTGAAGGCGATGCCATTGTGGCGGTGCGAGAGGAAGCCAGCGGCAAATTGGTGCACAGTGGACGCGCACACCTGCAAGTGCAAGACAGCTTGCACGGTGGCTGGGAAGAGAGCATTGCGTTCCCTGAAGAGTCCAACGCCCCCGGTCTGCAGGACCTGCCCCGTTTTTGAACCCCGTGTCTGGAAGGAGAAGCACCATGAACCATTCCCCCACCCCCGTGCACGACGCCCCCACCGTGGACGAGCTCGAAGCCCTCAAGCGCCTGGAGATGGGCGACGTGCTGACCTTGCCGCAGGCCCTGCACCAGCACCTCTCGGGGCGTTTGCTGGAATACGGCTACGTGGAGCACGACGCCCGCAACGAATTCGTCATCACGCCGAAGGGCCGGACACTGATCAAGCGCCAGGATGGCTGAGGCCGATTTGGCGCGGGCCACTGCGCTGGCTTGTGCCCGCTGAAGGCAAAGAAAAACCCGCTATGCCGTTGGGACATGCGGGTTTGACGTCTTGAAGCCCCCGATGGCCACCAGCGCCAGCAATTGCCTTGCTTCCCGTTATTCTGGGCCATATAATACTTGTACAGAAAATTGGACAAGTTATCCATCTCTAGATCAAACATGCACGTCGTCGGCTTTGCTTAGCCACTATGCCCGTACTGGCTGCTTTTCGCCTTCGCGTTCACACCTGATCTGGAAATTGAATTAGGAGACAACATGCGCATCGTCAGCTACACCGAAGCCCGCAACTCGCTTAAATCGGTGCTCGATACCGTCGAAGGGGATGCGGACGTCACCATCATTACCCGCCGTGATGGCGGGGATGCCGTGGTCATGTCCCTTGCCCAATACCAGAGTATGGCCGAAACCCTGCATCTGTTGTCCAGCCCTGCCAATGCGGCGCACTTGGCAGAGTCCATGGCGCAGTACAGGGCTGGCAAAGCCCAGCGGCGGGAACTGGTGCCAGCGTGAGCCGGGGCGTAGCCTTTACACCTCTGGCATGGGCCGACTACCAGTATTGGCACGGGCAGGACAAAAAGACCCTCAAGCGCATCCATGCCCTTATCGACGCCGCCCGGCGTGACCCGTTCCAAGGTATCGGCAAACTTGAGCCGCTGGTGGGCAACCTGAGCGGCTTTTGGTCTCGCCGCATTGATGACACCCATCGCTTGGTGTATGCGGTTGACGATACCGATTTGACCGTCATCGCCTGTAGGCACCACTATCAATAGCCTGCCCACCAGCGCCAGCACAAGGCGCAACCACCACAAGGCCCGTCCCGCCAGCGACCACATTTTTTGAAAAACCTAGCTCTTGGTGCTGCCAAGGTGTTGGCGCGATGGCCGGGCCGCGAACGACCCGCATGCCTGGGATTGTGCAAAGCCCGGAGGATGGGCGCCTTCGGGCTATTGGTGCTGTGTTCACCAGTATTCAGGAGATGTACCCCCATTTGTACCCCCAACTTCACCCGGATGCAGGCACACTCATGCAGACGCTCTTGCACGAAGTCAGAGTCAGCTACAGAGGGAAAAAGAAAAAGGCCGGAAGCTCTTGGAAGCTTACGGCCCTAATTGTGGTGCCCGGGGCCGGAATCGAACCGGCACGGATTTCTCCGGGGGATTTTGAGTCCCCTGCGTCTACCAATTTCACCACCCGGGCAGCTAGGTGCAGCCGCAAATTATGGCACAGTAGGGCGCATGAATTACCCCACGATTGAGGACACTGTTGGGCGCACGCCGCTGGTGGCGCTGCAACGCATTGCTGCCAAAGACAACGCCGAGCGCGGCAATGTGGTTTTGGCCAAGCTCGAAGGCAATAACCCCGCCGGTTCGGTCAAGGACCGGCCAGCGCTCTCCATGATCCGGCGCGCCGAAGAGCGTGGCGATATTCGACCTGGCGACACCTTGATTGAGGCCACCTCGGGCAACACCGGCATTGCTCTGGCCATGGCAGCGGCCATTCGCGGTTACCGCATGGTGTTGGTCATGCCAGAAGACCTGTCCATCGAGCGCGCCCAGGTCATGAAGGCGTTTGGCGCCGAGTTGATCCTCACGCCCAAGAGCGGCGGCATGGAATACGCGCGCGATCTGGCCATTGGCATGCAAAAGC
>ERZ724504.2127-NODE-2127-length-10822-cov-3.472369_pt1 | contig 10822 bp, 7 predicted proteins | sample MGYA00376037_ERZ724504 | MGnify/ENA primary metagenome ERZ724504 (study PRJEB28724, sample SAMN07190888) | wastewater metagenome | isolation source: influent of sewage treatment plant in Hong Hong | place: USA: Christiansburg, Virginia | collected 2016-03-01 ... | reverse complement strand
AAGCATTCAACGCGCAGCCGAACAGCTTGGTGTCCTGCGGGAGAAGGTTGGGTTTAGTGGCGGCTGGGTTTGGTCGATGCCAGAAACCGAAGACGCCAAGGCGTAGCAAGGTATTCGGCCTGATTCGGTGAGGCGGCAACTGTCCAATGATGACTAACCTTTGCTAAGGTTTTTCCGGCAGAAGGTATTTCCGATAAGGGGGTGCCTTTACTCATCGACTACCCCCTTATGGTAGATAATTCAAGCCAGAATGTAGCGGCTAATACCATGACGTCGCCCCAAGGTCACAACAAGATTGCAACAAGGATTGAGTGGGCTGATACGGCAAGATTACGGCAAGGCTGTTGTCATATGTGGCCATTTGAGCCGGGCGAATACTGAGGTTCTACAAAGGTGCAACGGCAAGGTTTCGGCAAGGTTTCGGCAAGGGAATGGCGAGATTGCGGCGAGGTTGCCGTAGCCCATTTTTCCTGCAGGACGAGCGATACTGAAAAAGTACTGATGTTGCCACCATAACGTTTTCCTAACGTTGGGACGACAAGATTACGGCAAGGTTGTAGCAAGGTTTGGTCGACTACACCACAAGGTTGCCGCAAGGCACGGCCGTGACGGTAAAGGGTAGTAAGGTCTTCTCTGCGTGGGCGCTCGACAGGTCGAAGGCGCCGCAGGAGGACTGCAAACTAGCCAGAGGAGTTTGAAAAAAAGAACTGCTTTGGAGCAGGGAACCCGTTCCCGCTTCTGCCCCCGGCGGGCAGTCCGACTTTGCAAGTACGACTCTCAAGGCCGGTGAGTCGCTTTCCATGGATCGCGGCCAAAGCAGCAGGATCAATATAGCACTTTAGCCACGAAGTCAGACGGGGAGCGCTGAAGATCAAGGCGCAGTATGGCTAGCTAGGCACCCCGGTGATTTTGTCGGCGATTTGCGTGGCCACATCCCGCCCGCTATCGTTCGCCACTGCCATCAGGAACAGGCATTTTCCGCCGCTCGATTCGGCCCACTGCCGGCCGATCTGCTCTTTTTCACGGGTGTCGTCGCCTATCAGGTGCGCACCTTTGTACTCCACCACTAGCACACGGCCATCGTTCAATTCGGCCACAAAATCCGGGTAGAAGTAGTCGGTCGCCGTCGGTAGCCAGAAAGAGAACCGTTCATCCCGCTCCACGTTGCGCACCCAATGTTTTACGGCCGGGTGCGTGTCGATGGCACGGGCGCAGACAAATTCCTCGGCTGGCGTGCCGTCGGCGCGTTTCTCGCGCAGGTCGTGGATGACCGGGTAGTAGTGCTTCTTGAAGCGGAAGCGCCCCGTGTAGAACGGTTGGCGTGCCGGATACTGGTTTGGACGGAAAGTGAAGGCATGGCACCATCCGCCAGCGCTATCCGCTAGCATCGGTGCGGTCGAAAAACCCGGCAGCGCTTTCTGAAATCCCCCTTTGATTGCCACCTGCCGCCGCCGATCGATCTCGCGGCGTATCTCCTCGGCGAGCAGGTATTTGCTGCGCACCAGCGCGGTCAAAGAAAGCCCACGGTCGCCGATCAGGTGGCGCACTAGCGCCAGCAGCCACTTGAGCAGCGTAGCCTGGCCGACGTCGACTTGCCGGCACGCTCGGTCGAGCGTACGCACCAGATCATGCTCGTCAGCATGCGCCTTGACTTCGTTCAGGTGCAATTGGCCGCTTTCCGCCGTGTCGTAGACCACGCGGTCGCCGTCTACGTTAATTTCCCAGGCAGTCCCAGTTTCAGTCACCGAAAAGCCGCGCAGGCTAACGGCTTCGGCGAACAAATCAAACTCACCCAACTCGGCCAGAACACGTCGCTCGACAGGCTGTAGCTCGCCATCCCAATCTAGGCAAAGTTGCGGTAACGGCGCGAACTGTATGCCACGACAAGCCGGCGCAAGTTGCGCATCCTGCCGGGCCCGTTCCCGTTCAATCACGTCTTGTACCGCCTGTTGTTGCTTGCCTGGCTTGCATCCCGCGAGCAGGAAATCCTCGACCTCGGCTGTTAGTTCGCCGCGCACAATCACGGTGGCGCCGGTTGATGTTGGGCGAATCTCGATGCTGTCGCGCAGGCTGTCGGGGATCGTCTGTGTAGGGACAACCGGCATAGGTATAACGGCTTCAACTGGCAGCAATGGCCGCTGGGTGCCATCGTCTGGCAGCGGGAAAGCCGCTTGTGCCGGCAGGATGGCGGCCTGTGCCTCGTAATGCTCGAAGCCCATGTTATTCACCAATCGGTCGACCAACGCATCGGCGGCACGGGCGGTTGCCATCGATACTACATGGGCGTACGCCTTGCCCATTTCCGACTGCCGGCGTGCGCGGGCATAAGGCATCCGTAGTACGCGGCCTAGAAGCTGTTCAACATCTTTGCCACTCTTCATGTCCTGCAAGCTACACAACACATAGGCAAATGGGCAGTCCCAGCCTTCTTTCAGGGCCTTGACGGTGATGACGTAGCGAATCGGGCAAGTCGGATCGGCGAGCACAATGCCGTCGAGTTCCTTCTGTTCGCCTGTAGCGACGGCGATCTGGTTGCGATCGAGTTTTTCGCCTTCCAAACTGGTCAGGTGTGCCAGTAGTGCATCGACATTGGCATCGCCGTTTACATCCTCGGCCTGGAACAGTAGCACCGGACGAATGTAGTCGGTCTCCTTCGCGGCGAGTCCTTCCAGTCGATCGCGCGTCAGGATTGCATCGCGTACTGCTTCTTTCCAGCCGGTTTTATGCTCCATGAGCACAATCGGTAGCTTGATCATTTCCTCGTTAGCCAGCGCCTGTGCGCCAACGTGGAAAATTACATTGCTGTCCCGCATCGGCGTTGCCGTCAGTTCGATGACGCACGCCGGGTGTAGCTCGCGCAGGGTACGGAATGCCTGTTCGGTGCGGTTGTTGTGCGCCTCGTCGACGACAACGACAGCCCGGTGCAAGGTCAGCCAGTTGGCCAGCGACGCTTTGACGCGACCAAGGTCCGCTGTGGTCAGATAGGGCTGCGCGGCGACGTCCGCCTCGGTCACTTTGCCGAGCCGGTTTGCCTGTTGGTGGGTCAAGCCCTGAAAGTGCGGGGCTAATGCCTCGTCGAAGGCATATACCGTGCGGATGGTCTTGTCCTTGACGTTGAATGATTGGATGGTCGCTACAATAATGACGGCACTGCTACCTACTTCCTGCGGCCCGACGGTTAGCAAATCATCCAATGCGCAGACGCGTATGCGCTCGCCGAAGTGCTGAGTCAGCGCCTCGCGGCAGGGGTTGCGCGGCGTGGACAGTGCAGCCAGGGTCTGGCTACGAATCGCATCCGAAGGCACCAGCCATAGCACTACGGGCGCAGCTGTATCGCACAAGATCTTGCCGGCATGGGCCACCGCATGAGCAGCGAGAAAGGTTTTCCCGCCACCGGTGGGGATACGGACGCATACGGCTGGCACTTCGCCCAGTGCGACCGGATCATAGTTGGCCTGGCTTAGTTGGCCGTTCTTCTCCTGCATCGGCGCGCAAGCGCGCCACGCCGCATCAAGCCCGATCGTTCGCAACTTATAAAAGAAGCCGTCGAGTGCCGTCAGCGCCTTGTGCTGATAATCCTTGAGGGCAAACATGTCAGCGAGCCTTGATGTCGTAGGGGATTTGCTTAAACGTGATGCCTGCCTCGCGCAAGCGCGCTTCTCCCAGGCGGGTGGTTTCGCCATAAACAACGCGCGGGCCATCGTGCGGAAATAGTGAATCGAGATAGGCCAGTACCTGCGAAGTCAGCACGTTTCCGCCTTGCGGTCGGCGGTCTCCAAGGATGCCGTTATAGAGCAGGTAGTATGCCGTGCCCTGATCCGTGCCGAGCAACGGGGAATCAAAGGTCTGGCGGGCCGGTTCGCCGGTTTCAAAGTGCCAGAGATAGGCCGCCAAGGGCGCAAAGCGAACGGAGGGATGAATACCGCCGTCGGCGTCGAACACCGGTTCGCCGAGCGTGTGGAAGCGGAATCCGCCGCCACCTTGCCAGCTAACGGCAACGCTGACTCCGCCTTGCTCGCCGGCAATGACCTTCTGCAAACGCGGCAGGCAATGGGTGCGGGCGTGTTCGCCCATTTCGATGCCGATATAGTGACGGCCCATTTTGTGAGCCACGGCAGCGGTGGTGCCGGACCCGAGAAAGGAATCGAGTACCAGATCCCCCTTGTCTGTCGTTATATTGATTACCCGAGCAAGCAGTGCCTCTGGCTTAGGGGTGGTAAAGACCCCATCACTCGCCAAAAGAGCTTTAACTTCGGCTTTTGATGTTCGATTGCTTCCTACCTCCGTGTGTGTCCAAATCGTTTCTGCCGGGCGACCGTTTGTGGCATCCGCATAAATTCTGAAATATGCACTCCACCCCTTTTTTCCATTACGCCATTCGATCCGTGCATTTTCCTCGGCAACCTTGTCTCTGCTCCAACGCCATGCGCCGTCTTTTCCATCAGTCCGCTTGGGGAATATTTCGGTGCCATCCGGGGCAATTAGGGGGTAGTACAGGTTTGGGCGCGCCTCACGTGAGTCACCTTGACCACCCATAGCTCTGAGTGGTTTTAAATAGTACAGACGGCCCGTTTCGTCTTTCTTGTCGTAATGCGCTGCGGTTTCTAGGGTGAGACGCTTGAGCTTGAAAGCGGAGTCGCATTTTGAAAATACGAGCAAATGATCGTGACGGGTGGAGAAATGCTGTGAATCCATCTTCGGACTATCCGATTTTTCCCAAACAACATTTGCTACAAAGTTATTCCGTCCGAATACTTCGTCCATCAACACCTTGAGGTAGTGCACCTCGTTGTCATCGAGGGTGATCCATATGCTCCCGTCCTCGGCTAGTAAATCGCGAAGCATAATCATGCGCGGCCACATCATTGATAGCCACTGCGAATGCTCCAGTTTGTCGTCGTAATGCTCGAAAGCACTTTGCGTGTTGTAGGGCGGGTCGATAAAAATGCACTTCACCTGCCCGCGATAGAACGGCAATAGCGCTTTTAGCGCCCGCAGGTTGTCGCCCTGAATCAGCAGATTCCGGGCATCTCCGTCACCGTGGGCGGATAAAAACTCCAGCAGGTGATAAGGAACATTGGCAGCAGCACGCTGTGCCTGAGCCTTGTTGACCCAATCGAGGAAGGGCATGTCTTGCCTGTATGACAGAATTGCCGTAATTCTGCCATACAGGCAAATTTGTATCGAATCTGTCTGACAGGCAAGGCCGCTGGGGCGTAGGTGCGGAAAATTGCCAAATGGACATAGGGCAAGCAATTAACGCCATCAGAAAGCGCAAACATCTGAAGCTGGATGCGGTCGCCTACGATGCTGGAACGGACACGGGTTATCTATCCCGAATCGAAAACGACGGGCGTAAGCCCTCGCTGAAAATGCTGGAGCAGATCGCGGCGGCCCTTGATACTCCGGTGTCGTCGATCTTCGCACTTGCAGAAGGGAGCGGTGAAACAGCCGAAGTTCCTACTGATTTTTCCGAAGGAGAGGTCGACGAGTTGGCCGTCGATCTGGTGCAGTTACGTCAAAGTTTCCGCGCGCTCACAACGGCCAATCGCCGGATAGCTGTGGAACTGCTCAAGGCATTGGAGCGGACTCAGACATAGCCTAGCTCGCCGCTTCTCCAATATATGCAATTGCCGAGGGCATCTATCGGCGGTTAAGCCGTTGGCGCAGGCAGGTCAGCGACGGCACGTTTGCCGATAGCGCCGAGGCAAGGAAGTCCATTGGCCAAAAGATCGGCTCGCATTGCTTGTGTCAGGTGCAGGGTCTCAACGTTTTCCAACACGGGTTTCTCTAACGACTGGCAAAATCTATCGGCTGCGTCGACATCGCCGAATTCATCTCCGATCATTTCTCCCGACTCTCGATTCAAGACTTGCCAAGCGGTTTTCTTCGGGACTTTCTGCACACAATAGTGCCGACTCAAAGTCGAAAATTGCGCTGTAACCACCTGAGCACCCCACGATTTGGCCAGCTTTTCCATCGCCGTAGGAACGATGCGGTCGTAGAAGATTGCAAGCCCCGCTGCGTTGGCACGCGGGAAGCGTTCGGCATGCAGCTTGCCGGGTAGCCAGGAAATCCCTGAAACACCACGATGTGAAGCAAGCAGCAGCATCATTCTCAGTGCAGCATCCAGCCAATGATTCAGGTAAGGATTGTTGGGCGGTAAATCCACGTCGTCCCACTCGATGCCGCCTTCGTTCTCTATTAAGCTCTGACGCTCAATTTGCTGGATCGCTTCGCGTAGTCTCTGGTTCCAGTCACTCTGAATTTCCTCCATAACCAGCAAATACAAACCTTCCGGCGAAGTGCGCTCGGTAGTTCGGACGTGGGCAACAATGTTAGGCAGGTCGAAATGTTCCCCCAAGTATTCGTCGGCTAAGTTGGGGGCGGTAATCAACCACTCAGTGTAGTTGTCGCCACCAGGGAGCAAATATCGTGGAAACCTATTGAGGGATGTGGTTTGACCGACAAAACCTTCCTGCGATAGTCGGCGAGCCATTCGCCCAATGAGTGCACGACCGTAGGCAAGCGCCTCTTGGCCGCTTGCAAAACGACGCCCGACGGGATGTGTTGCAAGTTTTTTCGCGCCGTGCGGGACAGATAGCGACCAATAGCGATGACGACCAAACAATCCGGTATCAACTTCTACATGTAGCCAGATACAGATGCCGAAACTACGATCTCGGTAGTGCAGCAGCTTCAACTCTCGCCGTCCATTCACAAAGGTGGCAGGAGGAAATTCGGTCGGGCGTTGTAGTTTCTCGTAACGAAGCTGCGGTATGTATTCATTGCTGATGTGGCGCTGAAGAACAAGCTCACATGGCGGCGCATCAGCCAGAAAATTGAGCAGTTCATCAACATGCAGCGTGGCTTCGGGAGCGTCTTCAAGGGCTGGAATAACACCAGACCATTCAATTTCCGTCGCGGTGATCCCCTTTTTCTGAAAATTATTGATGGTGCCTATCCACTGCTGCGGACTGCTCGTGACCTGACTGCAAGTGGCAAGCTGGCGCTGAAGGGGGGACCAGAGCTTTAGGGGTGAAATCTCGTACTGTTCGAGCGCAGGCATGGCCGCAGTTCTTTAGTTGAGGGTGCTCACTGCCGCACTATCACTGCGGCCCGTGTCGTTTGTATCGTTCCAGCAAGTGCGGTTTGTTACTCGGGTTGGGCTCATAGGGCAGCTTTGACTGGTAAAGTACCCAGCCGTCGCCGACTTCGGTTCGAGTCGCGCATAGCAGGGGGCCGATGTCCTTGCCGGTCAGTACATAGTGACAGGCAGATCCGTACGCCGGGTCGTAGCCGTAGCTACCGAAGATGCGCGCCAGTTGCCCACCGTCACGATCCTTTTCCGGGAACGTATTGCGCCATCCTGGCTTGATGAACAGATCTGCCATGCAGGCCCCTTCGTAGGGAATGTGAACATGCGCCCCCCAGTCTTCGTAGGGAACATGCGGCAGCCCGCCATCTGGGCCACTGAGCGTAAATGCTGCCTCCGGAGTGTGGCCTGATTGTTCGGCACGTCGTAGTTGTTCGGTGCACAGCGTGCGCCAAAATTGGTAGTCAATGAACGGGGCGGACACGGATTGAACCGTATCGCGCGTAATCAGGTCGTGGACAAGGCTACGTACGCTGGCAGGCAAATTACCGCCGCCATTGGGGGCGGGTACAACTGCACAGTGTCGCTCGACAGTTGCCAGGAAGTCTCGCCGATGCGCACGCGCATCTATTCGAGCGATTTCGCTCTGCGTGATCCGGTCGCCGAAATGACGCAACTCATTCTGTTGCTCCACTACCCAGTTTAAAAGCCGTGTGGTGGCCAAGCCCCACGCTGGCGAACCACGAAAATCTACCCAACATCGTGCTTCACGCGACGTGTCTTCGCCGTCCCATCGAAAAATGCGGTCAAAAATATCGATTGGATAACAGCCTTCGCCCCATACCTCTCTTTGCCACATGGACCACAAGGGGGCCTGCTGATGATGAATTGTCTGGGCAACTTCTGATGAAATATTGACGGGGCGCACACGCAGGTAGCGAAGTAGGTCGCCGGGTCTTGCAATCGCCATGAACTCATACACCCGGTCACCGACAAAGGCACGTTGGCGCAGCACCCCCAACGCTGTGGCATCGACCTCGACAACGAAGGGATGGTCGGCCACGTTTCGGTTATCCGTATATGGGCCGGGTGACAGCGTAATCGGGGAGCCTAGTGGATCAAGCCCTTCGAGTTGTCGCAAAGTTGATGGTGTGACAGGCATATCGACTCCCAAGCAAGGTGAAATCGGGTTTGACTTTACGCCGTTGGTGGCTCATGAGGTGAGCCTGTGCAAGCTGGAGCTATTTCATTCCCGAGGGGGAAAGTTGGCGGGTGGGTCGTCGGTCTAGAAATGGTTCGTGCTGCAATCTGACGAGCGGGTCTGACGCGCCCATACTGTTGTCTCACGCTGTTAGGAGGAGGCTTTTTTTGCGGATCCGATGGAAGTGACTTTTGCGCCGGCCTTGAGTGCATCTAGGTAGTCTGCCCACGACTGCAGCATCTGTCGGCGTTGATCAAGGTACTCGGCTTTGTTGTAAATGCCTCGCACACCTTTCATGGTGTGGTTGAGTGCCTTCTCGATAACGTCCGTGTTCCAGCCCTGTTCGTGCAGGATTGTTGAAGCTGTTCGGCGGAAATCGTGTGGGGTGAATTGGGCGATACCAAAGCCGCAATTACGGCGCATGCATTCGTGTAGGGTGCCAGTAGAGAGTCCCTTGTTTCGGCTTCTGCCAGGAAGCACAAGACCGATTTCGCCACGGGCCTTGGCTATGGATTCCAAATATGAAACAACTTGCCTGGACAGTGGCACCAGATGTGGCTTGCCATTCTTGGTTCGTGTTTCTGGGATGGTCCAAAGCGCCGCATCTAAGTCGAATTCCTCCCACGGTGCCTCAAGCAACTCGGCACGCCTCACCATCAACAGAAGCAGCAGGCGAAATGACATGATCGTTTCTGGCTCACCTATTGCAGTATCAAGCGCACGCAACAGTATGCCGATCTCAGCAGGCGATAGATTGCGTTCTCGCGAGCGCTTCTCTCCTACTACCCGCGATGGAATTGCCGCAGCGGGGTTGGTTGCGATCAGCTGTCGGCCAATGGCGAAGTCGAACATTCTGCGAAGCGTGCCATGCACCGTAATGGCTGAAATGGGGGCAGCCTTCTTTTTGCCTTTCTTAATTCCATCGAGAAAGTCTAAAACGTCTTGTGGCGTCACGTCGCCGAGTCGGAGGCGCCCTAGTTTGGGCTCAATGTGGGCGGTAAATTGCCACGCAACCCCGTCGCCTTGGTCTTTTGTTCGCGTGGCCAAATCGGCGCGGTACAGCGTAACGAGTTCGGCGACGGTGCCAGCCTGCTTAGCCTGCTGCTTCTCCTGGGAAAGCTCACGTGCTGGGGAGCGCTGGCGGGCAACCTTGGCGGCCATTTCGAGGTGGCGGGCGCGTGCTTCAGCGAGGCCGACCGCAGGATATTGGCCGATGGTCACTTTTTCGCGCTCACCTAGAATTCGGTAGCGATACCGCCACGTCTTAACCCCTGCGGCGGTTACGTCGAGATAGAGGCCGTCGCCGTCGATGATCTCATAGCGCTTGCCGGTTGCTTTGGCAGCCTTGATTTTGGCGTCTGTGAGCATGTCCGCTTATCCCATGGTGGCAAGCGACGTTGGTGGGTCGCCTGTGGGTCAGTATAGTGGATGTGCTCGGAAGTGAAAAGAAATGCTTGGATAAAGTAATGTGATTGTTTTTATTGATTATTTGATAATCAGTGTTTGTTGTTGTTTGCCAAGAAATGCCAATGAAAATAACAGGTGGCCAGCTTCACTTGGCAAACGGGCCAGCTGTTTTCGGGTAGCCGGCTGTGTCCAGCAGATTGTTCCAGGCGCCGGACTCAAAGCCTTTGCTGCTTTGCCGGCCAACGGAAATCGATGGCACGAAACCTTCGCCGCCCGTCAGCTTTTTCAGTTCATCCATTTCCGGCGATTCCGCCTGGACGACTTTCTCCTTGAAGGGAATGCCGCGCTCATTCAGAAGACTGCGCCCACGCAGGCAGGCGTCACCGCAATCCGCCGACGTGTAAATCGTGACCGGAAAATTCTCTGCGGCTCGGCGTAGTGCGTAAGGTTGCTGACGCGTATTGCCGGGCTCTTCGCCCGCCTTCTTGGTGACACGCTTGATGTTGGTTGGTGGCGGTTGGTCGGAGTAGATGGTGCTGCCCGTGGCCGGGTCGATCCAGGTGTAGGTGGTCTGCGCTGCCGCAAGGCCGGCAGCGGCGGAAAACAAGAAAAACAAGGCGCGTTTCATGGTTGTCCTCCCGAACACGAGTTACGCGTTGATCATACCACTGTGTCGCAACAGCGCGTCAGGGCTGGGCTCGCGACCACGGAAAGCCTTGAAGGAGTCGAGCGCCGAACGTATGCCCCCAACCGACAGGATTTCGTCAAGGAAGCGCCGGCCGGTTTCCGGGTCGAAGGGGTTGCCGGCTTCCTCGAAGGCGGCGTAGCAGTCTGCCGATAGCACCTCCGCCCACTTGTAGCTGTAGTAGCCGGCCGCGTAGCCGCCGGCGAAGATGTGCGAAAAGCTGTTCGGGAAGCGGTGCCAGTCGGGCGGGAAGACGACCGCCACTTCGTTGCGCACCTCCTCCAGCAACTGCAACACGCTCTTGTCGCCAAGTGGGTCGAAGTCGTTGTGCAGCAGCAGGTCGAACAGCGAGAACTCGATCTGGCGTGCGGTCTGCATGCCAGCGAGGAAGTTCTTTGCCGCTAGCATCTTGTCGAACAGTTCGCGCGGCAGC
>ERZ724504.2126-NODE-2126-length-10823-cov-5.928863_pt1 | contig 10823 bp, 8 predicted proteins | sample MGYA00376037_ERZ724504 | MGnify/ENA primary metagenome ERZ724504 (study PRJEB28724, sample SAMN07190888) | wastewater metagenome | isolation source: influent of sewage treatment plant in Hong Hong | place: USA: Christiansburg, Virginia | collected 2016-03-01 ... | reverse complement strand
AACTCCATCATGGTGAACTCGGGGTTGTGACGCACCGAGATACCTTCGTTGCGGAAGTTGCGGTTGATCTCGAACACACGCTCGAAACCGCCGACCACCAGACGCTTGAGGTACAGCTCGGGGGCAATGCGCAGGTACATCTCCTGATCCAGCGCGTTGTGATGCGTCACAAACGGCTTGGCATTGGCGCCGCCGGGGATGGGGTGCAGCATGGGGGTTTCGACTTCGAGGAAGCCGTTTTGCACCATGAAGTCGCGCAGGCCAGACACGGCCTTGCTGCGGGCCACAAAGCGCTTGCGGGCGTCTTCGTCCATCATCAGATCGACGTAGCGCTGGCGGTACTTTTGTTCCTGGTCGGCCATGCCGTGGAACTTGTCGGGCATGGGGCGCAGGCTCTTGGTGAGCATGCGGATCTTGGTGGCCTTGATCGACAGCTCGCCGGTCTTGGTCTTCATCAACTGGCCTTCGACGGCGATGATGTCGCCCAGGTCCCACTTCTTGAAGTCGGCGTAGACCTCTTCACCCACGGCGTCGCGGGTGACATAGGCCTGGATGCGACCGGTGGCGTCTTGCACGGTGGCAAAGCTGGCCTTGCCCATGACGCGCTTGAGCATCATGCGGCCTGCCACGCTGACGGTGACGGCTGCGGCGTCCAGTGCTTCCGCTTCCTTATCGCCATGCTCGGCAATCAGCGCTTCGGCGCGGTGTTCAGGCTTGAAGTCATTGGGGAAGGCGGCGATGCCCTGGGCCTTGGCGTGCTCGCGCAAGGCTTTGAGTTTTTCGCGGCGCTCAGCGATGAGTTTGTTTTCGTCCTGAGGGGCGGTGTTTTCTGCCGCAGAAGAGGTGTTTTGTTCAGTCATGAAAAGAGAGCGCCAGCGACAAGCGCCGGTTTGAGTCCACAAGGGAATGATGGGAGGCGGCAAGGATTGCGCAGCCCGAAAGCGGAGATTTTAAGTTTTTTGCCGAGGCAGCGGCGAACAGCCGGGCAAAGCGCTGGCTGGAACTGCGGTATGCGGTTTTTCGGCAGCGTTGAGCCATCAAGAAATTATGCTGATTGCTATTAAAAAAAAATAGCTTATGGCGCTTGTATTTATTAGGGTACAAGCTGATTTTTATGAATCTGGCGCAGATGGCATGCCTGCAATGCCGCTTTGGTCCAGCACGTCTGCAATCAGCTCCAGTCGCAGCAGCGGGGCGTCCAGTGTCATGAGCTGCTGCTTGACGCGTACTTGCAGCGGCAGCATCTCCGCCCAGCGATTGGCGACCCAGGCGCAGTCATGCATCTGCTCGGGTGTGGGGAGCTGGGCGTGATCAGGGTCGTGGCCATGCAGATTGAGCAGAGCCTGTGCCAGGGCGTAAGCCGTACTGCGTAAATGCGGGGGCACGGCGACTTTGGGGTCGGCTGGCAGCATGCTCACATCGGCCACCCACAGGCCGTGCGGCAGTTGCCAGCAGTGCTGAATATGAAAGCGCTGCGTGCCCTTGCATTGCAGATGCAGCAGGCCGGACAGGGGCGAATCGAGCTGGGTGATGTGGGCCAGTACCCCTTCGGCGTGGAGCTGCTCTCCCTTTGGGCCAGCCTTGCGCACTTCATGGCCCAGTTGCAGTGCCACCACCCCGAAAGGTGCGCCTGCGTGCTGGCATTTACGGACCATGTCCAGATAGCGCACTTCAAAGACCTGCAGGCTCAGCAGGCCTTCAGGAAACAGCACCGTGTTCAGAGGGAACAGGGGCAGGGAGTGCAGACTTTGTGTATCAGTCATGGTGCGCGGCTATCATCCCACGAATAGGCGATACGTTCGCTGCTTCCTGAATTGAGTCACATGCTGTTTGAAATTGTTTTGTTCCTGCTTGACGTTGTCGTCGGATTGATCAGCGGCGCTTGCCTGCTGCGCATGTATATGCAGGCTCAGCGTGTGCCCTTTGGTAACCCCGTGGGGCAGCTGGTGTTTGCCTTGAGCGACTGGATTGTGATGCCGCTGCGCAAGATCGTTCCCGCCAAAGGCCGCTGGGACAAATCAAGCCTGCTGGCTGCCTTGCTGCTGCAATTTGCGCAGGTGCTGCTGATCTGGCTGCTGTTGGGCGCCAAAAGCACGGCGCTGGCACTGCCCTGGCTGGCTTTTTGCGGGCTGCTCAAAGTCATCCTGTCGGGGATGGTGGGCATTTTGCTGGTCTTCGTGATTCTTTCGTGGGTGCAGCCTTACTCGCCCATTTATGGCGTGCTGCAGCGCCTGTCTGACCCGTTGGTCGCTCCCATTCGCAAGGTGGTGCCCCTGATCGGCAATGTGGACTTCTCGTCGCTGATCGCCTTGATTATTCTGCAGGTGCTGCTGATGGTGCTCAACTACGTGCAGGCGGGTGGGCTGGTGACGATTGCAGGACTTGTGAGTCACTGAAGCCGAGGGCGCATGGGCTAACTTTCGCCCTTGAAAACAGATATGAAAAAAGCGGCTAGCGCAGACAGATTCTGCGCTAGCCGCTTTTCTTTTGATAGCGAAGTAGCTTATTCCACTGCGTCAGCAGGCAAGCGTTGCAGCATGGCCAGCGAGCTGGAGATGCGGTCGCGCAGTTCGCGGCGGTCGACGATCATGTCCACGGCACCCTTTTCCTGCAGGAACTCTGCACGCTGGAAGCCTTCAGGCAGCTTCACGCGCACTGTGGTCTCGATCACGCGGGGGCCGGCAAAGCCGATCAGGGCCTTGGGTTCTGCAATCACGATGTCGCCCACAAAGGCGAAACCGGCAGACACGCCGCCCATGGTGGGGTCGGTCAGCACGGAGATATATGGCAGGCCCTTCTTGGCCAGGCGGGTCAGCGCCGCATTGGTCTTGGCCATTTGCATCAGCGACAGCAGGCCTTCCTGCATACGGGCACCACCGGTGGCCGTGAAGCAGACGAAGGGGACTTTTTGCTCAATAGCGGTTTCGACGCCGCGCACAAAGCGCTCGCCGACCACGGAGCCCATGGAGCCGCCCATGAAGTCGAACTCAAAGCAGGCCACGACCATGTTGATGCTCTTGACGGAGCCGCCCATGACGATCAGGGCATCGGTCTCGCCGGTGTTCTCCAGCGCTTCTTTCAGGCGCTCGGGGTACTTGCGGCTGTCCTTGAACTTCAAGGGGTCGACAGGAATGACTTCCTGGCCGATTTCGTAGCGGCCTTCAGCGTCGAGGAAATGGTTCAGGCGCGCACGCGCACCGATGCGGTGGTGATGACCGCAGGTGGGGCAGACGTTCTGGTTCTGTTCCAGATCGGTCTTGTACAGAACGGATTCGCAGCTGGGGCATTTGATCCACAGACCTTCGGGAATCTGCTGGTGGCGTTCCGTCGGGTTAGTCTGCTGGATTTTTGCAGGCAGAAGTTTTTCAAGCCAGGACATGGTTGTTTCCTTTTCAGTTTCCACTGCACTGCGCGCCACCCGCAACCCATGAGAGCGGCGCGGCGCAGGCACTGGCGCAATCCCGGTCAGGGACAGCGAGCAAGGGCCGCCCCGCTGCGAGGCTGTCGTCCCCCTACAAGGGGGAAGCGGCAAAGCCGCTCAGGGGGTGGCTGATTTCAGGGGAGCATTATGCGTCGAGTGCCTTACGCACGCCGCGCAGAAAGTCTATTGCCAGGGGCACGATTTTTTCATGCGGCTGGTTGTCGAGCAGATCAATGATGCGGCTGCCAATGATGACGGCATCGGCCACCTGGCCTACGGTCTGGGCGGTCTGGGCATCGCGAATGCCAAAGCCCACGCCCACGGGGATGTTCACATGCTTGCGAATACGGGGCAGCATGGCTTCCACTGCAGCAGTGTCGAGTGCGCCAGAGCCAGTCACGCCCTTGAGCGAGACGTAGTAGACATAGCCGGTCGCCACGCGGGCCACTTGCTGCATGCGCTCGTCTGTGCTGGTGGGGGCCAGCAGGAAGATGAGGTCCATGTCGCGGGCTTTGAGCTTGGCGGCAAACTCTTCGCACTCTTCAGGTGGGTAGTCCACGATGAGAATGCCGTCCACGCCAGACTCGCTGGCGTGATTGATGAAGGCGTCTTCACCGTGAATCTGGTCGTAGCGCTCGACCGGGTTGGCATAACCCATGAGCACCACGGGCGTGGTCTGGTCCTTTTTACGGAACTCGGCCACATAGGCCAGAACCTGGGCCAGGCCCACGCCGTTGGCGATAGCCTTGTCACCCGCGCGCTGGATGGTGGGACCGTCGGCCATGGGGTCGGAGAAGGGCACGCCCAGCTCGATCACGTCGGCACCGGCTTCCACCATGCCGTGCATGAGGGAAGGGGTGATGGCGGCAAAGGGGAAACCAGCTGTCACATAAGGAATCAGCGCCTTGCGGCCTTCTTCCTTGAGTTTGCTGAATGTGTCAGAAATTCGGCTCATAACTTGTTGCTCCCACCTGCGGCTGGCTTGGCCGCATCGTGGCCGGGCGCACCCTTGACGGTGAGGCCACGCATGGATGGACGGTCAAAATATTCGGCACCCGACAGGTCGGCAACGGTGCCAATGTCCTTGTCGCCGCGGCCAGAGAGGCTGACCAGAATGGACTGGTCGGTACGCATGGTCTTGGCCAGTTTCATGGCGTATGCCACGGCATGGCTGGATTCCAGCGCGGGGATGATGCCTTCGGCACGGCACAGGTAGTGGAAGGCGTCCAAGGCTTCGGTGTCGGTAATGCCCACGTACTGGGCGCGACCGATTTCCTGCAGCCAGGCGTGCTCAGGGCCCACGCCGGGGTAGTCCAGACCGGCGCTGATGGAGTGGGTCTCCAGAATCTGGCCGTTGTCGTCTTGCATGATGAAGGTGCGGTTGCCGTGCAGCACGCCAGAGCTACCTTTTTGCAGCGATGCCGAGTGCTTGCCGGTTTCCAGGCCTTCGCCAGCGGCTTCCACGCCGATCAGCTGGGTGTTTTCAAAGGGAATATAGGGGTAGAAGATGCCCATGGCATTGCTGCCGCCGCCCACGCAGGCCACCACCGCGTCGGGCTGGTGGTCAGGGCCCAGAAACTCGGGCATCTGCGTCAGGCACTCTTCGCCAATGACCTTCTGGAAGTCGCGCACCATCATGGGGTAGGGGTGCGGACCCGCCACCGTACCGATGATGTAGAAGGTGTTGTCCACATTGGCCACCCAGTCGCGCATGGCCTCGTTGAGTGCATCTTTCAGCGTCTTGCTGCCGGATTCCACCGGCACCACGGTAGCGCCCAGCAGCTTCATGCGGTAGACGTTGGGGCTCTGGCGTTTGACGTCCTCGGCACCCATGTAAACGATGCATTCCAGACCGTAGCGCGCGCAGATGGTGGCAGTTGCCACGCCATGCTGGCCAGCGCCAGTCTCGGCAATAATGCGCGGCTTGCCCATGCGCTTGGCGAGCATGGCCTGGCCGATCACGTTGTTGATCTTGTGCGCGCCGGTGTGGTTCAGGTCTTCACGCTTCAGATAGATCTGAGCGCCACCCATTTCGCGCGACATGCGGTCTGCGTGATAAACGGGCGAAGGACGACCCACATAGTGAGCCAGCTCGGACTGGAATTCAGCGATGAACTCAGGGTCGTTCTGGTATTTGGCGTAGGCCTCGCGCAGCTCAACAAGAGCGTGCGTCAGGGTTTCGCTGGCGAAGCTGCCTCCGTAGCGACCGAAGTGGCCGTGGACGTCAGGGTACTGGTATTCAAACATGTGTCAGTCTGCAAAATTTGTGCGTCAGCCGCGCGTACGGCAGCAATGAAGCGGTGAATCTTGTGGGCATCCTTGATGCCTTTGAGAGGCTTGCCATCGGGGCCGTCGGCCTCGACGCCCGAGCTCACATCAATGGCAAGCGACAGCCCGCGAGGGCGTACTTGCAAGATGCCATCGGTCACGTTTGCAGGCGTGAGTCCACCAGACAAAACGAGGTGAGAGTCGACGCTTGTTGGCAGAAGTGACCAATTGAATGCTTTTCCGCCGCCGCCATAACCGTCGACATGGGCGTCGAGCAATATGGCCTGGGCTTTTGAATAACGTTGTGCGTATTCTACGAGGTCAAAATGCGCCGCGTCATCCCCTAGGGGTATGCGGGCTGCCCGCAGCCAGGGTTGCACGCCCCGGGTTGCGGCTTCGCAGTCTTCGGGGGATTCATCACCATGAAACTGCACGCAAGCGTTTGTTATCTCTGCGCAAGCAGCTATGACATTGCTAGCAACTTCATTCACAAAAAGCAAAACAGGTGTGACAAACGGCGGCAGGCGTCTGGCCAGCTCCGCAGCGCGTTGCAGCGTGACTGCACGCGGGCTTTTGGCGTAGAGCACAAAGCCGATAGCGTCAGCCCCTGCGGCGACTGCCGCGTCTACATCTTGCTCGCGGGTCAGGCCGCAGATCTTGATCCGGGTTCGGTTCATGGCAACCAGTCAAAGCCCACCGTACGGGTGGGTAGACCCCATTTTTCATCGTAGATAGGGCCTAGGAAGTAGAGACCATCTGGCGAAAAAGTAGGGGCTGCAGCATCACGCGAGCGTGCTGCCAGCACGGTTTTCATCCATTCAGGCGGATATTGGCCCTGACCAATGGCAATCAGGCAGCCCATGATGTTGCGCACCATGTGGTGCAAAAAGGCACTGCCATCAAACTCGAAGCGCCAGTAGCAGCATTCCATGGGCTCGGTATCACCGGGGCGCATGGAGCTGGCTGCCGCTTCGCGAGAACCTCCGCTGGTCATGCGGCGGGTGACGCGTATGTCATACAGAGTCTTGACCGGCGTCTTGGCCTGACAGCCTGAGGCACGGAAAGACGAGAAGTCATGCTCGCCCACCAGATACTGTGCGGCTTTTTGCATGGCCTCGCCATCGAGCGGGTAGAACATCCAGCCCACGCGGCCCGCTTCTACGCTGGGGCGGACAGGCGACTGCATCAGTACATAGGCATAGCGGCGGCCCGTGGCGCAATAGCGTGAGTGAAATTCTTCAGACACGGGCTGCGCCCATTGCACGGCAATGTCGGAAGGTAAAAAAGTGTTGGTGCCGCGCACCCAGGAGTAGGGCGCACGGTCCAGCTCAGTGTCAAAGTGCACGACTTGCATCAGGCCGTGCACACCGGCATCGGTGCGGCCTGCGCAAATTGTGGACACTTTTTCAGCAGCAAAGCGGCCCAGGGCCGCTTCGAGTTTGTCTTGTACGGTGTTGCCGGAGGTCTGGCTTTGCCAGCCCTGGTAGGCCTGACCGTTGTAGCTTACGCCAAGAGCTATGCGCATGGCATGGCTCCCGGCGCGGGGGGTAAACGCATCAAATTAATTAACCAATCTGAGAGAGCAGGCTTTGGGCCTTGGCTTTGAGATCGCCATGGGCTTCGGCGATCACTTCCTCTATCAGTGTACGCGCTCCGTCACTATCGCCGATGGCGTTGAACTCTTCGGCCAGGGCGAGCTTGGTTGCCAGCGGGTCTTCGGGTTCAGCAGGCGAAGCGACGGCGTCAAGGTTCAATGCATGGTTGGGCGTACCCAGGTCCAGTGACAGAGCACTCAGGTCAAAAGTGGGTTCGACGTTTTCGGCGCTGATGGCGGGCTTGTTTCCAGCATCAATCGGCAGCTGCAAGGTCATGGCTTCGGTACGGTTACCCTCTTCCTCTGAGGCTGCGTGGTGATCGGTCAGCCCAGCAGGGGATGTGTCTTTTTCTTCCGTGCTTTCAGCGGCGGATTGAAGCGGCAGAGTGAAGCTGTCGAGGTCAAACTCCAGCGCATTCAGCGAGCCTTGCTCGACAGGCGCAGCGACAGGTGCTGCTGCGGGAGCTGGGGCTTGCGATGCGGTGGCGGGCAGGCTGAACGAGGCCAGATCATCCAGATCAAGGCTCAGGCCATTGTCTGCGGCATGTGCAGGGCTGGCTGGAGTTGCAGCAGGCGCTTCCCATTGCGCCAGCGAGGCGAAGTCCTGTTCGCTGGGCTGCTGTGATGCTGGCATTGCGGAAACGGGTGCTGCGGCAGGAGACAGGCCGCCTGGCAGATCCAGGTCCATGTCGAAGTCCAGGCCTGCTGGCTGAGTAGGAGGGCCTTCGCGGTCAGCTTCCTTGGCGGCAGCCAGTGCCGAACCAAAGGCCACTGCAGCAGCTCCCGCTGTCAGGGCTGAGGCTGGATCGGTGGGGCTGAATGCATTGCTCATGCTTGAAGCTGCATCGGAGTGGCGGGCCTGAGGCGAACCATCGGGTTGGTACAGCGCGTTGTCAGGGTCGAGGATTCGGCCCTGATCCGCCAAGCGTTGCCATTCAGGACCCTTGCCCTGAGTCAGTCCGTACAGATTGTTGGCGACCGATGCATAGGCCATGCGGTCATGGCGTTTGGCATAGATCTCGGCCAGCTTCTGGTGCAGAACCAGGCGGTTGGGATCGCTACGCAGCGCTTCCTTTAGGATTTCTTCGGCCTGCAGGTCGCGGCCATAGGCCAGGTACACATCAGCCTCGGCCAATGGGTCCACGTCACCGGCATCCAGCTGGCTTGGTGAGTACTGCATGGACTGAGCCGACAGCTGGCTGCTGTTGGTCGTGGTGTCCACGCGCTGACCACCGCTGGCTCCAAAGAATGAATCTGCGGAAAGCTGGCTGTCACCCAGAGTGCTGTCTGCGCCAGCGGCTGCTGCCTTGCGGCGTTGCATGACTCGGTAGCCACCGTAGCCCAGCAGCAATGCGAGCAGGGCTGCACCGGCCAGAGGAATGGTGGGGTCTTCCATCAAGCCATCGATAAAGCTGGGTTCTTCAGGCGCAACAACAGGTGCTGGAGCTGGTTTGGGAGGCACAACCGGTGCTGGCTGTGCCGCTGCTTCTGCGGGCGCAGCTTCTGGGGCTTTCTCTCCACCTTCTGCTGGTGCGTTGGCAGCATCAGCGGGCTTTGCTGCTTCAGGCGCTGCGGCATCGGCTGGGGCCGTAGCTGCAGGAGCGGGTGCCGCAGGGGGCACCGCAGTTGCTGCCGTATTGGTGGTTGCTGTAGTGGCGGAGGGCACGCTCAAACCTGGGGCTTGTGGTGCTGCTGCAGTCGCTGTAGCTGCAGGGCTGCCTGCGGGCTTGGTGGCTGCGGCAATCTGGCTCAGTTCGGCCATATTGCGTTTGAGCTCATCAGCGCGAGCTACCTGATCGGCAGTCTGCTTTTGCTGCGCCAATTGTTCGTCTGCAGCAGTGCTTTTGACTGTGCCCTTGGACAGGGTCAGCTTGTCTGGAGCGGCAGTGCTGGGCTTGGCATCCTCGACATGCGCCTGAACCTGACCGGATGCGCTGCGCGATGCGGCCTCGACCGTGGCCACAGGTGCTACGCCAGCCAGTTGGCGGCGGAACTGGTTGAAGTCCTGCGACTGGGCCGCCATGATCTGGCGCGCTTCCTTGACGGAAGTGGACTGAGTCGTTGCTTCGTCTGGCAACTGAACCACGGCACCACTGCGCATGCGGTTGATGTTGCCGTTGATGAATGCTTGTGGGTTGCTGCGCAGCATGGCGACCAGCATCTGATCCAGCGAAACGCCAGCTGGCTTGTATGCGGCAGCAATGCGGCCAGCGGTATCGCCGGCCTTGACGCGAACCTCCCCCTTGGTGCTGCCAGGCGTTGCCGCAGCGGTACTGGTCTTGCGTTGAGGCTTGGCTGATGTGCTGTCCAGGTCGCGGTCATTGCGCAGGTCGCGGCCTGCTGCTGCCACTGGGGCTGATGCGGGGCGAGTTACCACCGCCGGGCGGGCTGGCATCTCAGCAGGAGCCGCCTGGGCCACCGTTGTCGGTGCAGGTGCTGGGCGACGCGATGTGGGAGGATCCAGCAGCAAGGTGTAGTTGCGCTGCAGCTTGCCAGAGGCCCAGTTGGCATCAATTACCAGGTCCACAAAGGGATCGTTGACCGGCTGGAAGCTGCTCAGCTGCAGCACAGTCGAACCGTTGGGGCGCTTTTGCACCTTGACGCGAACAGTGTTGGCTGTGCCTGAGTACTCCATGCCCTGCGCGCGGAAAGCCGCAGGTGATGCCACCACGGCTTGCAGGCTGTCGGCTTCGGCAGCGCTGAGCTGAGGAATCTCGACCTCTGCACGCAAAGGCTCTCCCAGAGCCGACTGGACCGTGATACGACCCAGTGCCAATGCCCATGCATCGGTGGCCGAAAGGCTAGACAGAGCGAGGGTGGCTGCGGCGAGCGCAGAGAGTTTCCAGCGTTGCATATGGCATCAAACTTGATTTGTGCAGCCAACAGCCCTTTTTGTTCTTAGCCGGGTTTGTAGCTGCGGTGCACATGTAAATTGAAAAATCCAGCAGTCAATGAGCGGCTCATTGACATGGGGACACTGGTTGCATTGTCAACGACGCTATTGCATTGTGAGCAAAAGCATGCATGGCAAGGCGCGCAATTGTTGTCGATTGGCAACGAGATGCAAATTAATATAGGTTCATTCACAATCTTTGTTCGGCGGAATAAACCGAAAAGCCTGAGCTAACCCAATGCTTGGACATAAAAAAGCGCCAGACATCACCAGGATGACATGGCGCTTTTTCACGGAATCAAGCCGAGCTGCGGCTTGATCGAGGTTGAGATTAATCAGCCAGCAAGATGCGCAGCATGCGGCGCAGAGGCTCGGCAGCGCCCCACAGCAGTTGGTCGCCAATCACGAAAGCCGACAGGTACTCGGGACCCATGTTCAGCTTGCGCACGCGGCCGACGGCGACTTCCAGGCCACCGGTAGTGGCGGCTGGCGTCAATTCCTTGACGGTTTCTGCGCGGTCGTTGGCCACGAACTTGACCCAGGGGTTGCCTCCCTTGATCAGCGCTTCGATCTCTTCAAGAGGCAGATCCTTTTTGAGCTTCAATGTCAAAGCCAGCGAGTGGCAGCGCATGGCGCCAATGCGCACG
>ERZ724504.2118-NODE-2118-length-10840-cov-12.848679_pt1 | contig 10840 bp, 6 predicted proteins | sample MGYA00376037_ERZ724504 | MGnify/ENA primary metagenome ERZ724504 (study PRJEB28724, sample SAMN07190888) | wastewater metagenome | isolation source: influent of sewage treatment plant in Hong Hong | place: USA: Christiansburg, Virginia | collected 2016-03-01 ... | reverse complement strand
GAAGAATCCGTTTACCTCAAGCAATACAATGAAGTGCTCATCCGGAAGCTGGAGGGCAAAATGGAGCAGTTGGAAAAACTCAACCAGGATCTGGAAAAGAAAGTCGCCCAGCGGACGGCCCAATTGAAGGAGTCCCTGGAACGCCTGGAAGAGCTGAACCGCGTTTTCGTCGGACGGGAGCTGAAAATGGCCGAGTTGAAAAAGAAAATTGAAGACCTGGAAAGAAAAGGCTGAGGAGCGCCGCCATGACGCTGGACATGAGAACCGTCACAACCAGTTTGGTCATTACCGCTGTCATTTGCGTCGTCCTGATGGCGTCCTTCTGGTGGCAGAACCGCAAACGCTTTGAGGGGCTCCACCTATGGCTGCTCGTTTTTCTCCTTCATGCCCTGGGAATGATTCTCATTGCTTTACGCGGTTCCGTCTCGGACTGGGCGTCCGTTGTTCTGGCCAGTATTCTGCTGCTGGCCGGGACGTTGCTGATGTACATTCTGTTTCTGAAGTTTATCGGAGAAAAAAAACGCCAGCTTCCCAATTACATCATCCTGATCCTGCTGTCTCTCGTTCAGGTTTATTTTACCTTCATCCAGCCGAATCTGTCGGCGAGAATTTTCAATTTCTCCGCCGGTGTGCTGATTTTCACATCTCAAGCCGCCTGGAGCGCACTGTACCGCGTGCGCTCCGACCTGCGCCCTCTGACGCTGGGAATCGGTCTTGTCTTCAGCCTGGAATGCCTCATCAGCATCGTTCGCATGATCGATTGTCTGATCAACACCCTGCATCCCACCGATTTTTTTCAATCCGGCTCCGTCAACGTTTTGTCTTTCATCGGCTATCAGACACTCTTGATTCTCCTGGCCTACAGCCTGACACTGATGTTCAACAAACGTCTGCTTTGGAACATCGAGAAGCAGGAGGAGAAATTCTCCAAGATCTTTTACCTGTCTCCCAACGCCATCAACCTGACCAGACTGTCCGATGGCGTAATTCTGGAAGCCAATGAAGGTTTCTACCGGGCATCCGGTTATTCTCGGGAGGAAACCCTGGGCAAAAAGACGACCGACTTGCATCTGTGGGCCAGAGAGGAAGAACGCCTTCAGTTTGTCAGGGATTTAGCCAGAAACGGGAGCGTGCACAACAGGGAATTTCTCTTCCGGATCAAGACGGGAGGAACCCTGACGGGCCTTTTTTCGGCAGGCATCATCGAGATCGACCGGGTAAAATACGCTCTGACCATATTGACGGACATCAGCGATCGCAAAAAAATGGAGGAAGAACTGAAAGCCGGCCGCGATTATCTGGAAAAAATGAACAATACCCTGGCGGACGCGCTGTTCGTGGGAAAATACCCGGAACAGGAGTTTGAATATTTAAACGATGCCGCCGTCCGGTTATTCGGCTATTCCAGGCAGGAAATTGTGGGGAAAAGCGGCCTGCTGCTTTTTCCCGATGAAAAAGGATACCATCACAGCGGCGCCATTTTCGAGGAAACCATCGCGCATCAAAAGAGCATCGTTCGTTTTGAAACCACCCTGAAGAAGAAAAACGGGGAAATCTTCCCGGCGTTGCTCTCGGCGGCCTTTCTTGAGGAAAAAGGGGCGGTTGTCCGGTTTATCATCATTGTCCGGGATATTTCAGAACAAAAGCAAAATATCGAAAAGATTCATAAACTGAACGAAAAACTGGAGAGTCGGGTTGCCGAGCGCACCGAGGCTTTGAGTGATATGCAGATGGCCCTTTTGAATCTGGTGGATGACCTTAACGAAAGCAGCCGGGAAATCTCCAGCGCCAATAAGTATCTGGAGGAAGTCAACCGGGAGCTGGCGGCCTTCAGCTACAGCGTCTCACACGATCTCCGGGCGCCGCTGCGCGCCATCGACGGATTCAGCAATGCCCTCCTGGAAGACTACAGCGACCGGCTGGATGCGGAAGGCAAAATATACCTGGAAAAAATCCAGCACGCCGCGCAGCGGATGAACCTGCTGATCGACGACTTGCTTGCCCTCTCGCGGGTGATGAAAGCCGACTTCTACCGGCAGAACTTCGATATCAGCGAGATGGTTCGAGAGATCGCAGCCGATTTTCAACAGCAAAGTCCATCGGGCAAACTGGAGCTGGTGATTCAGGACGGCGTCACCGTCAACGCGGACCAGCGCATGATGCGCATCGTCATGACCAACCTGCTGGACAATGCCCGGAAATTCGCGGGGAAGCAGGAGAGGCCTCGCGTCGAATTCGGGTCTTTTGTCCAAAACGGCGACACGGTCCTCTTTGTCCGGGACAACGGCGTGGGATTCAACATGGCCTATGTCCACAAAATTTTTGAGCCTTTCGAACGCCTCCATCGGGCGGATGCGTTCCCGGGAACGGGAGTCGGCCTCGCGACGGTCCAGCGCGTCATCCAACGCCACAACGGCCGTATCTGGGCCGAAGCGGAAGAAGGAAAAGGCGCTGTTTTTTATTTCACCCTGGGAGACTCAAAATGCCAAAACCGCTGAACGTGCTTTTGATTGAAGATTCGGAAGACGACGCGCTGCTTCTGGCCCGTACGCTGAAAAAAAACGGTTATGAGCCCCGGATCGAGCGGGCGCAGACGGCCCGGGACATGAGCCGGGCCCTGGAAAGCGCCCCGTGGGACATCATTTTGTGCGACTACCACATGCCGGCTTTCAGCGGTCTGGAAGCCATAGACCTGCTGAAGAAAACCGGCCTCGATATTCCGCTCATCATCGTTTCCGGCGCCATCGGCGAAGAAACGGCGCTGGACTGCATCCGCCGCGGAGCGGCCGACTACATTATGAAGGGCAATCTGACGCGGCTGGGCATGGCCGTGCAGCGGGGACTGGAAGAAAAAGCAATGCGCGATCATCACCGGCAGGACGAGGAAGCGCTGCGCAGAAGCGAGGAAAAATACCGGACGATCCTGGAGGGCATCGGCGAAGGATATTACGAGACGGACCTGGCCGGCAACTTTACGTTTTTCAACGACGCCCTGCAGCGAATGTGGGGCTACCCGAAAGAAGAGCTGCTGGGGATGAACTACCGGCAGTACACGGACCTGGAGACGGCTAAAATGCTGTATGAGGGGCACCATCAGACCTACCTGACGGGCATCCCCGGCAGGTATATGGACTACGAGATCATCCGAAAGAACGGCGAACGGCTGACGCTCCGGCAGTCCTTCACACTGTTGAAAGATTCCAGGGACGGGATCATCGGTTTCCGGGGAATCGTGCGCGACGTCTCCCATCTGAAGGAGCTGGAAAGAGACAGGGAGGAAACCCTCGAAAAGCTCCGGCAAGCGCTGGAATCCACCGTTCACGCCATGGCCATGGCCGTGGAAGCGAGAGATCCTTACACGGCGGGCCATCAGCGAAGAGTGGCGGACCTGGCCTGCGCGATAGCCGCCGAAATGGGGCTGGAGCCCGACCGAATCAACGGTCTGCGCATGGCCAGCCTGATTCATGATCTGGGGAAAATATCCATTCCCACCGAAATTCTCACCAAGCCGACCAAACTGACCAACATAGAATTTGAAATCGTCAAGACGCACGCGCAGGCGGGATATGAAATTCTGAAGGACATCGTTTTCCCCTGGCCCATCGCCCGGATCGTGCTGGAGCACCATGAGAAGATCGACGGATCGGGCTATCCGCGGCGCCTGAAGGGGGATGCTCTTCTGCCGGAATCGAAAATCCTGACGGTGGCCGACGCGGTCGAAGCCATGGCGTCGCATCGCCCCTACCGTCCCTCTCTGGGCCTTCAGGATGCGCTGGAGGAAATTTCCCGGAATCGGGGGATTCTGTACGACACGGATGCCGTCGCCGCCTGCCTTAAACTGTTTGAGGAAAAGCGTTTCGCCTTTGCAATATAACACGTCGCTTGCGGCTCGTCACTCATCGCTCATCGCTTCTTTCCCGCCTTGACAAGGGCTAAACGCGCCGCTAGAGTACGTTGACCGAGACCGGTTAAAGAATACAGGAGGATTTTTTCATGACTTCCCCGAAAAGCGGCACAAAGGCCTCGCCCTGGGCGGACTGGCAAAAGCATCTGAACGACTATCTCGTCGATTCCGCGCAGCGTTCGATCATTTTTTTGGACATTCTGCGCAAGAGAGGCAACAATTACATCCAGCACATCCGCAGCGGTCAGCCGCCGGTCCTGACGTTCAACTACGAAATGATCCTGAACGCCAAGCATTTCGAGCGGCCCGTCAATTACGCGCTGGTCCGCATTTCCGAACGCCGCCGCAAAGACATCGATCCCGACCGGCAAAACCGCCGCGCCCTCCGGGAACGCCCCGACATCCCCAAACGGCCGATTGTCATCATCGATCCGCGGGCGGGCCACGGCCCCGGCATCGGGGGCTCCAAGCGCGATTCGGAAATCGGCATGGCCCTGGACCACGGCCATCCGGTTTATTTTGTCCTGTTTTACACCGACCCGATTCCCGGCCAGACGCTGCCGGATGTCATCTTCGCCATTGAACAGTTCATCGCGATAGTCGCCGAACTGCATCCCGACGCGGACGCGCCGGCCGTCATCGGCAACTGCCAGGCGGGCTGGGCGGCCGCGCTGGCCTGCGCGGACAAACCGGGCATCGCCGGCCCCCTGGCGCTCAACGGCGCGCCGCTTTCCTACTGGAGCGGCGTGGCGGGCGTCAATCCCATGCGCTACCGGGGAGGCCTTCTGGGCGGGGTTTGGGTGAATTCGTTCCTCAGCGATCTGGGCAACGGCGTGTTCGACGGCGCAAACCTGGTGCTGAACATGGAGCTGCTGAATCCGGCCAATACATACTGGACCAAGCAATATAACGTTTATTCGAACGTGGACACGGAAGAGGACCGCTATCTCAACTTTGAAAAATGGTGGGGCGGCTTCTTCATGATGAACGACGAAGAAATCCACTACATTGTCCGCAATCTCTTTGTCGGCAACAAGCTGGAGCGCGGCGAGCTGGAACTGCAGGAAGGCCGGAAGCTCAACCTGAAAGATATCGAAAGCCCGATTCTGGTTTTCGCGTCGATGGGCGACAACATCACGCCGGCCCAGCAGGCGCTCAATTGGATTCCCCGCGTATACAGCTCCGTGGAGGACATCAGGCGGCACGGGCAGGTCGTCGTTTACATCGTTCACCAGGAGATCGGCCACCTCGGAATCTTTGTCGCCGGCTCCGTCGCCAAAAAGGAACACCGCGAAATCATCGGCAATTTCGACATGATTGATTGCCTGCCGCCCGGCCTCTACGAAATGGTCATCGACGGCGATGTCGCAAGCGGCAAATTCGAGAGCCGGTTCGAACCGCGCACGATGGCCGACATCGCCGCCTACGACGACGGAATACAAGATGAAAAGGATTTCAGCGTCGTGGCCAAGGTTTCCGAAGCCAACGACAATCTGTATCGGCTGCTGGCGCGCCCATGGATAAAACTCTGGACCACGGAGCTTTCCGCGGAGTTCATCCGCCACCTGCACCCCCTGCGCCTGCAGCGGTATTCGCTGGCCGACATCAATCCCCTGACGCGTCCACTGAAAAACATCGCCAACGTCGTGCGCAAAAACCGAAAGCCGGCCGGGCCGGACAATCCGTTTACGGAGCTGGAGAAGGCGGTTTCCGACTACGTGGAAGGCGTGCTCGACATTTACCGCGATTACCGGGACCTCCATCAGGAAGAAATCTTTCAGCTGATTTACGGCAACGGCTGGCTGCGCAGCCTGTTTCCGCCCGTCCAGGACGAGCCCGGGCCTGCGGCCGCCAAACAGGATCATCCCGACTATGACAAGCGACTTGCCGCCATGGAACAGGGGGGCGTGGCCGAAGGATTAATCCGCATTTACATGGCCGCGGCCGCCACCAACCAGGGCATCAAAAGGAAACATTTTGAAGTCGCCCGCGAAATCGCCGCCACGCACCGGGTATTGAGTAAACTGTCCCTGTCGCGGTTCAAAAAAATCATGCGCGAACAGTCCGCCATCCTTCAGGCGGACGAGGAAAAGGCTCTTCAGACTCTGGCGACGCTGATCAAAAATAAGGACGATCGCATGGAGGCGTTGAGCATCGCCCGCCGGCTGTTTCTGGCGGACGGCGTTTACAACGACGAAGAGAAAGCCCTGCTTGAAAAAATCAGGAAGGGGCTGGGCCTGGAGGCTGTATAGAAGATATACAAAAGCAGGCCCCGTCAGTCCAGAACCGGCTGCCCCTTTAAATGCCGTGGAATCTCGGTGATCTGGGAGGCGGGTCGCGCTCTCAGGATGTGGCCGGGCAGGGGTTTCCCCGCCATCTTCTCCGCCAGCCGGACACAGTCGAGGAGCTTTTCCAGATCGATGCCCGTTTGGATTCCCATGGCTTCAAACAGATGGACAAGGTCTTCCGTCGGAACGTTCCAGTATCCGATATCCAGTTCGCTCACTCCGTAAGGTGTGTTGCTCATCCCTCCCAGCGACGCGTCGAAAATGCGGATGCCCGCCTCGTAGGCGGCCACGCAATTGGCGATGGCCGTCCCGCGCGTATTGTGAAAATGCACCGCGAGCTGAATGCCCAGCTTCAGATCCAGAAGCATCCGGATCAGTTCCTTGACCGATTTGGGGTCGGCCAGACCCGTCGAGTCCACCAGAACCACCTCGGATGCGCCCATATAACTGAGTTTGAGCAGGAGCCGGGCGACCTCCTCGGGGCGGATGGGGCCCGTGTAGGGGCACCCAAAAGCCGTCATCACGTAAATCCGCACGCTCCGGGCATTTCGCACCGCCGCGTCGAGCAGCGTCGGCAGCACCTTGTTGAGGCTCTCTTTGAGGGACTTGCCGACGTTGATGCGATTGAACGTGTCGCTGGCGGAAAGCAGAACCAGCAGTTCGTCGATCTGGGTCACCAGCGCCCGCCGGCAGCCGATTTCATTGGGCACCAAGCCTACGTAGGTCACCTCCGGCTTTTTGGCGATGCCGGCGACAAGCTTTTCCGCGTCGTACCCCTCCGGCAGCAAACGAGGATGCGTAAAGGAAGCGCACTCGATCTTTTTCAGGCCCGTTTCGGATAGTTTGTTAATATAATTTATTTTATCTTCCGTGGACAAACCGCTGCAGACTTCGGGCAGGCCGTCCCGCGGGGACACCTCCACGATGGTGAGCGAATTTTCTTTTTTTCTGGCGGCCTTTCCCGCCGTGCTGGCATTCGGCATAACCGTCCTACACCGGAAGAAGGATTTTTTTCATATTTGCATAATTCATTCCAGCCGACCGGACCCTTTATTCCAATCCGTATTCCTTCAGTTTCAGATAGAAGGTGCGCCGGCTGATTCCCAGGGCCCGAATGGCTTCCGACCGGTTCGGAAAAGCGGCGAGCGCCTCGGCGATGAGCCGGCGCTCCAGGTCCCGGACGGCCTCGGTGAGATTGAGAGAGACAGGCCCGCTTGCGGCGACAGACGGCGGGGCCCCGTCAGGGCCTGCGGGATCCGAAAACAGGAAATTGGGCAGGGAACCGGCATCGATGACGGGCGACTGCGTCATGTTCACCGCATAGCTCACGACGCCTTTCAGCTCCCGGACGTTGCCCGGCCAGTGATACGCATGCAGCATCGCGAGCGCTTCGGGCGAGAACCGGTATTTGAGTTTCTGCGCGGCGCTGCTCGCTTTCAGGAAATGCTCCACCAGCAGATCGATGTCCCCTCTTCTCTCGCGCAGCGGAGGCAGCGTCAGCGTAAAGGTATTCAGGCGGAAAAAGAGATCTTCGCGAAACTTCTTCTGCCCGATCAGATCGGCCAGATCCTGATTGGTTGAAGAGATGACCCGAACGTCCACTTTGATGTTCTTCGTTCCGCCGACTCTTTTGAACGTGCCGGATTCCAGAACCCTGAGCAGTTTGGCCTGAACGGACAAAGAGGAATCGCCGATTTCATCGAGCAGAATCGTTCCCTCGTGCGCCTCGTCGAAATAGCCTTTGCGCCCCTCGGTGCGGGCCCCGGTGAACGCGCCTTTCTCGTAGCCGAAAAGTTCGCTTTCAATCAGAGAATCGGGAATGGCGGCGCAGTTGACATCGACCAGCTGTTGGTTTTTGCGGCGGCTGGCCCGATGAATGGCGCGGGCCAGAATTTCCTTGCCGGTGCCGCTTTCCCCGATGATCAGCACGGAGATATCCGATTGGGCCGCCCGCCCGGCGCTCACCAGCGCTTTGCGAAAGGTCTCATCGACGCCGATCAGTTCATCAAAGGCGCTTTCGACCAAAGAGGCATCCACACCCGGTGGGGATTCTTCTTTGCCGCGCGGTGGGGCGGCTGGCAATTTTGGGGTTCCGGCCGTCATGGGTTCGGTTTTCTTTCCTGCATGTTTATTCGGTATACAAATTTCGCCCTGAATGTATATAAACCATACACTCCTGTCAAACAGTTTTTCCCCGGCGCGGGTCAGCGCCCGCGCCCTATTGTTTTTTTTCACTGGTATGGTATTTGCTGTATTCAATCAAAAACCATTTGCAACAAAAGGAGATGGCTTATGGCAGAAATCGTCACATTTTCCAAAGAAGGCCCAACAGGCGTCATCACCGTAAACAATCCTCCCGTAAACGCGCTGTCGCAGGCGGTCCGCGCCGGCATCAAAGCGGGCATCGAGAAAGGCATCGCGGATGCCGATATTTCGGCCATGGTGATAATCTGCGAGGGCCGGACGTTTATCGCGGGAGCGGACATTCGGGAATTCGGCCGCCCGCCGATGGAGCCGCATCTGCCGGATGTCTGTCAGTTCATTGAAGATTCTCCAAAACCGGTGATCGCGGCCATTCACGGCACTGCCCTGGGCGGAGGCCTTGAAATTCCTCTTTCCTGTCATTTCCGCATCGCTCTTCCCACGGCGAAAGTCGGCCTTCCCGAAGTGAAGCTGGGGCTTTTGCCGGGTGCGGGCGGCACACAGCGGCTGCCCCGTGTGGCGGGCGCCCGGTCGGCGCTGGAAATGATCACCTCGGGCGCGCCGGTGGCGGCGGCCAGAGCCAAAGAAATGGGCATTCTTGATGAAATTGTCGAAGGCGATCTGAAAGCGGCGGCCCTCGCTTACGCGCAAAAGGTCGTTGACCAAAAACTTCCCATCCGCAGAGTGAGCCAGTTGAAAGCTAACGTCGAGTCGCCGACGCTTTTTGAAGATTTTGCCAAAGCCAACGCCCGCAAGTTCCGCGGTTTTCTGGCGCCCCTGAAATGCATCGAAGCCGTGAAGATCGCCACCGAACTTCCTTTCCCGGAAGGCATGAAAAAGGAACGGGAAATCTTCATCGAACTCCACGACTCGGATCAGTCCAAAGCGCAGCGCCACGTTTTCTTTGCCGAGCGCGAAGTCGTCCGCATCCCCGGCCTGCCCGATGACCACCCCACCCGGGAAATCAGGTCCGTGGGCGTTCTGGGCGCGGGCACGATGGGCGGCGGCATCGCCATGTGCTTTGCCAATGCCGGAATTCCCGTGAAGCTGCTCGACATGAAGCAGGAATTTCTCGACCGCGGGCTTGCCGTCATCAAAAAGAACTATGCCAATACGGTCGCCAAAGGCTCCCTGAAGCAGGAGGTCATGGACAAACGCGTGTCGCTGATTCAGCCTACGCTGGCCTATGAAGACCTAAAAGATGTCGACCTCGTCATCGAAGCGGTCTTTGAAGACATGGCCATCAAGAAGGAAGTCTTCACGAAGCTGGACGCGGTGTGCAAAACGGGCGCGATTCTGGCCTCGAACACCTCCTACCTCAACATCGACGAAATCGCCGCCATCACAAAGAGGCCGCAGGATGTCATGGGCATGCACTTCTTCAGCCCGGCCAATGTGATGCGTCTTCTGGAAAACGTCCGCGGCGCGAAGACCTCACCCGAGGTTTACGCCACGGCCATGAAGGTCGGAAAAAAGATCGGCAAGGTGCCGGTCCTGGTCGGCGTCTGCGACGGATTCGTCGGAAACCGGATGCTGGCCAAGCGCACCCGCGAATGCGGCTTCATGCTGGAAGAAGGAGCGCTTCCCTGGCAGATCGACCGCGTCATTTATAATTTCGGCTTCCCGATGGGCCCCTACGCGATGGGCGACATGGCGGGCCTCGACATCGGCTGGCGAAACCGCAAGGCCAAGTTCGACTCGCTTTCGCCGCGCGAACAAAAGAACAACATCCTGGACAAAATCTGCGAAATGGGACGCTACGGGCAGAAAACGGGTTCGGGCTTCTACAAGTATGACGAGAAGCGCAACGCGACGCCCGATCCGATGATTGAAGAGCTGATCATCAACCACTCGAAGGAAGTCGGCATCGCGCGTCGGACCATCACGGATCAGGAAATCATCGAACGCGCGATTTACTCCATGATCAACGAAGGCGCGAAGATCCTGGAGGAAGGGATCGCCGCGCGGCCCCTGGACATCGATGTGGTCTGGCTCTACGGCTACGGCTTTCCGGTGTACCTGGGCGGCCCGATGTTTTACGCCGATACGATCGGACTCGGCAAGGTTTACGACGCAGTCCTGAAGTACCGGGATCTGGTGGGCGCCGAATACTGGACGCCCGCGCCATTGCTGGAAAAGCTGGCCAAAGAAGGAAAAGGATTTTACTCCAAATAAAATTGATGAACTCGTAAAAAGCAACCCACACCGCCACCCCGGCGAAAGCCTGTGTACATAACTAATTGTAATTACTGGATACTTTCCTTAGTCGGTATGACGAAAAGGGTGCAAAAAAGACTTTTTACCAGACCGTCAAAATTCGAAAGGGAAAATAGGGAGGGGACGATGAAGTATCAGGAGGTTTACGCGCGTTCGATTTTTGAGCCCGCCACCTTTTGGGGCAAAGCCGGGGAGGCCATTGAGTGGACGAAGAAGTGGGACAAAGTGC
>ERZ724504.2112-NODE-2112-length-10854-cov-5.897861_pt1 | contig 10854 bp, 7 predicted proteins | sample MGYA00376037_ERZ724504 | MGnify/ENA primary metagenome ERZ724504 (study PRJEB28724, sample SAMN07190888) | wastewater metagenome | isolation source: influent of sewage treatment plant in Hong Hong | place: USA: Christiansburg, Virginia | collected 2016-03-01 ... | reverse complement strand
GTAGGTGTATTTGATGTTTCGCATATGGGTGAATTTATGCTTTCAGGACCTAATGCTTTGGCTTTGATTCAAAAAGTAACTTCAAATGATGCCGCTACCTTAACCATAGGTAGAGCACAATATTCTTGTTTACCTAACAATGATGGTGGAATCGTAGATGATTTAATCATTTACAAAATGGAAGAAGAAAAATACCTTTTGGTAGTAAATGCTTCAAACATCGACAAAGATTGGGATTGGATTTCCTCTCATAACGACCTTGGCGTAACAATGGAAAATCTATCTGATGACTATTCATTATTAGCCATTCAAGGACCTAAAGCGGTTGAAGCTATGCAATCATTGGCTACAATTGATTTGTCTGCAATTGCTTACTATCATTTTGAAGTAGCTGAATTCGCTGGATTTCAAGACATAATCATTTCTGCAACAGGATATACTGGTTCAGGAGGATTTGAAATCTATTGTAAAAATGACCAAGTAGAAGCCATCTGGAACAAAGTTTTTGAAGCAGGTGCAGCATTTGGTATACAACCAATAGGTTTGGCTGCAAGAGACACTTTGCGTTTGGAAATGGGATTTTGCTTGTACGGGAATGATATCAACGATTCTACTTCTCCTCTTGAAGCTGGTTTAGGATGGATTACTAAATTCACTAAAGAATTTACCAATTCTGAAAACTTAAAAAAACAAAAAGAAACAGGAGTATCCAAGAAGCTAGTTGCTTTTGAAATGCAAGAACGTGCTGTTCCTAGACACGATTATGAAATTGTTGATGCGTCTGGTGCTGTAATTGGTGTTGTAACCTCGGGAACAATGTCTCCTTCTATGAACAAAGGCATTGGTCTAGGCTATGTAACTACTCCAAATAGCGCTATTGATAGCACTATTTATATCAGAATCAGAAAGAATGATGTTCCTGCAACAGTTGTAAAACTTCCTTTCTACAAAAAATAAAGAATCATGAAAAAAATTTTACTGGTAGCCTTACTTGTTGGTGGTCACCTAATAGCTCAAAATAACGCTTCACCATGTAAAATTCTTTCCAAAATAAATGCTTTAATTCAACAAGAGCATGTACAGCCAAAACCGGTAGACGACAGTCTATCGGTTTTTATTTTTGACAACCTAATTAACGATTTAGATTCCGGAAGAAATCTATTTTATAAGTCGGAGTACGATAGTTTATCAAAAAATTACCGTTTACAAATTGATAATTTAGTACAAAAAGAGGATTGTCAGTTCATTGCTACCTTTGAAGACATTTATCAAAAAGCGCTTCTTCGCAACAAATCACTATTAGAAAAACTCAACAAAGATTCTATAAATTTCAATACTCCGGACACCATCAGGATGTACAAAAAAGCCTTTCCTGTTTATATGACTGAAAAGGAGTTTGAAAAAATTTGGAGAAAAAAAATTCGCTTTGATGTACTAAATGAAGTTGCTGCAAGCAGTAAAAATCTTGATTCTATTCAATCCAATTTCAAATCACTAACCAATTATTATAAAGAAATTGCTATTCAAAATGAACTATGTAAAATTAGTGCGCAACTAAAGAAAACAAGCACTATTCCTGAAAAAGTCTTTGGTTTCTTTTGCACGTATTTTGACCCACATACCAATTACTTTAGCGTTAATAGCAAATCGAATTTCGTTTCTTCTTTATCGAAAGAAAAGCTTTCTTTGGGTTTTTTAGTGTCTTTGAATGAAAAAAATCAAATCATCATTGATGAAATAGACCCCAATGGCCCAGCTTTTAAAAATGGAAAACTAAAAAAAGGCGACCAAATCATTTCCATTGCCAATGAACAGGAAACGCTAAAAGTCACTTGTGCCTCATTAGAAGAAATAGGAGATTTAATTGTGTCTGATGCTAACAAAATCATCACCCTCACCATCAAAAGAAAGGGTGAAAAAAACTTTAGCGTCACCCTTGAAAAAGAAGTTTTAAAAGACGAACAGAATAGTGTTTATAGTTACCTTGTTGAAGACAAAAATAAAATTGGCTATATCAAAATTCCAAGCTTTTACACCAATTTTGAAAGCAAAGACAATAATGGTTGTGCCAATGATGTTGCCACTGAGATTGTAAAACTACAAAACGATGACATAGATGGATTGGTCATTGATTTGATGGATAACGGCGGAGGTTCTATGGAAGAGGCCATCAAATTAGCTGGTTTATTTGTTCACCACGGCCCTATTTCTATAGTAGTAGACAAAAGTCAAAAACAACAAATCATTCAAGACCCTTATCGAGGCTACTTGTACAAGGGGCCTGTGATTATTTTAGTCAATGGAAATACAGCATCAGCAAGTGAGTTTTTTGCCACTATACTACAAGATTACAACAGAGCTATGGTCATTGGAAGCAGTACCTTAGGGAAAGCAACAATGCAAACCATACTTCCAATAGATAGCAATGAAGAGAATTTTGTAAAAGTAACGATTAACAAATTTTACCGCATTACTGGCAAAAGTCATCAAAGTATTGGTGTACTTCCTGATGTTCAAGTACCCGTACTTTATGAATCCATTATTCAAAAAGAAAGAGATTACCCCACAGCATTTAAAAATGATGTTTTACCAACCTCAATTCCATTTACTCCCTATGTAAAGAATAAATTGATTCATCATTTGACAAAAAACAGTCAAAAACGAGTAACGGCAAGTTCCTATTTTAACAATGTCGTTAGTATGAATAAAAGAATAGATGAATTGATTAAAAATCCGAAAACTATAATTCCAATGCAAATTGAAACTGTCTTTGAGGAACAAAAATTGGTCACTACATTATGGGAAAGCATCAATTCTTTCAAAGATGAAAGTATTAGTTTGAATGTAAAAAACTCTTCGTTTAACGAATCGCTATTAAAAGTATATCCTTCTGAAAGAGCGTTTAAAGAGACACAAATTTTGGCTTTGAAAAACAATCACTACTTAAACGAAGCCATACAAATCATCAATGATTATTTTGTACTAAAATAATCTGGTGCCTACTAAAATTACAACAAAAGAATTGAAATCAATTTGGTAAAATAAGGAATAACTGTATTTTTGCAGTTCAAAATATTTATAGAAATGGGAAGAGCTTTTGAATTCCGAAAAGGTAGAAAAATGAAACGTTGGTCTGCAATGGCCAAAGCCTTTACTAGAATTGGTAAAGATATCGTAATGGCAGTAAAAGAGGGCGGTCCAAACCCTGATGCCAATTCGAGATTAAGAGCCGTAATACAAAATGCTAAGGCAGCTAATATGCCTAAAGACAACGTAGAACGTGCGATAAAAAAAGCAACTGATAAAGATACTGCTAACTATAAAGAAGTGCTTTTTGAAGGCTATGCGCCACATGGTATTGCTCTTTTAATAGAAACGGCTACTGACAATAATAACAGAACTGTTGCTAACGTTAGAAGCTACTTCAACAAATGCAACGGTGCACTAGGCACACAAGGTTCGGTTGAATTCATGTTTGACCACACTTGTAACTTTAGAATTCCAAAAGAAGGAATTGATGCCGAAGAGTTAGAATTAGAATTAATCGATTTTGGTGCAGAGGAAGTTTTTGAAGACGAAGACGGAATATTGATTTACGCTCCTTTTGGTAGCTTTGGAACTATTCAGAAAGAATTAGAAAACAGAAACTTAGATATTTTATCATCTGGTTTTGAGAGAATCCCTCAAATCACCAAAAAACTTACTGAAGCTGAAATGGCTGATGTAGAAAAATTGATTGAAAAGCTAGAAGAAGATGATGACGTGATGAACGTTTACCATACTATGGAAGAATAACTTCCTATAGATTCAAAAAAAAACTCCATTTATTAAAATGGAGTTTTTTTTTGCGGTAAGATTATTAAAATTATTTAACAAACTCTATTTTTTGCTCTTCTTCTTCGTTGACACTATCAAAAAAGCCTTGATCGTTCATCCAATCATCACTAAACACTTTACTCATGTATCTAGATCCGTGGTCTGGAAAAATAGCAATAACATTACTATCTTTATCAAATTCCCCTTCTTCTGCATATTGCTTAATAGCTTGCATAACTGCACCAGAAGTATACCCTACAAAAAGACCTTCTTTTCTAGCCAATTCTCTAGTTGAATGAGCACTTTCCTCATCTGTTACTTTCATGAATTTATCAATAACATCAAAATCTGTAGCGGTTGGTATTAGATTTTTACCCAATCCTTCAATACGGTAGGGATAAATCTCACCACTATCAAATTCTTTGGTCTCGTGGTATTTCTTTAGTACAGAACCAAAAGCATCTACCCCTAAAATCTTAATTGCAGGATTTTGTTCTTTTAAATATTTTGCCGTTCCAGAAATCGTCCCTCCTGTACCGCTACACGCAACTAAGTGGGTAATTTTACCATTGGTTTGTTTCCAAATTTCTGGACCTGTAGACAAATAATGCGCGTCTATATTTAATTGATTGAAGTATTGATTGATATAAACCGACCCTTTTGTTTCTTCATGTAGCCTTTTAGCAACATTGTAATAAGAGCGTTCATCATCTGCTGAAACGTGTGCTGGACAAACATATACCTTTGCGCCTAAGCTTCTCAGCATGTCAATTTTATCTTTTGACGATTTGGAGCTCACAGCAAGAATACAATTGTAGCCTTTTATAATACTAACCATTGCTAAACTAAATCCTGTATTCCCTGAAGTAGTTTCAATAATTGTATCACCTGGTGATAGAATGCCCTTTCGTTCAGCTTCTTCGATTATGTATAATGCAATTCTGTCTTTTGATGAGTGTCCTGGATTAAAAGCTTCTACTTTTGCATAGAAATTACCTTCTAATTCCTGAGTAACTGTATTTAGCTTAATAAGTGGAGTATTACCTATTAACTCTAAAACATTATTGTAAGCATTTATTTCTTCTTTCATAAAAAAATAGTTAATCTAAGCTGTTAGCAACCCCTTAGATATGTTGCAAAAATAACAAAAAAAATCCAATTACTTTTTAATTTTCTCCAAATCTAGTAAAAAACTAAACTCTCTGGCTAATTCTTTTAAAGATTCAAATCGACCTGAAGCTCCACCGTGACCTGCGTCCATATTAGTCACTAAGTACAAAACTGTATCGTCATTTTTCATTGTCCTCAATTTGGCTACCCATTTTGCTGGTTCCCAGTACTGTACTTGCGAGTCATGAAGCCCGGTTGAAACAAACAAATTAGGATACTTTTGTTTTGTCACATTATCATAAGGAGAATAGGATAACATATAATCATAGTACTTTTTATCGTTTGGATTACCCCATTCGTCGTACTCTCCCGTTGTAAGCGGAATACTATCGTCTAACATAGTTGTTACGACATCAACAAAAGGAACTTGAGCGATTACTCCATTGTACAATTCTGGAGCCATATTTACTACTGCTCCCATGAGCAAACCACCTGCTGAACCTCCTTCTGCATACAAATGTTCTGCAGAAGTGTATTTTTGTTGGATAACAAATTTTGAACAATCAATAAAATCAGTAAAAGTGTTTTTCTTTTTTAGTAGTTTCCCGTCTTCATACCATTTTCTTCCTAAATCTTCACCTCCACGTATATGAGCTATAGCATATACAAATCCTCTATCTAACAATGTTAATCTTGTAGAAGAAAAATAAGGTTCCATGGTATTCCCATACGAACCGTAAGCATAAAGCAACAATGGGTTTTTACCATCTTTCTTAACAGACTTATGATATACCATCGAAATTGGCACTTTTGTACCATCCGCAGCCGTTGCCCAAACACGTTCTTCTATATAGTTATTTTTATCAAACTTGCCGCCCAATACCTGTTGTTCTTTTAATACCTCTTTGGTTTTGGTTGCCATATTAAAATCAATAACCGAAGAAGGCGTTGCCATTGATTGGTAACCATATCTAAGAATATCCGTATCAAAATCAACATTTGTGGTAGTATAAGCACTGTAGGTTTCGTTGTCAAAAGGCAAATAATAATCTCCTTTTCCGTTCCAAGGCATGATACGAATATGATTTAAACCATTAGAACGTTCTTCAACAACTAGGTAGTTTTTAAATATTTCGATGCCTTCTAATAAAACATCCTTACGATGCGGAATTAAATCTTTCCAATTTTCTTTTGAAGTGGCATTTTCAGGCGTTTTCATCAATTTAAAATTGGTTGCCTTGTCCTTATTGGTCAAAACATAGAAAGAATCTCCATAATGAGAAATGCTATACTCCAAACCACGAACTCTTGGTTGGAATACTTTGAATTCTCCTTCAGGTTGGTCTGCATTCAAAATTCTGTACTCACTCGTTAGCGTACTTCCTGAACCAATTACAATATATTTTCTTGATTTTTCTTTGCTCACATAAACATTAAAGGTATCGTCTTTTTCGTCAAAAATCAATACGTCACTTTTAGCATCCGTACCTAATTTGTGTCTAAAAACCTTATCTGCTCTTAAGGTAACTTTGTCTTGTTGGGTATAAAAAATAGTCGCATTATCATTGGCCCAAACAGACCCTCCAGTAACATTTTCTATTTTATCTGAAAGAATCTCGCCTGTTTCTAAATTCTTAATTTGAATGGTATAAATCCTTCTTCCTTTAAGATCTACTCCAAAAGATGCATATTTATTATCAGGACTGATACTCATCCCTCCTAACTGAAAATAGGATTGTCCTTTGGCTAATTCATTACAATTAAAAAGAATTTCTTCAGCAGCAGTTAAACTTCCCTTTTTTCTAGAATAAATAGGATAGTCTTGCCCTTTTTCGTAACGCGTTATATAAAAATATCCGTTGTAAAAATAGGGAACCGACTGGTCATCTTCTTTAATTCGAGCTTTCATTTCTTCAAAAAGCTCTTTTTGAAATTCCTTCGTATCTGCTGTTTTAGCATTGTAATACTCATTCTCTTGATTCAAATAAGTTATTACTTCAGGATTCTCTCTTTCGTTTAACCAATAATAATTATCAATACGGGTATGATTATGTTTTACTAACGTTTTAGGGATAATTTTAGCTATAGGTGCTTGTATATTTTCAGCCATTTTTTGTGCGTTTGCCATTGAAATTGTTAATGCAAAAATAACACAAAGCAAACCCAATCGTATCGATTTTTTCATTATTTTTTTTATTGATTATCAGTCAGCAATATAGTAAATTTGCCTCAAATAATTTAAAAAAATCAAAAATGGATTTAATGGGAATGATGGGTAAGTTAAAAGAAACCCAACAAAAAATAGAGGACACAAAAAAAAGATTGGACACCGTTTTGATTGATGAACAAAGCTCAGATGGTTTATTGAAAATTACGGTTACAGCGAATACAGCTATAAAATCAATCACAATAGCTGATGCGCTACTAGAAGACAAAGAACAACTGGAAGACTATTTGATTTTGGTACTCAATAAAGCTATTGCAAGAGCCAATCAAGTAAATCAAACAGAACTAGATGCAGTTGCCAAAATGGATATGCCGATGATTCCAGGAATGGATAACTTGTTTAAATAATCAAGAAAAAAGGATTTAAAGTACAACTCTAAATCCTTTTTTTTATACTACAAACAAACGTTGCAAGGTTTCTATGACGTAAGAATGCATTACTTCTCGGTAATCTAAATGCGTTACAATTCTAAGTTTCCCTTTTCCAAGTGAACTAATGGCTATGTTTTTTTGACGTAATTTTTCGATTAAAAGTGCATCGCTCAAACTTGGAATCACTTTAAAAATCAAGATATTCGTCTCAACAGGCTCTACTGATTCTACCCAAGGAAGTCTGCTCAGTAGCAGTCCTAATTCTTTGGCTCTGCGATGGTCTTCTGTCAATCGCATAATATTATTTTCTAAAGCATAGATTCCTGCAGCCGCTAAATATCCTACTTGACGCATTCCGCCTCCTAAAATTTTGCGCACTCTTAAGGCTCTATGAATGGTTTCTTTATCGGCCAACAAAACCGAACCAATTGGCGCTCCCAATCCTTTAGACAAACAAACTGAAATGGTATCAAACAACTTTCCGTATTCCTTAGGATTTTGTCTTTTGGCTACCAAAGCATTCCAAATTCTGGCGCCATCCATATGAAACTTTAAATTATTGCTATCGCAAACTTGCTTGATTTGCTGTAAGGTTTCGAGGTCATAACAAGCACCACCTCCTTTATTTGTTGTATTTTCTACACACACCAAACTTGTTTTCGGACTGTGATAAAATTCAGGGTCATTGATAGCTTCTGCAACTTGATTGGCTGTTATCATTCCTCTATTTCCATCCAATAAACAGCAAGAAACACCGCTATTAAACGAAACTCCACCACCTTCATAATTATATACATGGGCATATTTGTCAGCAATTAACTGCTCACCAGGTTGGGTGTGTAATTTTATAGCTGTTTGATTCGCCATAGTACCTGAAGGAAAAAACAACCCAGCCTCCATTCCAAACATTGCGGCTACACGTGCTTCTAATTCAATTACTGTAGGATCTTGTTTGTAAACATCGTCACCAACAACTGCTCTAAACATATATTGCAACATTTCTGGAGAAGGTTTGGTCACAGTATCACTCACTAAATTAATTTCCATAAGTAGTATTTATATCAGCCACAGCAAGCCCTTAGCTTGTGCTGTGGTATTTTTTTTATATTTTTGCAAAACAAAATTAATAATAATTTATGACAACTACCGAACAAATTAAAGGTATTGTGGAGCGCCTTGGTGCGTTGAGGAGGTATCTTTGACGTTGATGCTAAACTCATTGAAATCACCAACGAAGAAGAAAAAACTTTTGCTCCTGACTTTTGGAATAATGCAAAAGAAGCCGAAATCATTGTAAAAAACTTACGTAATAAAAAGAAGTGGATTGAAGATTATGACAAAGCGGCTTCTCTTACTGAGGAATTGCAGCTTGCTTATGATTTTTATAAAGAAGGCGAACTAAGTATTGATGAACTCGATGAACAATACACTTTAGCTGAAAATTACATCGAAGCTATTGAGTTTAAAAATATGCTTTCGGATGAAGGAGATACCCTAAGTGCTGTTTTGCAAATTACTGCAGGAGCCGGTGGAACCGAAAGTTGTGACTGGGCCGAAATGTTGATGCGTATGTACATCATGTGGGGCGAGAAATACGGTTACAAAATCAAAGAACTGAATTTTCAAAAGGGCGAATCGGCTGGAATCAAAACCGTTACTTTAGAATTTGAAGGCGATTATTCTTTTGGCTATTTGAAAGGAGAAAATGGTGTACATCGTTTGGTTCGTATTTCCCCTTTTGATAGTAATGCCAAAAGACATACTTCTTTTGCGTCGGTATATGTATATCCTCTCGCAGATGATACTATTCAAATTGAGATTAATCCTGCTGATATTTCATGGGAAACTATGCGTTCGAGTGGTGCTGGAGGACAGAATGTAAACAAAGTGGAGACCGCAGTACGTTTGCGCCACCACCCAACCGGAATTATTATTGAAAATTCAGAAACACGCTCTCAATTAGACAATAAAACCAAAGCCATGCAATTGTTGAAATCGCAATTGTACGAAATTGAATTAAAAAAGAAGCAAGCGCTACGAGATGAAATCGAAGCTAAAAAAATGAAAATTGAATGGGGTTCGCAAATCAGAAATTATGTGATGCACCCCTATAAACTGGTTAAAGATGTCCGCACTGGCCATGAAACAAGTGATGTCGATAGTGTTATGAATGGCAATATCGACCCATTTTTAAAAGCCTTTCTGATGATGATGGGACAAAAAGAAGAAGAATAATTCTTTGTTACACTAATAGAACGATTACTTTTAGAGGTAGTCGTTTTTTTTTATGCCTTTTTCATACAATCGGGTAATTTTTCACAACATCTCTTTCTAATACGTTAAAAAATTAGGTGTCGAGACTGTAATTTACTTTATTTGGAAAATAATATCATAAAATTCACATCTCATTTAATGAAAACCTATTCCATTCAAGAAATTAATAATGTTCTAAAAGGCTCTCTAATTGGCACATTATCCCAAAACATTACTTCGCCAGAACAATTAGACCTAGCCTCAGAAAATCAAATTTCTTTTATAGGTAATAAAAAATACGAAAAGTATTGGAGTACTTCAAAAGCAAGTGCCGCTATTGTAAATGAAGATATCAGTATTGAACCTGGCACAAACAAAGCCTTCATAAAAGTGAAAAATGCCGAATTGGCCATGTCCCAATTATTGGCTCTTTTTGCTCCACCGCCTCCACAATTTGATTTTGATGTACACCCAACTGCTACTATAGATGATAGCGTAATATTGGGTAAAGGTGTCAAAATTGGAGCTGGTTGCTATCTTGGTCCGAATGTAATTATTGGTGACAATGTTACTATTTATCCCAATGCAACGCTTTTAGATTTTACAAGCATAGGTAGCGGAACTACCATTTGGTCAGGAGTTGTAATTAGAGAACGCTGTCATATTGGTGCTAATTGTATCTTACACCCCAATGCTACTATTGGTGCTGATGGATTTGGTTTTAGCTTTTGCAATGAAAAAGGCTTAGTAAAGATTCCACAAATAGGAAATGTTGTGATTGGCAATAATGTAGAAATTGGAGCCAATTCTTGTATCGACAGAGGAAAATTCAGTTCCACAGTTATTGGTGACGGCTGTAAAATAGACAATTTAGTTCAAATTGGTCATAACAGTAAATTGGGACGTTTTTGCATAATGGCAGGTCATAGTGGTCTTGCTGGCTCTGTAACTTTAGAAGACGGAGTTGTCATTGGCGGGAGTGCCTCTATTAAGGACCACACTACAATTGGTGCTGGAGCTACTGTGGGTGCAGGCTCTGGAGTAACTTGCGATGTACCTGCAGGTAAAGTTGTATTA
>ERZ724504.2111-NODE-2111-length-10855-cov-3.281204_pt1 | contig 10855 bp, 7 predicted proteins | sample MGYA00376037_ERZ724504 | MGnify/ENA primary metagenome ERZ724504 (study PRJEB28724, sample SAMN07190888) | wastewater metagenome | isolation source: influent of sewage treatment plant in Hong Hong | place: USA: Christiansburg, Virginia | collected 2016-03-01 ... | reverse complement strand
CTCAGGGCGTCCGCCGTCGAGCGAGAGCGGGTTCTCTGCACCCACCATCAGCACGTCGCCAGGCTCGGAGAAGTCCGGGCCGAGACCGTCAATCACTGTGACGTTCGGCAGTGCGGCCTTCGCCTGGGTGACCAGCGCGTCGATGACAGCAGGGATCAGTGAAGTGCTCACGCGAACCCAAGCCCCACGTAGGGGTCGATCAGTTCAGTAACAGCTGAGGGCATTGAGTAGCCAGCTAGCACGGCGCCATGAGGCTGTTTGCCGAAAGGCCCACGCTGAGACTGCTGCCACAAGTGGCGGGCCATCTCTAACACGGCCAGCCTCACGTCAGCGGGCAGCGTCGAGAAGCCGTGCGTATAGGTGATGACCTGTCCTGCTGTAAAACCGGCGTCGAGCGAAATCACGCCCGCATCGCCGTTCACTGTGCAGCCGGTCGGGCTCGTCACCTCCACAATGCGCGTGTGCGGCAGGACGATCGTCGTACCGCTCGCCGGCGCCGCGTAGGTCGCCACGTACACCCCCGCGTACTCGTTCCAGTGCACCGTCATCATCGGCGCGCCCTGGAACAGCTCGCGCGCGTCGCTCGGAGTGGCATCGGTGGCGATGTCGAAGTCTTTGGGGGCCCGACCGAGGAGCAAGTCGCGCACACAGCCACCGACGAGGTAAGCCTTGTGGCCACTGCGCGTAAGGTGACGGATCACCTTCTGGGCCTCGGGGATAATTTTATCTAGCGGAATGACCGTCGCAGACATGCCGACTAGGGGCCTACCACAAAGCGGGCTGGTTTCGCAATTTCTCCCTCGGATATGTCGTTCGATAGTGGAGAGAGGAGGCAGGGCGGGGCGGGGCGGCGGGTTTATTCGACCCGGTGAATTTGCATCGTGTTCGTCGACAGGCCGGAGCGAAACGGGATCGCCATCGTCAGGATGACGTGCTGGCCGCACTGGGCGAGGCCGCGTTCCCGAAGCAGGGAGAGCACGGCGCGGATCATCGCGGTTTCTTCATCGGCTTGTGGGGCCATCATCGGCAGGATGCCCCAGTAGCCAGCGAGCTGGTTGTACACTTCGACGCTGGAGGTCATTCCCACGAGCAGTGCCTCGGGCCGATATTCCGAGAGCAAGCGAGCCGCACCACCGGAGTTGCTGAGCGCAACGATCACCGGGGCCTCCACGAGCCGTGAGGCCACCACCGCCGCGTGGGCCACGGCATTCGAGGTGACGCGAATCATCGGCCACTCGAGCTGTCGCATGAGCTTGAAATAGCGCTCACTTTGCTCGACCTCGCGGATGATGCGGTCCATGGTGCGGACGGCCAGCAGCGGATACTTTCCAGAGGCTGACTCAGCCGACAGCATCAGCGCGTCGGACGCATCCATGATGGCATTGGCAACGTCGCTGGCTTCGGCGCGGGTGGGGCGGGCGTTCTGGGTCATCGACTCCAGCATCTGCGTGGCGGTGATGACCAGCTTGGCGCGGGAGTTGGCCAGCTCAATCGCGCTCTTTTGAACGAGCGGCACTTTTTCCGGTCCCAGCTCGACGCCGAGATCCCCACGGGCGACCATGATTCCGTCGGCAGCATCGATGATCTCTTCGAGCCTATCGACCGCTTCGGGCTTTTCAATCTTGGCGATGATCAGCGTGGGCGGGCGGCTCTGGCTTTCGGGAATGTTCTTGCGAGCGGCGGCGATGGCGGCGCGGGCTTCGTGAATGTCTTGGGCGGAGCGCACAAACGACAGCGCCAGGAAGTCGACGCCGAACTGCTGACCGACGATCAGGTCGGCGTGGTCCTTTTCTGACATCGATGGGGCCGAGACCCGCACGCCCGGCAGGTTGATGCCCTTGTTGTTCGACAGCGGCCCACCAATCAGGACTCGCGTGACGACCTCGTGGCCTTCAATCGAGAGCACTTCGACTTGCAGCAGTCCATCGTCGAGAAGCAGCACGTTGCCAGGTCGCGCATCACCCGGCAGACCGTCGTAGGTGACGCTGGCGCGATTGGCATCACCGAGAATTTCCTCGGTGGTCAGGATGAACTCACTGCCCGCTTCGAGTACGGTGCCCGGCTTCATCTTGCCGACGCGGATCTTTGGACCTTGCAGATCCTGGAGGATGGCGACGGCGCGCCCACGACGGGCGGCTTGTTCACGCACAGCGTTGAAGGTACTGCGGTGATCTTCGACGCTACCGTGAGAAAAGTTGAGCCGAGCGACGTTCATTCCTTCGTCGATGAGGTGACCAATGACTTCGGGCGTGCGACTCGCCGGGCCAATGGTGCAGACGATCTTGGCCCGTCGGAACGGGCTGGCGAAGGGATGCTTCTTTAGGGAAACAGAGGAGGAGGGGGCCTCAGACATCGTAGCTTTGGTTATATCGCGACCGGCCCGCCGCGTGTGGTGCTTTCTCGGGGGGAGCTACTTCGACAGGATGACAAAGCCACGGGCTGGGACACTGACGGTCGGGCCACTTACCGAGCCACCACTGACCTGGTCGGTCAGTGCCATCGCTGGAAGACCGGAGACGCTCTTGGCCGAGTCAGCGCGGTTGACCGCGACGTAGACCGTATCGGTGCCGTCGACCATGCTGTAGGCCCAGGTGTCGTCGGACTGCGACAGCGTGGTGCGGGTGCCGCGACGAAGGCTGCTGTGGGCCTTGCGAATGGTGCCAAGCTTCTTCATTCGGTCGAGCAGCCACTTCTGCCCGCCGTTATAGCCGCCGGTGTTCCAGTCCATCATGCGACGGTTGTCGGGGTCGCCCGCGCCCGCAAGTCCAATCTCGTCGCCGTAGTAAATGAGAGGGACGCCCCGGTTGGTCATGAGAATCGCCTGGGCCAGGCCGAGGCGCTCGTAGGCTTCGGTTTCTGAGACCGTGCTCGGTCGGTTCGGGTCGAAGTTCTTGTCTTTGCCACCCGCCCACATGTCGTTCCACAGCGGTGAGTTCTGGGCGAGGTGAATCGAGCGCGGCACATCGTGGTTGCCAATGAACGTCGAGTTGAGCCCGGTTCCATAGAAGCTGACGTTCGAGTCCATGAAGTTGACGAGGTCTTGCATCCTGCCCTGACGGAGCAGCACCTTGCCGCCCAGCTCGGAGCGCAGCGGGAAGTCGAACTGGCCATCGAGCTTTTTACACGGATCGACGAACGACTTGATCAGGTCGCGGCTGCCGGTATAGGTCTCCCCGACGAGATAGATGTGCTGCTTTTTGACCGTCTCGACCTCTTTGGTGATGCGGTCGCGGAGGTCGGTCAGCCAGGCCACCTCGATGTGCTTGACCGCGTCGAGCCGGAAGCCATCCAGGTCGTAGTTTTTCATCCATGACAGCGCATTGTCGACGGAGTAGTTGCGGGCCGCGCTGTTATTAAAGTCAAAGTCGGGCAGGTAGTCACGGAACCAGCACACCGAGGCCTTGCCGCCTTCCCACGGACAGTCGGCTGAACCACAGATGCACTGGCGCCCACCACCGAGGTCGAGCGGGTTAAACCAGCTCTTGTTCATCGCGTAGACGGGCGAGTCCTTGTGGACGTGGTTCATGGCGTAGTCGATCAGCACCTTGATGCCGCGCTTGTGGGCCTCGGCGATGACGGCTTTTAGCTCGGACTCGGTGCCAAAGCGGCGCTCGGGTTTGGACAGATCGCGAGGCCAGTAGCCGTGATAGCCGGTGTAGTTTCGGCCATCGTCACCAATGCCGATGTTGTCGGTGCCATCCATCGGAACGGTCAGCCACAAGGCGTTGACGCCGAGCGCTTCGAAGTAGCCGTCCTTGAGCTTTTGCAACAGGCCCGCCCAGTCGCCGCCTTTCCAGTTGGCCGAGGGATCGACGCCACCGCCCATGTACGGGATGTTGTTGGCCGCATTGCCATCGAAGAAGCGGTCGACGAACACGAAGTACATCACCGCATCGCGCCAGTCGAAGTCGCCAGCGGTCGCGGAGCAAGTCGGCGCGGGCTTTTCGCAGGTGTACTTGGCACAGGTCACGCCGCTGCCGACCGAGTTAAAGCCGCCAAAGCCGTCCGATTCCTTGGTGGTGTTTTCGGGATCGGCGATCCAGCTCTCTTTGCCAGCGGCATCTACGATTCGGAATTTATATAGGTACTTCGTGACCCATGGCACGCTGGTCTTGACCCGCCACGAGGTGCCATCGAAGGTCAAGGCGTCGCCCATCACCCAGCCGTTCACCTTGTAGTCACCACGCAGCTCGACGACCTTTTCATCGCCTCGGGTGGTGATTCCGCCCATGCCTTTGTAGACGAACTCGGTTTCGCAGCGGCGCTCGCTGACGTCGCACATCGGCGGCGGTGGCATCATGCCCGAGCCGGACCCGGAGCCATAGCCCGAGCCCTCTTTGCGCGGACCCGGATCCCAAGGATCGCTAATGGGCTTGTTGTAGATGCTGTAGTCACCGCAGCCGACGGCCAGGGTGCTCCACACCAGCAGCAGAGAGGCAAGCTGACGACGGGCTTGCTGAAAAAGCGACATACACACCTCCTTACGGATTGGGAGGGTACGATAGCGAATCGGAGCGGGCACAAAAGGGCAAAATGTCTAAACCAGCCCGGTGGCTGCGTGCTTTGGCGGGCTGCGTCGCTTGTGTCGCGATTGGAGTATGCTGCGCGGGTGTCTCGCACTGAGGACGATCCGGCCCTGATCGATGTCGATGCAGCGCTGACTCCGGCCTTTGGGCTGTCGGATGAGTTGCCGCCGCTACAGTCTGATTGGCACCAGCACGGTCGCCACCAGATCCTGTACGCGGTTCATGGACTTTTGCACCTGGAAGTGGGCAGCGCGAGCTGGGTGCTTCCCTCTCATCGCGCCGCGTTTTTGACCGCCGGAACGCTGCATCGGGTGCTGTGTGAGCGTCGGGTGGGACTGCGTACGGTGTATTTGGCTCCGTCTGTGCTTGCTGCTCCGCCGTGGGACTGTCGGGTGTTCACGGTCTCGCCGCTCGGCAAAGAGCTGCTGCTGCATGCGATGCGCTGGAATCACCACAGCGATCCCCATGATCCGCTGGCGAGATCGTATTTTGCGACGCTCGGCATGCTGGCGCTGGAGTGGAGTGAGCGGGTCGCGCTGCCATTTCGGCTCCCGGTGCCGCAGTCCGAGGAGCTGCAGCGAGCGACGCGGTTTGTACATGGTCGAATCGGCAGCCCGATTGGAGTCAGTGATATCGCCAAAGCAGCGGCTCTGTCCGAACGAACGTTGCGGCGACGGTTCCAAAGCGAGCTGGCGATGACTCCGCATGCCTATCTGAACACGGCCCGGATGCTGGCGGCGCTCGATCGCTTGGCGGTGCGGTCGCTCTCGATTACTGAGGTCGCGTTGGAGGTTGGTTTCGAGACGCCCAGCTCGTTCAGCCATGCCTTTACAGCCTTCGTCGGTGAGACGCCCCGCGATTATCGCCAGCGAGTCCTTGTCACAAGTACCTAAACGAACGCTTCGCAAACTCCGCTATCATGACTTGTCATGAACCCGATTCTGGATCTGTCGCTGGCGAAGGATCTACCGTGTGGTTCTTTGGTCGATCTCACCGCCCATACTCCGGGTGCCCTGCGGCGTCCGGTTCGTGAAGAGTCCTGCAAAGCGCTGGTCTTTCATCGCATCGGTGAGCCGCAGAGTCCTCCATCGGCAGAGGAGATCGCGAAGCTACCAAACGGAGTGCTGCCAGGCGGCGAAGGTCGGGACGTAGAGGGGGTGATTCGCTTCTTTGTCGGCAATCCCGAAGGAGTCGCCACGGTGACGCTGGATGGCAGCTATGACGACAAGAAGCCCACCATCGACAAATGGACTCGCGAAGGGATTCCCAAAGAGCAGTCCGACAAGGCGTTTGTTCCCTATACGTTTTTGATCGAACCGGATGGCACGATTTGTCAGATGTTGCGGCTCGATCTGGCGGGAGCACACGCTCGTGGTTTCAATCACAGTGGCTTCGGAATCGCTTTCCTAGGCGACTTTCGCTTTGAAACACCGACGGAAGCTCAGCTTGATTCGGGGGTCGCGGTGAGCGTGGCGCTGCTCCGTCAGCTCCGGCTCCATGTTCCGCCGATCAAGCTGTATAGCCATGATGAGGCCCGCGCTGTGATCAAACAGGGCCCCAAGGAATGCGTCGGAAAGCACTTCCCGCTGGAAGAGTTCCGTCATCGAATCGCCGAGCAGTGTCGTAAATAGTGGGTCCGTTCCTACTGATCCAGCACAAACGAGCAGTGAACGATGGTCAGGATGTCCTTGTCGAGCGATGAGGTGTCGTTGTTGCCTTCGTTCGAGACATCCGTTGAGTTGGCGGGGTTGATGTTGATGACGCCCATGTCGGCGCGCTTGAGCTTGCCCAGGGTCGCGCCGCCCGTCGATTGAAGGATTCGTTCGGCCCGGGTGTGACAGTCCTTGGCCGCTTCCGCCAGCATCTCGATCTTGAGCACGCCAAGCTGGGTGTAGTAGTAGCGCGGTGACTCCGAGGTAATCGGCATGCCGCTTTCCATCAGTTGGGTGACCTCGCGCGAGACTCGCTCGACCTTGGCGACATCTTTCGAGGATACATCGATCGATTGGGTGGTGCGGAACCCCAGGTTCTTTTTGCGCTCGATGCGTTCTTCGCCCTTGCCCTGGTATTCCGTCTCTGTGAGTTGTTCGGTGGTGACAGAGGAGACGCGTAACTCTGCATCGGTGATGCCCTGCTTCTTTAGATAGCCGATCGTGCGTTCGACATGATCGTGCAGCGCCTTATAGGCAACCGTGCGATCCTTGTCCTCTGTGGCAATGCTGGCTTGCCATTCGATGAGGTCCGACACGATGCGTCGCTTGGCTGATCCAGTGACATCAATCGCTCGTTCACGATGCAGTCGGACCTTCACCCAGGACTGGGCGGCAATCGCCGTTGAGACGATAATTCCAACGGAAATTGCGAGCCATCCGCCGATCGAAGCCCGATTGTTTGTGGTCATGGGCCGGACATAACATGGCAACGCCACGGCGGCAATTGTGCGCCCCGCAGATAGGCGGCGGGTGCCATCTGCCAGGGCTATGGAAGGAGTGTCGGAGGAGTTACGAAGGGAGTACGGAAGGGAGTACGGAAGGGAGCTTGCGCAGGCTTCAGCAGTCTGCTCTGTTACGGAGCGCGCTGTAGCACAGAACCGGTATTTCCGACGGCAAATAGGTTTCCGGCGCTCAGGCCGAATACGCCGTTTAGCACCTGCGAGCTACCACTGACCTGCGGGCTCCACATCGTGCCGTTCCACTTCAACAGCGTTCCTTTGTCACCCACTGCATAGACGTTGCTGGCGTCGGTTCCAAAGACACTGTTGAGCTGGAGGGTGGTGCCGCTGGCCTGCGTGCTCCAGGTGGTGCCGTTCCACTTTCTGACGTGGCCACCGGCCCCGACCGCCCAGACGTTGTTTGGGTTGCTGGCCCATACTCCACTGAGCCAGGTCAAGCCATCGCTCGCTTGCAGAGCCCAGGCGCTGCCGTCCCACTTGAGGACCGTTCCACCTCCGCCGACTGCCCAGACTTGGCTCGCACTCATTCCATAGACACCGGTGAGGTGGCTGGTGGTGCCACTGGCCTGGGCGGACCACGCGCTACCGTCCCACTTGAGGATGACGCCGTTATTGCCGACCGCCCACACATTCTTGCCGTCGGCGGCCCAGACGGCGCGGAGGAACTCGGTGGTGCCACTTACCTGAGGCGACCACGCGCTGCCGTCCCACTTGATGATGGTGCCGGCGCTGCCAACGGCCCAGACGTTTCGGCTGTCTGTCCCCCACAGGCTGGAAATCCCTTCCCGGGTGCCGCTCGTTTGTGAGCTGAGGGAATAACCATTCCACTTCACAATGGTGCCACCCGCACCACCGAACCAGACATTGCTGGCATCACTGCCCCACGCTGCAAACAAGCTGGCACGGCTCCATGCTGGTGGGGCCGTCCATGCGGTGCCGTTCCAACTGATCATCAGACCGGCATCACCCACCGCCCACAAATCGCTGGCCGAGCTGCCCCAGATCGCGAGCAAGTTTTCAGAGACCCCGCTGGCCTGCGCAACCCACGCGGTGCCGCTCCACTTGAGCAAAGTGCCTGCATAGCCAACGATCCACAGGTTCCCGGTCCCGGTACCCCAGACGGTCCGCAGGGTCTCGACGGTACCGCTCGCCTGAGTTGCCCATGAGACGCCATCCCACTTGAGGATGACGCCGCTTGATCCGACCGCCCACAGGTTGCTCACATCGGTGCCCCAGATGCTGCGCAGATAGGTCAGTGTGCCGCTACTTTGCGCGGTCCAGGTGCTGCCATCCCACTTGAGGATGACGCCATTTGCCCCCACCGCCCACACGTTGCTGGTATCGATTCCGAACACGCCACGCAGATACGACAGCGTGCCACTGGCTTGCGTCGACCACGCGGTTCCGTTCCACTTCAGAATCACGCCGCCATCACCGACGGCCCACACGTTGTTGGCGTCGGTTCCCCAGACTCCTGACAGACTGACGGTGGTGCCGCTGAGCTGTGCGGTCCATACTTTGCCATCCCACTTCAGAATCGTGCCCGCCAGACCGACCGCCCAGACGTTCTTGGCATCGGTTCCCCACACCGCGAGCAGGTTCTTGGTGGTCGGAGTCGCTTGCTGACTCCAGCCGACTCCGTCCCATTTGACGATGACTCCGAAGTCGCTGACCGCCCATACGTTGTTGGCATCGCTACCCCAGATCGAGGGCAGGTAGTTGCCCTGCGGCAGCGGATTGCGCCAGCACCAACCATCAGCGGAACAGACTCCGCGTGGCATTCCTACCGAAAGAACAGTATCCACTCGGAGCATGGCGTAACTGGCAGAGATGGTCGCTCGGCCTCGGGCGAGTCCGGTGGCGAGTCCTGCCGTGTTGATGCTCGCTACACCCACTGCCGGAGCAATGTCTGCTGCGGAATAGGTGGCGCTGCCGCTGACATCCTTGGTGCTGCCATCGCTAAAGACCGCCGTGATCGAGAACTGCTGCGTCCCACCAATTGCGAGCGATGGACCTTGCGGAGTCATCCGCAGAGTGGTCGCTACGGCTGCGGTCACCGTCACCGTTCCAGTGGCGCTTTGGCCCATATGCTCTGCCTTGACCTGCGCTTGGCCGATGTTTTTGGCATACGCAACACCGGTGCCGCTGAGCGAGATCACGTCCATTCCCATCAGATCGGTTGCTGACCACACTGCAACCGCTGATAGATCCTGTGTGGTTCCGTCTGTGTAGGCTCCCATCAGCTTGAACGACTGGGACATGCCCTTGGCAATCGAGATGGCGGCGGGACTCATGGCCACAGACAGCAGCGCTGCTGGTCGTACGGTGAGTGTGCCACTTGCGGAATAGCCACGGAAGGAACCGCTAATGGTGGCATTCCCAACCGCATTCCCTTTGGCCACACCGCTCGCATCAATGGACGCGACCCCGACTCCCACCGCATCGGTAGACGTCCACGCTGTCATCGCAGAGACATCTTGAGTCGTGCCATCGGTAAACGTGGCGGTGGCAACAAACCTCTGGGTGGTTCCCTTGGCCAGCGATGCCGTTGACGGACTGATGGCCAGTGCAGTGGGAGCGGCAGGATTGACGGTTAGGTTGGTCTCTACAAGCTGCCCCAGATACTCTGCGCTGACCTTGGCTTGACCTACGGCATCGCCGTGCGCGGTTCCGGTGCCATCAATCGAAGCCACACCCGAGCCCATCACATCGAGCACGGCCCAGTCGGCGCTCGCCGTCACATCTTGAACGGTGCCATCGGAAAAGGTACCCACCACCGCAAACTGCTGCGACGTGCCTTTGGCAATCGCCACATTCTGTGGGCTGAGCGTGAGCGACTTAACCGTTGCTGCGGTGACTTCGAGGGTGGTGCTGGTGGTCTTGGTCAAATAGCGCGCCGAGATCCGGGCTTTCCCAACATTTTTGGCAGTGGCCAGACCGAGTGAGTTGACGACCGCCACACCCGTTCCAAGGGAGTCCTTCACCGACCAAGCAGATAACGTGGTGACATCTTGCGTGGTGCCATCGCTAAAAGTCGCTGTGGCTTTGAACTGCTGCGTCAGTCCTTTGGCGACCTTCGGAAGCGTGGGACTGATGGCGAGTGAGGCGATGGTCGCCGTCGTGACCATCACCTCGGTGTGAGCCTTTGTCCCCTCATAATCAACGGTGACTTGATAGCGGCCCGGAGTCGTTGGCTCGATCAGTCCCGATCCAGACTCGGGTAGCTCGCTGCCACTTGGGGTCCGTACCGACCATACTGCTTTGGTGGTGAGATCGACAATGCGACCATTGAGCGCAAAGCCACGAAGCTGAAACTGCTGCGCGGTACCTTGTGCAATCTGCGGGTTCGACGGTGACAGCGAGAGCTGCATCGCCTCTGACTCCGGAAGCGATCCGGGCTGCGGAGTCTGTTGGGGTTCACACTGAATTCCCAGCGCCGTGCACAACAGCAGCGCCAGGACGCGAAGCGGACGAATCAGGGACCAGGGAGTGTGAGTGGGGCAAGTCTGCATGCGTTCCTCCATAAAACCCTGGATATCACCAAGCTCTGACAAAAGGGAGGAGATCGATGCTGGAGGCTGATGAATGATTCCTGAATAACCAAGGGGACATCCAAGAACCAAGAAAAAAGCGTGCATACATCGTGTACGTTCAAACTGCTGCGGCACGAGCATTCACTACCAGGCGCACTCTGTAATCTTGATTCTGCTCGATGGCGTCCGGCTGCCACGGTGAGTCGAGTGCTCAGCAGGCCGCAATCAGGACAATCCATGGCTGTCTGACTGATTACAAGGGAGGAACGATGGGACTTAAGAGTGTACAGGATCTATGGAAGCAGAAGGAAAGCGTTCAGCTCGACTTCATTCGCTTCGGCTTT
>ERZ724504.2110-NODE-2110-length-10860-cov-7.570106_pt1 | contig 10860 bp, 6 predicted proteins | sample MGYA00376037_ERZ724504 | MGnify/ENA primary metagenome ERZ724504 (study PRJEB28724, sample SAMN07190888) | wastewater metagenome | isolation source: influent of sewage treatment plant in Hong Hong | place: USA: Christiansburg, Virginia | collected 2016-03-01 ... | reverse complement strand
GGCTTCGCTGCTGATGCTGCTGGTGGCACTGGCCTGGCTGGTGTGGGCGCTGGGCTTGCAAGGCCGCAGCCGCAGGGTGCTGGCAGGCCTGGCGCTGGCCACGTTGGTCTGGCTGCTGTGGATCATTGGCCCCAACGTGACCCGCATGCTGCCACCGTCCACCGAAACCAGCGCAGCCAACACATCGGCCACCCACACAGATCAAGCCACCTGGCAAGCCTGGAGCCCCGAGCGACAGGCCGATCTGCAAGCCCAGGGGCGGCCCGTGTTCATCGACTTCACCGCCGCCTGGTGCGTGACCTGCCAGTACAACAAGCGAACAACCCTGGCCCACCCCGATGTACTGGCCGACATGGCGCAACGCAACGTGGCCCTGCTGCGGGCCGACTGGACGCGGCGCGACCCCGCCGTCACCCAGGCCCTGCAAGCCTTGGGGCGCAACGGCGTGCCGGTGTATGCGCTTTACGCCCCTGGCAAACCCCCGGTTGTGCTGACCGAGGTGCTGACGGTGAACGAAGTCCGCACCGCGCTCGCCGGTCTCTGAACGGTTCACAGGGCCGGTGTATACGGCCAGCCGACAGCTACCACCAAGCTGCGCTGGGGATAATCCGGCCACAACGCCGTGCGCTCCGCATTTTTCACGTCTCACTCCCACAACGGATTTTCCCGATGAGCTTCGCCCCCCTGCAAAACGACACCTTTTTACGCGCCTGCCTGCGCCAGGCCACCGAACACACCCCCCTGTGGCTGATGCGCCAGGCCGGACGCTACCTGCCCGAATACCGCGCCACCCGCGCCAAGGCCGGCAGCTTCATGGGCCTGGCCACCAACGTGGACTACGCCACCGAAGTGACCCTGCAACCGCTGGAACGCTTTCCACTGGATGCCGCCATCCTGTTCAGCGACATTCTCACCGTGCCCGACGCGATGGGCCTGGGCCTGAGCTTTGCATTGGGGGAAGGCCCCAAGTTTGCCCACAAAGTGCGCGATGAAGCCGCCGTCGATGCCCTGGCCGTGCCCGACATGGACAAGCTGCGCTACGTGTTCGATGCCGTCACCAGCATCCGCAAGGCACTCAACGGGCGTGTGCCCCTGATCGGCTTTTCGGGCAGCCCCTGGACGCTGGCCTGCTACATGGTCGAAGGCGGTGGCTCGGACGACTACCGCGCCGTCAAAAGCCTGATGTACAGCCGCCCCGACCTGATGCACCGCATCCTGGCCACCAATGCCGATGCCGTGGCCCTCTACCTCAACACCCAGATCGAAGCCGGAGCCCAGGCCGTGATGGTGTTCGACAGCTGGGGCGGCGTGCTGGCCGATGGCAACTTCCAGACCTTCAGCATGGCCTACACCCGCCGTGTGCTCGACCAACTCAAAACCGAGCACAACGGAGCCACCATCCCCCGCATCGTGTTCACCAAGGGCGGCGGGCTGTGGCTGGATGAAATGAAGCAACTGCCCTGCGAAGTGCTGGGCGTGGACTGGACGGTCAACCTGAGCAAGGCCCGCCGGGCCGTGGGCGGCGACGTGGGCGGCCCCGGCAAGGCGCTGCAAGGCAACCTCGACCCCAATGTGCTGTTTGCCAGCCCCGAGCAGATCCAGGCCGAAGCCGTGCGCGTGCTGGAGAGCTTTGGCCTGCCCCACACCGACCGCGCCACCTCCGGCCCCACCCACATCTTCAACCTGGGCCACGGCATCAGCCAGTTCACCCCGCCCGAAAGCGTGGCCGCACTGGTCGAAGCCGTGCATGGGCACTCCAAAAAAATGCGCCTGATGGCTTGATCCGCGCCTTGGGGCACCGGTCTGCACCTCAGCGCAGCCTCCGCCCCAAGCCGCCAGCGGCGTGGCCCGGACGCTCCATTTTTAGCAACACCCGCCCATCGGCTAGCACAGAAAACACCCCCTTACGCTCTGGCTTGACTGGGGTTATGCACAAAATTTTGAGCACACGCCACCGACTCACGAACTGGCGGGCACTCTTAGCTATCAAACACCTAGCGATACTAAGTGATTGATTTATATGGATTTCATCAAATTGCCTTTTTGATGGGCAATCCAACGAAACCCTTGATTTCTCTGGCTTAGACGGGCGTTTGGACAGGATATCAACAAAGTTATCCACAGAAATCTTGGATGACTCCGGAATCTGTGACAAATCAATGACTTACCCCCCATTCCATGTCTTTGGATGAATCCGGCACCAGCCAGCAGGGATTCTGGCCCGCCGTGGTGGTGCCCACACCGGCCCACCGCGCACTGGCCGAGACCCTGAGTTACCACAGCCCACAGGCGCTGGAGCCGGGCAGCCTGGTGCGCGTGCCGCTGGGCAGCCGCGATGTGCCCGGCGTGGTGTGGAGCTGCCCCGCCCAGCCCCCGGAAGGCTTGAACCCGGCCCAGATGCGCCCGGTGGCCAGCGTGCTGCCCGGCTGCCCGCCGCTCAACGAAGCCTGGCGCACCCTGGTGGCCTTCACCGCCCGCTATTACCAGCGCAGCTTGGGCGAAGTGGCTCTGGCCGCCCTGCCCCCCCAGCTGCGTGACCTGCAACCCGCCCAATGGCAGCGGCGGCTGAACAAACGGGCCAAGCAGGCTGCCGGGCCACAGCCCGGTGCCCCATCGGCCACCGAAACCGCACCCGCCCTGAGCCCCGAGCAGCAAAGTTGCCTCGATGCCCTGGCCACCGCCCGCCAGCCGGTGCTGCTGTTCGGGGCCACCGGCAGCGGCAAGACCGAGGTGTACCTGCAAGCCGCCCAGCGCCTGTTGGATCAAGACCCCGGCGCACAGGTGCTGGTGATGGTGCCCGAGATCAACCTCACTCCGCAGTTGCAGCAACGCTTCGAAGCCCGCTTCGGTGCGGTGCAGGTGACGGCCATGCACAGTGGCCTGACCCCGGCCCAGCGCCTGGGCAACTGGCTGGCGGCCCACCTGGGCCAGGCCCGCATCGTGCTGGGCACCCGCATGGCGGTGCTGGCCAGCCTGCCCCGGCTGCGCCTGATCGTGGTGGACGAAGAACACGACCCCAGCTACAAAAGCCAGGAAGGTGCCCGCTACTCCGCCCGCGACCTGGCCATCTACCGCGCCCAGCTGGAAAGCCGCCACGGCCCCGGCTGCCAGGTCATCCTCGGCTCGGCCACGCCATCGCTGGAAACCTGGCAGGCCAGCCTGCAAGGCCGCTACCTGCGGCTGAACATGCCCAGCCGCATGGGCGGCGGCCAGTTGCCCGCGCTGCGCCTGCTGGACATGGCCCGCCAGCCCAAAGGCACGGTGCTGGCTCCCGCCCTGGTGGCCGCCATCGCCGAGCGGGCTGCGCGGGGCGAGCAGTCGCTGCTGCTGCTCAACCGCCGGGGCTACGCGCCCGTGCTGGCCTGCCACGCCTGCGGCTGGAAAAGCCAGTGCCCCAGTTGCAGCGCCTTTCGCGTGTTCCACAAGCTCGACCGCACCCTGCGCTGCCACCACTGCGGCTTCACCGAGCGCGTGCCCCGCGCCTGCCCCGACTGCGGCAACCTCGACATCACCCCCATCGGCAAAGGCACCGAGCAGCTGGAAGAACAGGTGGCCGCCCTGCTCAGCGGCCAGCTGCGGCCCGATGGCCAGCCGCTGCGCGTGGCCCGCATGGATGCCGACAGCACCCGCGCCCAGGGCAGCCTGGAAGCCCAGCTGCAACGCATGCACAGCGGCGAAGTGGATGTGCTGGTGGGCACGCAGATGGTGGCCAAGGGGCATGATTTCAGGCGCATCACGCTGGTGGCCGCCATCAATGCCGACGGAGCCCTGTTTGCCAGCGACTACCGCGCCCCCGAGCGCCTGTTCTCGCTGCTGATGCAGGCCGCAGGCCGGGCCGGGCGCGAGGCCGGGCTGAGCGAGTCGGCGCAGATGTGGGTGCAGACCTGGCACCCCACCCACGCCCTGTTCAGCGCCCTGAAGCACCACGACTTTGAAGCCTTCGCCGCCCAGCAACTGGAAGAACGTCAGGCCGCGCAGATGCCCCCCTTCAGCCACCAGGCGCTGCTGCGGGCCGAAGCCCGCACCCAGGAAGCGGCCCAGGCCTTTCTGTCAGCGGCCCGCGAAGCCGCCCGCACATTGGAAGGTGCCGAACACCTGATGCTGTACCCGCCCGTGCCCATGACCATCCAGCGGGTGGCCAACGTGGAGCGGGCTTATATGTTGCTGGAAAGTGACTCGCGCCCCGCCCTGCAACGGGTGCTGGGCCAGTGGCATGCCGCGCTGGCGCAATGCCGCAGCCTGCCCGAAGCCAAGGGCCTGATCCGCTGGGCCATCGACGTGGACCCGATTGCGATCTGAATCTTCACACCAGCCAGGACACCGCCGCAGAGAATGTGACAAACGCGGCCACGGTGGACACCAGGATGATGCGGGCAATGCGGCCGGTGTCGGCCTGGAACCGCTCGGACAGCAACGACACGTTGCTGGCACTGGGCAGCGCGGCCACCAGCACCATCACCGTCAGCGAGAACCGGTCCAGCGGCACGCCCAGCTGGATGGCGGCCACGCCCACGCACAGCACCAGCAGCGGATGCAGCAGCAGCTTCATCAGCGCGGGAGGCACGTAGTCGCTGAGCGGCGAAGGGTGATCCACCGTCATCTGTGCCCGCGCCAGCACCGCGCCAATGGTGAACAGCGCCACGGGTGAGGCGGCATCGGCCAGCAGCCAGGCGGTTTTTTGCAGCGGGGCGGGCAACTGGTAGTCGATGGCCGAGGCCACACCGCCCAGCACAATGGCCCAGGGCATGGGGTTGGCCACCACGCCCCGCAGCGCCTTGCCAGCGGCCTCCAGCGCCCCCTTGGCACCGCCAGCCGCCCCATCCAGCCGCGACAGTGCGATGCACAGCGAACTCGTCACCACCATGTCCACCACAATGACCACGATCACCGGCCCCACACTTTTCGGCCCCAGCAGCGTGGCCAGCAGCGGCACGCCCATGAAGCCGGTGTTGGGAAACGCTGCCACCAGCGCCCCGAAAGCCGCGTCGTTCCAGCGGATGCGCTCGCTCAGCGTCATGGCCACGGCAAAGGCCACCATCACCAGCGCACACAGCAGGTACACGCCAAACACCGAGGCATCCAGCAATTGCGCGATGGGCGTGGTGGAGCCGAAGCGGTACAGCATGCACGGCAGCGCAAAAAACAGCACAAAGCCGTTGAGCCCGCCAATCGCATCCAGCGGCAGCAGGCGGCGACGGGCCGCGACAAAACCGCAGCCCACCAGGGCAAAAAATGGAAAGGTGACCCACAGAATGTTCAGCACGCCACCATTGTGTCAGGCATCGCGGGCCCAAATCGGCACCGGGGCGCAGTAAGCTTGCGGTTCGTGCCGTCACTTATCCACCCGCTGTCACCCATGAGTCTGTTCACCCACCCCCATTGGCACGCCAACCGTCTGCCCACCCCGTTGCCCCCACGCAGCCTGCTGGCCGTGGCGGTCACCAGCCTGGGCCTGCTGCTGGGCGGTTGTGCCGGCCCCAAATACACCGTGGACGATGGCCGCCCCGTCAACCCCGAGCTGCTGGCCAACATCCAGGCCTACGGACGCGGTGAACAGGCCTTGCGACCGGCCATTGCCCGCTCGGCCCAGCTCAACGATGCCGACTGCAGCCGCCAGTGGGAGCTGCCCATTGCCGTGGCCACCAGCCAGCAGTGGGCCGAAACCGACCGTGTGGCCTGGGTGCGGGCACTGAAGGTGGATGAGCGCCCGACCGTGATCGCAGCCGCACCCGGCACCACGCTCAAGCCGGGCGACAAGCTGGTGGAGATCGACGGCACCGCCAGCAACGAAGCCGAAAAAATGCTCAAGGAGCTGGCCGACATGCGCGACCGGGGACGGCCCTTCCCCGTCAAGACCGCCGCAGGCCAGACCGTGAAGCTGGTGCCCTTTGAAGTCTGCCGGGGCTACACCCGGCTGGCCCCGCCCAACACCCCCGAATTGCAGGAATACCACTGGCTGATGAGCTACCACCCCATGCAAGTGGCCAACGCCGACCTGACCGATGACGAAGCCCTGTGGACTGTGCTGTGGACACAGGGCGTGTCGGAAGAGGGCGGTGCCCGCATGAAAACTTACCACTACGGCTCACAGGTGATCGGCTCGCTGTACACGCTCGCCACCATCGCCTCCGGCCTCAAAGGCGCGGCGATGGCCGCTGAAGCCGCCGTGGCCACGGCCCAGAAAGCCGCCGCCTCGGTGGCCACCGACCTGATCAAGCAGCAGCTCATTGAACAGGCCAAGCAATTTGCCGCCGACCGTGTGCGCGGCCAGCTGGTGAAAACGGCCCAGCAGCTCACCCAGGCCCAGGTGGTGGCCAGCATGCAGCAGGTGGCGGCCAACAAGGGCATGCTGGGCGGCGTGTCGCGGGTGGCGGCTACGGTGTTCGACCGGGCCGACACCTGGGCCTACCAGCGCATGAAAAAGCTGGGGGCCGATCCGCTGACCGGGTTTGCACTGCACCAGAAAATGCTGGAACGCCAGCTGCTGGCCAACGCCATGCCGTTTGACCCCGAACGCATGGCCAGTCTGCAGGCCCTGGCCCAGAAAGATGGCCGGGCCGAAGAGGTGGTGGCCGTCCTGAAAGGCATCCGCCCCGAAACACTGGAATTCGACACTGGCGACATGCCGCTGGCCTCGGCCCCCACCGAGTTCAGCTATGACGACCCCGTTTCGCGCGACACATCCCCGTATGCCCAGGGTCTGATCGAAGCCATGCTGGGCACCACCGACAGCACCCTGCCCGGTGCCAGACGCTGAGCCGTCTGTATACCCCCTTGCAACGCACCGCACGCCAACGAGCCTGCACGCCCCTCTTCGACAACCGCCCCCCATGAAGCACAGCAAGCAACTCAGCCATTTTCCGCCGACAAACCACGGTCTCCCGCTGACTGCCCGGCTGGTGACGTGGAGCCTGGCCAGCCTGCTGGCCCATGGTGCCCTGGCCCAGACACCACCACCGGCACCCATGCCGCAGAGCAGCACTGCCGCCGTCATCAGCCCAGCAACAGCCGAAACCGCTGCAATCACCGCGCCGGCAGCCGCCGTGCCAGCAGACAGTCCAGAAGGCTGCCGCATCCTCACCGACCGGGCCATGGGTGCCGACCTCAAGGCCGCCACCGCCCAATCGCAAAAATCCGATGCGGTGGTGCTGGGCAAGCTGCTGGACGAGTCCATCGGCCTGTGGACCCTGGCCACCGAACGCTGCACCGACCGTGCCCAGGAACGTGCCCGCCGCAACCTGGCCGACAGCCAGCGCTCACGCCAGGCGCTGGAGGCCGAAACCGGCTCCGGCCCCGAATGCATCAGCCGCCAGAAAGATGCCACCAGCCTGCAAGAGCTGGCGCAGCAGGCCGTGCGCGAGCGCCGCTGGCTCGATGCCTCGGTCATGTACCGCAAGGCCGAAAACATGTGGGACGTGGCCAGCGAACGCTGCACCGGCGAGCCCCAGCGCCTGGCCCTGCAACGGCGTGACCAGACCGCCACCGATGCGCACAACGCCGAATTCTGTGCGCCCACGTTCGAGCGGGCACGCGAACAGACGCAAACCCTCACCCGCCAGGGCGATGGCACCGACAAGGCGGCCAGGCAGCAGCAACAGCAGGTGGCGGAGACTTTGTGGCGCGATGCCATGAACCAATGCAAAGGCCCCGCCCTGGACATTGCACGCAACAATGCCCAACGCCTGGCCAAGGAACGCGGCACCCCCTGGGTGCCCACTGTGGCCGCACCCGACGCACCGGCACGGGTGGCAACCTCCGCACCTGGCAATGCCCCGCCCGCAGCCACACCGGCAGCGCCCCTGGGAGCCGGGACAACGGGTGCAGCAGCAACCAGTGCGGCTGGCCTGGCAAGCGCGGGGGGTGCAGTGGCGGCGGTCGGAGCCGCACCTGTGCGCCCGGCTGCGGCCGAGTCCCCCCAGATGCAGGACATCCAGGCGGGCGACACCCGGTTTCAGGGTCAGTTTGTGCGCGATGGCAGCCTGCTCACCGGCCAGGGCAAGGTCACCTGGGCCAACGGCGATGTCTACCAGGGCGAGCTGCTCCAGAGCCGCCGCCACGGCCAGGGCGAATTCACCTGGGCCAATGGCCAGCGTTACCGGGGAACCTGGGTCAACGACGTGCCCCAGGGCAAAGGCAGCCTGAAGTTCGCCAGCGGCAACCAGTACGACGGCGATGTGGCCCAGGGCCTGCCGCACGGAACGGGGCGCATGGTCTACGCGTCCGGAGACAGCTTCCAGGGCCGCTTCCTGCAAGGCAAGCCCGACGGCAGCGGCACCTACCGCTGGGCCAATGGCCAGACTTACGAAGGTGCCTGGAGCAACGACCAGCCCAACGGCAAGGGTGTGCTCGTCTATGCCAACGGCAACCGCTATGAGGGCAACCTGCTCAACGGCGTACCCGATGGCAATGGCACGCTGAACTACGCGTCCGGCGATGTGTACAGCGGCCAGTTCAGCCAGGGCCAGGCCCATGGCGAAGGGACATACACCTGGAAGGCTGGCGACCGCTACAGCGGCCAGTGGCAAACCGGCCTCAAACATGGTCAGGGCAAACTTGAATGGGCCAGCGGCGACCGCTGGGAGGGCCAGTTCGAGAACGATGCCCAGACCGTGCGCGGAAGGCTAACGCGCAAATCACCATGAACGCACTCGCCTCGCCTGCCATCTTTTGTTCTGTTGACCACACCCCGCGCCCGCTTTGAATCCTGTTTCCGCCTCTTCGACCCTGACCGTTGGCCTCAACCCTGCCCAGCAGGAAGCCGTGCTGCACCTGGGCGGCCCCTGCCTGGTGCTGGCCGGGGCCGGTTCGGGCAAAACCCGCGTCATCACCCACAAAATTGCCCGCCTCATCGAAGTGGGGCTGGCCCCGGAACGCATTGCGGCCATCACCTTCACCAACAAGGCCGCCGCCGAAATGCGCGAGCGTGCCCGCCAACTGGTCGGCAAAGGAGCGCAAAAGGTGCTGATCTGCACCTTTCACGCGCTGGGCGTGCGCCTGCTGCGCGAGGATGGCGCGGTGCTGGGGCTCAAGCCCAAGTTCAGCATCTTGGACAGCGACGACATCACCGGCATCCTCAAGGACTGCGCGGGCGGCACCGCCGACATCGCCACCGCCCGCCAGTGGCAATGGACCATCAGCGCCTGGAAAAACGCCGGGCTGACCGCTGCCGATGCACTGGCCCAGGCCCAGACCGACGACGAACACACCATCGCCCTGCTGATGCAGCAGTACCAGGAGCGCCTGAGCGCCTACCAGGCGGTGGACTTCGACGACCTCATCGGCCTGCCGCTGAAGCTGCTGCAACAGCACGCCGAGGTGCGCACCCGCTGGCAGCAGAAAATGGGCCATGTGCTGGTGGACGAATACCAGGACACCAACGCCACCCAGTACGAGCTGCTCAAGCTGCTGGTGGGCGAGCGGGCCCGCTTCACCGCCGTGGGCGACGACGACCAGAGCATCTACGGCTGGCGCGGGGCCACCCTCGACAACCTCAGGAAACTGCCCATCGACTTTCCGGCGCTCCAGGTCATCAAGCTGGAGCAGAACTACCGCTCCACCAGCGCCATCCTGCGTGCCGCCAACAACGTCATCGGCCCCAACCCCAAGCTGTTTCCCAAAAAACTCTGGAGCGACCTGGGCGAAGGAGAGCCCGTGCGCGTGCTGGCCTGCGACAACGAGGAACACGAAGCCGAGCGCATGGTGGCGCGCATCGTCAGCATCCGCGCAGGCAGCGGCCCGCTGGCCAGCCCGCACAGGGAGTTGCGCGATTTCTGTCTGCTCTACCGCGCCAACCACCAGGCCAGGCTGTTCGAGGTGGCACTGCGCAAGGCGCAGATTCCCTACAAGGTATCGGGTGGCACCAGTTTCTTTGACCGGGCCGAAATCAAGGATCTGTGCGCCTGGCTGCGCCTGCTGGTCAACAACGACGATGACCCCGCCTTCATGCGGGCCATCACCACGCCCAAACGTGGCGTGGGCCACCAGACACTGGCCGCACTGGGCACCTTTGCCAGCCAGTACAAAATCAGCCTGTTCGAGGCCCTGTTTGCCCATTCGCTGTCAACGGCCTTGCCCGCCCGCGCCGTGGGCAGCCTGCACGAATTCGGCCGCACGCTCAACGAGCTGGAACACCGCGCCCGCCACACCACCGGGGCCGACAACGCCCGCACCTTCCTGATGGAATGGCTCAAGGACATCGGTTACGAGCAGCACCTGTACGACGGCGAAGACAACGAGAAAGCCGCCGCCGCCCGCTGGAACAACGTGGTCGAGTTCTGTGACTGGATGGCCCAGCGCTGCGGTGGCCAGGTTGCCGATGCGGCGGGCGTACACACCGAAACCGAGCGCAAGACGGTGCTGGAAGTGGCCCAGACCATCGCCCTGCTGTCCACCATTTCCGAGCGCGAGCAGGATCAGAACGTGGTGACCCTGTCCACCCTGCACGCCGCCAAAGGGCTGGAGTGGCCGCATGTGATGCTGGTGGGCGTGAACGAGGGCCTGCTGCCCTTCAAGCTGGAAGAAACCGCCGATGTCCCAGCCGACCAGCTGGCCCAGCGGCTGGAAGAAGAACGCCGCCTGATGTACGTGGGCATCACCCGTGCCCGCAACTCGCTGGTGGTGAGCTGGCTCAAGCGCCGCAAAAAGGGGCGCGAGTTCATCACCGGCAAACCCAGCCGCTTCATTGCCGAAATGGCCCTCGACCAGTCCACCGCCCGCGAAGATCCGCGCGAAAAGCTCCGCGCTCTGCGGGCAGAATTCGCGCAGCGGGCCCAAGCTGCAACCAATGCAGCCAAGCCCACATGATGATCCCGGACGCAGACTTTGACACCAGCATGTGCACCTCACTTCCATACCAGACCA
>ERZ724504.2106-NODE-2106-length-10871-cov-6.182322_pt1 | contig 10871 bp, 8 predicted proteins | sample MGYA00376037_ERZ724504 | MGnify/ENA primary metagenome ERZ724504 (study PRJEB28724, sample SAMN07190888) | wastewater metagenome | isolation source: influent of sewage treatment plant in Hong Hong | place: USA: Christiansburg, Virginia | collected 2016-03-01 ... | reverse complement strand
GGCCTGCCACGGTGCCGATGATGTAGAAGGTGTTGTCCACATTGGCCACCCAGTCACGCATGGCTTCGTTCAGCGCGTCTTTCAGGGTTTTGCTGCCGCTTTCAACGGGCACCACCGTGGCACCCAGCAGCTTCATGCGGTAGACGTTGGGGCTTTGGCGTTTCACGTCTTCGGCACCCATGTACACCACACACTCCAGGCCGTAGCGGGCGCAGATGGTGGCGGTGGCCACACCGTGCTGGCCCGCGCCGGTTTCGGCAATCACGCGTGGTTTGCCCATGCGTTTGGCCAGCATGGCCTGGCCGATGGTGTTGTTGACCTTGTGTGCGCCGGTGTGGTTCAGGTCTTCGCGCTTGAGGAATATTTGCGCTCCACCTTGCTCGCGGCTGGTGCGTGCGGCATGGTAGATGGGCGAGGGACGGCCCACAAAGTGCGCCAGCTCATTCTTGAATTCAGCCAGAAATTCAGGGTCGTGCTGGTATTGCGCATAAGCCTCGCGCAGCTGGTTGATGGCATGGGTGAGAGTTTCGCTCACAAAACTGCCGCCGTATTTGCCAAAGTGGCCGCTGGCATCGGGTTGCTGGTATTCGGACATGGGAGAGATCTTCCGCAAAAAAAAGTGTTCAAGGCTGTGGGTGGGGCCAGGCCTGGTCGGTGTGAGCCTGCTTTGCGATCCGCAGAGGCGACATGGCCTGTCTTTTGCCGCGCCAGGCCGGTGCCCGCAATGGCAGGGCCGTCAATGGCCTGAGGTCACCTGTGGCGTGAGGCGGTTCAGCGCATCATCCGCTGCCCGCACTGCGGCCACAAATCGGTTCATTCTGTCAGGGCATTTGATGCCCCTGAGGGGCCGTCCGTCGGAGCCTTCCAGCTCGATGCCGGAGCTCACGTCAACGGCCCAGGGGCGCACTTGCAGGATGCCATCGGTCACGTTTGCAGGCGTGAGTCCACCAGACAAAACGAGCCGAGAGCCGACGTTTGGAGGAAGGTGTGACCAATTGAATGCTGTCCAGTCGAAAGTTTTGCCGCCGCCGCCGTAGCCATCCACCAAGGCATCCAGCAGGATGCCCTGGGCGGTGTCAAAGCGACGGGCGTATTCTAAAAGTTCAAAGCCCGGCGCGCCCTTTCCCATCGGTATACGGGCTGCACGCAGGTAGGGAGATTCTGCCGCATGGCAGTCTTCCGGGGATTCTTCACCATGGAATTGCACGATGGCACTTTTGATCAAAGCGCAGGCAGCTCTGATTTTTGGAGTTTCCTCGTTCACGAACAGCAATACCGGCGTGACGAAGGCAGGCAAGCGGCGGGCCAGTTCTGCGGCTCTTTCCACGCTGACCGCACGCGGGCTGGGGGGGTACAGCACAAAACCGATGGCATCGGCACCTGCGGCCACGGCGGCATCGACATCCTGCTCGCGTGTGAATCCGCACATCTTGATGCGGGTGCGGCGGTGGGATTGCACGGGGCGGGTCTGTGCGGGAGCGGTCGGTGTATTCACAGTCAATGAGCCCAGGCTGGCTGGGCTGCTCAGGGGTGCGCGTCTGCGGTGTCGGACGCTGGGTTGCAGGGGAATGTGTCGGAGGTGGCTGTGCCAGACGCTGACGGCAACCAGTCGAATCCGGCGACGTGTTCGGGAAGGCCCCAGTGTGCCGGGTAGCGCGGGCCCAGAAAGTACAGGCCATCGGCTGAAAAGGTCGGCGCTGCCACCTGGCGGGAGCGTGCCAGCAGCACCTGCTGCATCCACTCTGGCGGACGCGATCCCTGACCCACGGCGATGAGGCAGCCCATGATGTTGCGGATCATGTGGTGCAGGAAAGCGCTGCCCTCAAAATCGAACCGCCAGTACGCGCCCTGGCGTGTGATGCGGATGGGTTGCAGGGTTTTGACCGGGGAAAGTGCCTGGCATTGCGCTGCACGGAAGGAACTGAAATCATGCTCGCCCTGGAGATAGTTGGCCGCACGGCGCATGGCGGCATGATCCAGTGGCTTGAAGACCCAGCCCACCCTGGAGGCATCCAGGCTGGGGCGAACGGCCGACTCCAGCACGATGTAGGCATAGCGCCGGGAAGTGGCGCAGGCCCGTGCATGGAAGCTGTCGGGCACGGCTTTGGCCCATTGCACGGCCACATCGGCAGGCAGGTAGCGGTTGGTGCCCCGCACCCAGGAGCTTTCGGTGCGGTTGACAGGCGCATCGAAATGGGCCACTTGCATCAGACCATGCACACCCGCATCGGTGCGGCCAGCACACATCACATTGGGGGGCGGGGTGGCCATGAATTCACCGAGCGCACGCTCGAGGTGATCCTGGATGGTGCGTCCGCTGGGCTGGCTTTGCCAGCCGTCGTAGGCTGTGCCGCTGTAGGTGATGCCGAGCGCAATCCTCAAGGTGCAGATCGCCGCGTGTTCAGCTCAGATTGGACAGGAAAGATTTGGCTTTGCTTCGGAGCGCACCAGTGGCCTGCTCCAGCACCTCTTCTGCCAGCGAACGGGCACCGTCTTCGTCGCCAATGGCCAGGAACTCAGCTGCCAGGGACAGTTTGGTTTCCAGGGGATCGCCTTCTGGCAGGCCATCCAGTTGATCCAACTGGGCGGAACTGTCCAGATCCAGTGAAAGATCACCCATGTCGAAAGACAGCATGTTGTTGTCATCCGAGGTGGCCGTGGCCGTTTGTTTGACCGGTGTGGGGAGCGGTGCGGGGGCTGACTTTGGCTCAGGCTCTGGTTCCGGCAAGTCAAAGTGCAAATCAAAATCGTTGGAGAGATCCATGCCTGCGTCAGCCGCCTTGGCTTTGGCGGCAACGGGAGCAGACGGCGCAGGGGTCGAATTGAACTCTTCAAAGTCGAAGTGCAGGCCCAAATCGTCATCTGGCTGGCTCGTAACCGCAGATGGGGCTGGGGCCGGTGCGGCCACGGGCGCGGAATTCAGTGGAGTTTGTGTTGCCTGGACGGCGCTCGTGGGCGGCTCTGCGATGTCGAAAGACAACCCAAAATCCAGGTCGGGTGCGGATGTCGGCTCTGGTGCGGAGGCTGGGGATGGTGCAGGTGCCGACGGTTCGGGTGCGTCCAATGAAAAATCCAAATCCAGATCCATCTCACGCTCTTTGTTGTCCGATAGAGAGATGGTGTCGGGCACGTTGTCGAATGTGGAAGCAGTCGGGGTGTCAACTGCACTTGCCTTGGTGTTGGCTTGTTCTGGGCGACCACCGGGCTGGAACAGGGGGTTGCTTGGGGACAAATCGGCCGCCAGTGCGCAAACCTGGGCCCATTGAGGCCCATTGCCTTGCGTGAGTGCATACAGCTCCATCGCCTGCATTTCAAACGACTTCACATCACGGCGTTTGGCAAAAATTTCCACCATTTTGAGGTGGACGGCTGGGCGTGCCGGGTCAATTTTCAGGGCTTCTTTCAGGATTTCTTCTGCCTGCAAGTCGCGTCCGTAGGCAAGATAGACATCGGCCTCGGCCACCGGATCCACATCGCCGCCTGCATCCAGTTGGCTGGGCGAGTACATCATGGAGTTGCCTGTGGGCAGCACTTCGGCGGTGTCGATGCTCTGGCCTCCGCTGGCTCCGAAGAAAGAGTCGGGCTGCAACCGGCTTTCGAGGAAAGAGCTGTCAACAGCGGCGGGTTTCTTGCGCTGCCGCCAGCGGTACACACCGAATCCGGCCAAGAGTGCAATCAGGCCGCCAGCGGCAGGCAATGCCAGAGGGTTGTCCAGCAATCCATCCACAAAGCTGGGTTCTTCAGTTGCAACCGGGGCGGGTGCGGCGGCAACGGGCACAGGTGCTGGCGGGGGAGCAGCTGGCGGTTGGGCTGCTTCGGTACTGGGTTTGTCGGCTGGTTTGTCGATCGGTTTGGGTTCTTCAGCGGGTGCGGCAGTGCCGGTGGCAGGCGGTGCAGCCGGATTGCTGGCAGGTGCTGAAGTGCTTGGCACTGGGGCGCTGGCCACGGCCGATGTTGGTGTGGTGGGCGGCGTGGTGGCGGGAGCTGCCACAGGCGGCGTGGGAGCCGGGGCCGCAGTGGCAGGGGCGGCTGTGGCCTGTGGTGTGGATGCGGCACCTGGTGAAGTGGTGGCCGTATTCAGTTTGGACAGGTCGGTGATGTTGCGCGACAGTTCGTCGGTTCTGGCTGCGGTGTCTTTGGCCTGGCGTGCCTGGGCAATTTTTTCTTCTGGGTTTGGCTTGCCGGGAGTTTGGACAGCGCCTTTGGTCAGCTTGAGCTGATCGGGTGTTGGCTGGGCAGCTTTGGTGTCTTTGACTTCAGCCTGGACGGTGCCGCTTGCTTTTCTGTCCTGGGTGGCCTCGGCTGCTGGCAAGGCTGCTGTGGCCAAGCGTTGTCTGAATGCATTGAAATCGCGCCCCTGAGTGGCCACAAACTGTTTGGCTTCGGTTGCCGATACGGATGCAACCTCGGTGGTGGACGGTAAATCAAGCACCGCACCTGATTTGATTTTGTTGACGTTGTTTTGAATAAAAGCTTGCGGATTGGCCCTGAGCATGGCAACCAGCATTTGCTCCAGACTGGCGTTGGCTGGCTTGTGGGCGTTGGCTATCCGGCTTGCGGTGTCTCCCCGCCTGACGATGACCTGGTTTCCCGCTGAAGGGCTGGATTTGACCTCAGGCGCAGTGGGTGCGGCTGATTTGACTGGCGCTGGTGCAGTGCGTGGGGCCTGGGAGGGGGGGGGAAGAGGGGATGACACCGAAGGCCGGGGCCCGCTCACAGCTGCCGGAATGGGGGAGGGCAGCGTGGTTGTTGTGGATGTGCGCGGTTTGGGCGGATCAAACAGCATGGTGTAGTCACGCACAATGCGCCCGGATCCCCAATTGGCCTCCAGGATCAGATCCAGGTAAGGCTCGGTGATGGGGCGGGAGTTGGTGATCCGCAGCAACACCCGTCCGTCGGCCTTGCGATCAATCCGGATATCGGTGCTGGCCAGGACAGAGTTGAACTCCACCCCAGCAGCGCGGTACACATCGGCAGGAGCCAGGCCCACTCTCAATGCGGCGGATTCGGCCTCGGTGATGTCGGTGATGTCTATTTCAGCCGACAGGGGCTCACCCAGTGCAGATTGCACATTCAGACGGCCCAGTGACAGAGCGTGTGCGTTCTGAACAGTGAGTGACGTGCTCAACATCACTGCCAATGCCAATGCACTCAACCGGATACCCGGCCCCGCAATGCGAAACGGTTGTGCTGTGGGGCTTGAAGAGCTGGCAGGCAGATTGGTATTGAAACGCACACAAACCTCAACAAAAAAAACAATAATTTGACCTTAGCACCAACAATCCGGGCTGACAAGTTGCCGATCCGGGTGGGGCATGGCGGTACGCCTGCATTCACAACCCTGTTCGCCCGGCGTTGTCTGCCTGCAACGCCGGGGCATGGCAGGCAGACAATCTCGAATCCGCCACATTCAATGTGGAGCCGAGCATTTGGGTTGTGCCGTATCAGGCACTGAGCAGTATGCGCAGCATACGGCGCAGCGGCTCAGCAGCCCCCCAGAGCAGCTGGTCGCCAATGGTAAAGGCCCCCACATACTCTGGCCCCATTGCCAGCTTGCGGATACGGCCCACTGGAATGGTCATGGTGCCGGTGACTGCCACAGGGGTCAGATCCCGGATGGTGGCTTCACGGGTGTTGGGCACCACTTTGACCCATTGGTTGTCAGCTGCGATCATCGCTTCAATATCAGCCGTGGGAACATCCTTTTTCAATTTGAATGTCAATGCCTGGCTGTGGCAGCGCATGGCTCCCACGCGCACGCAGAAACCATCCACCGGAATGGGGCTGGAGCCGAAGCCTTCACCCATGCCGAGAATTTTGTTGGTTTCGGCCATGCCCTTCCATTCTTCCTTGGACTGGCCATTGCCGAGATCTTTATCGATCCAAGGTATCAGCGAGCCGCCGAGCGGCACACCGAAGTTGGCTGTTTCGGCGGCTGTGAGGTTGCGCTGGGTGGCAATGACCTGGCGGTCGATTTCCAGAATGGCGCTCTTGGGGTCATCCAGCAGGTTGCGCACCGATGCATTCAGGGTGCCGTACTGTGTCAGCAACTCGCGCATGTGTTGGGCACCGCCGCCCGAGGCGGCTTGGTAGGTCTGGGTGCTCATCCACTCCACCAGACCCGCTTTGTACAGTGCGCCCACGCCCATCAGCATGCAGCTGACGGTGCAGTTGCCACCTACCCAGTTCTTGCCGCCATTGGAGAGGGCGTTCTGGATCACGGGCATGTTGACAGGGTCGAGAATGATGACCGCGTTGTTTTCCATGCGCAGGGTTGAAGCCGCATCAATCCAGTGACCATTCCAGCCAGCTGCACGCAGTTTGGGAAACACTTCGGTGGTGTAGTCGCCACCTTGGGCGGTGATGATGATGTCGCAACGCTTCAGCGCATCAATGTTGTACGCGTCTTGCAGCTGGGTTTCGTTTTTGGCCATCGACGGGGCCGCGCCACCTGCATTGGAGGTGGAAAAAAACACGGGCTCAATGAGGTCGAAGTCACCTTCGGCCTGCATGCGATCCATCAGGACCGAGCCCACCATGCCACGCCAGCCCACCAGGCCGACCAGATTACCGATTTTCATGAAATTGCCCTTTTACAGATGGTTGAAACACAATGATTTCATCTGCCTGGCCTGTCAGGCCGGGTAGGGGCGCGACAAACCAGACTGAATCAGCCAGTAATGGTTGTCGTTTTGGTTGCAAAGAACCAAGCCAATGCCAAACCCGCACGCACTCCCGCAACAGCCACAGGAGCTGGTTGTGCGGATGTGAGGACAAGGTGCGACATGAAATTCATTGTAAGGGGTTGGATTACACAACCTTGACGGAGGTACGGTGTAAGCCGGTGTTCAAAGTGCGTTGACCACAGCCTGGCCTATTTCAGCCGTGCTGACCAAAGTGGTTCCGGCGCTGTGAATGTCGGCTGTGCGCAGACCCTGTACCAGCACTTTTTGCACAGCAGCTTCGATACGCTGTGCAGCTTCTTCCTGGTTCAGGGAGAAGCGCAGCATCATGGCCGCACTCAGGATGGTCGCCAGTGGGTTGGCTATGCCTTTGCCTGCTATGTCAGGGGCGCTGCCGTGGCTGGGTTCGTACAAGCCTTGTCCTTGTGCGTTCAGGCTGGCCGATGGCAGCATGCCGATGGAGCCGGTCAGCATGGAGGCTTCATCGCTCAGAATGTCGCCAAACATGTTGCCAGTGACCACCACATCGAATTTTTTGGGGGCGCGCACCAGTTGCATGGCTGCGTTGTCCACGTACATGTGCTCCAGCTGCACATCGGGGTACTGGGCATGCACTTCAGTCACCACATCTTTCCAGAACTGGAAAGTTTCCAGCACATTGGCTTTGTCCACGCTGGTGACTTTGTTGTTGCGCTTGCGGGCAGCCTGGAATGCAACATGTGCAATGCGCTCGATTTCCGGCTTGCTGTAGCGCATGGTGTCAAAGGCTTCTTCCGCGCCGGGGAAATGGCCGTCTGTGGCAATGCGCCGCCCACGGGGTTGGCCAAAGTAAATATCACCCGTCAGCTCACGGATGATGAGAATGTCCAGTCCGGCAATCAGCTCTGGCTTCAGGCTGGATGCACCCACCAGCTGCTCGTAGCAGATGGCAGGTCGGAAATTGGCAAACAGGCCCATGTGCTTGCGCAGGCCCAGGATGGCTTGCTCGGGGCGCAGGGGGCGGTCAAGTTTGTCGTACTTCCAGTCGCCCACCGCACCAAACAGCACGGCATCGGCCGCCATTGCCAGCTTCAGTGTGGACTCGGGCAAGGGGTGGCCGTGGGCTTCGTAAGCTGCACCACCCACCAATGCGGATTCCATCTCAATCGACAGGTCGAGCGCCTTGAGCACATTGACCGCTTGGGCCACGATTTCGGTGCCAATGCCGTCACCGGGAAGAACTGCAATTTTCATGATTTCAATGTTGAGACAGCTGCCCTTGCTGATTTGATCAGCGCAAACAGCCAATTTTCAGATGGTGATGGTCGGGAGATTGCGAACTGCTCGCTGTTCAGGCACCCGGCAGCATGGTGTGAGCCAGCCACGGTTTGGTGGTCAGTCGCTGGTTTTCAAAGGCTTTGATTTTTTCGCTTTGTCGCAAGGTCAGGCCGATGTCATCCAGGCCGTTGAGCAGACAGTATTTGCGGAAGGCTTGGGCTTCGAACGGAATTTCTTCGCCCTGGGGTTTGACGATGACCTGGCGCTCCAGATCCACCGTGAGTGAATAGCCTGGAAAAGCCAGTACTTCATCAAACAACTGGGCCACCACCGCTTCGGGGAGCACGATGGGCAGCAGGCCGTTCTTGAAGCAGTTGTTGAAGAAAATATCGGCGTAACTGGGGGCAATCAAGGCCCGAAAACCGTATTGCTCAATGGCCCAGGGGGCGTGTTCGCGGCTGGAGCCACAGCCAAAATTTTTGCGCGCCAGCAAAATGGAGGCACCTTGGTAACGCGGCTGGTTCAGTGCGAAGTCTGGGTTGGGCTGGCGACTGGCCAAATCTTGCCCAGGATAGCCCGCGTCCAGATAGCGCCATTCGTCAAACAGGTTGGGGCCAAAGCCGGTTTTGCGGATGGATTTGAGAAATTGCTTGGGAATGATGGCATCGGTATCCACATTCTCGCGATCCATCGGCGCGACCAGACCCTTGTGTACGGTGAACTTGTTCATGCTTATTTCCTGGCTGCGCCTTCGATCTTTTCGCCTGCTTTTTGAATATCTTGGCCCACGCCCTTGACTGTGTTGCAGCCCGAAAGGGCGAGTGCGAGTGCAATGCCAATCAATCCCATCATTTTGCTCATGCTGTGCTCCTTCTCAAGCCAGGGTGCGGATATCAACAAAGTGTCCATGCACGGCAGCGGCGGCGGCCATTGCGGGACTGACCAGGTGTGTGCGACCTCCCGCACCCTGGCGGCCTTCAAAATTGCGGTTGCTGGTGCTGGCGCAACGCTCGCCGGGTTCCAGCCGGTCTGCGTTCATGGCCAGGCACATGCTGCAGCCGGGCTCTCGCCATTCAAAGCCAGCGGCTTTGAATATCTCATGCAAACCTTCGCGCTCGGCTTGCTCTTTCACCAGTCCTGAACCCGGTACAACCAGTGCCTGTTTGACATTGCTGGCGATTTTGCGGCCCAGCTTTTTGACAATGGCAGCGGCTTCGCGCATGTCTTCAATGCGGCTGTTGGTGCAGGAGCCGATGAAAACCTTGTCCACATGGATATCAGCCAGCAGCTTGCCAGGTTGCAGATTCATGTAGGTCAGGGCGCGCTCCATTGCACTGCGCTTGTTGGCATCTTTTTCTTTGTCGGGGTCAGGGACGCGGGCATCGATGCCCAGCACCATTTCGGGCGATGTGCCCCAGGTGACCTGGGGCACAATTTGTGCGGCATCCAGCTCGATCACGGCATCGAAGTGTGCATCTGAGTCGGAGTGCAGGGTCTGCCAGTAGGCCACGGCTTGATCCCATTCCACGCCAGTGGGGGCAAGGGGGCGGCCCTTGATGTATTGAATGGTTTTCTCATCCACAGCCACCAGACCTGCGCGGGCACCACCTTCAATGGCCATGTTGCAAACGGTCATGCGACCTTCGATGCTCAATGCACGGATGGCCGAACCCGCGAACTCCATGGTGTAGCCCGTTCCACCAGCCGTACCAATGCGGCCAATGATGGCCAGCACAATGTCCTTGGCGGTACAACCGGGTGAGAGTGTGCCATCGACCTTGATCAGCATGTTCTTGGCTTTTTTGGCCAAGAGTGTTTGCGTGGCCATGACATGCTCAACTTCGCTGGTGCCGATGCCGTGTGCCAAAGCACCGAATGCACCGTGTGTGCTGGTGTGGCTGTCACCGCACACCACCGTCATGCCGGGCAAGGTGGCTCCGTTTTCGGGGCCAATCACATGCACGATGCCTTGGCGCTTGGACATGAACGGAAAGAAGGCGGCTGCACCGTACTCCGCAATGTTGTCATTGAGCGTGGTGATTTGCTCTTTGCTGATGGGGTCGGTGATGCCGTCGTAACCCCGCTCCCAGCCGGTGGTGGGGGTGTTGTGGTCGGCTGTGGCCACGATGGAGCTGACTCGCCACACTTTGCGTCCAGCCTGGCGCAGCCCTTCAAAAGCCTGGGGACTGGTGACTTCATGCACCAGATGGCGGTCGATGTAAAGAATGGCGGTGCCGTCTTCTTCGGTGTGGACAACGTGCTCGTCCCAGATCTTGTCGTAAAGGGTGCGTCCCATGGCTTGTGTTCCTTCGTGAAGTCGGTGATTTTATGCGGCTCTGTGCATGTCCCGGCCTGTCGTTGGTTCGGGTTGCTGGACGGGGTCATTGCCCATGTAAAAAGCCCGCCCGGTGTTGCCACCGGGCGGGCTCAATTGATTGGCTGATCTGCAAATCAGCTGACTTCAGTGCTTACTTGGTGGCGGGCACGTCGCGGCATTCTGCACCGGTGAACAGCTGGCGTGGGCGGCCAATCTTGTACTCGGGGTCGGCAATCATTTCGTTCAGCTGAGCGATCCAGCCCACGGTACGTGCCAAGGCAAAGATGCCGGTGAACAATTTCACTGGAATGCCGATGGCGCGTTGCACGATACCGGAGTAGAAGTCCACGTTGGGATAGAGCTTGCGGGAAACGAAGTAGTCGTCTTCCAGTGCAATTTTTTCCAGTTCCTTGGCCAGCTTGAACAGGGGGTCGTTTTCCAGACCGAGTTCAGCCAGCACTTCGTTGCAGGTTTCCTGCATGAGTTTGGCGCGTGGGTCGTAGTTTTTGTACACACGGTGGCCAAAGCCCATCAGCTTGACGCCGGAGTTCTTGTCCTTGACCTGCTCCATGAACTCACCAACTTTGGCTACACCGCCGTTGCGCTGGATGTCT
>ERZ724504.2100-NODE-2100-length-10892-cov-5.360432_pt1 | contig 10892 bp, 5 predicted proteins | sample MGYA00376037_ERZ724504 | MGnify/ENA primary metagenome ERZ724504 (study PRJEB28724, sample SAMN07190888) | wastewater metagenome | isolation source: influent of sewage treatment plant in Hong Hong | place: USA: Christiansburg, Virginia | collected 2016-03-01 ... | reverse complement strand
GCCAGCCGGCGCGAGGCCGGCTTTTTCCAGCCGCTTGAGCGTCGGGGCAAGGTCTAGCCCCGTTGCTGCCTTCAGCGCAGCAGCCTGTTCGCGCAGTTCGATCAGGCTTCGTTCGACCGGCTCGCCGGCCGCGGCAAAGGCCACCACGTTGCCGCTGGCAACCGGCGCCAGGGCCAGCACCCGGCCGTCGAAGGCCTTGCCGAGGCGCTGGAGCTGGGTTTTGTAGCCGCGCAGCTGGCCGAACAAGTTGGCCACCAGCAGGCCCTGTTCCGACAGGCGGGCCCGGCAGGCTTCGTAAAAGGCCTGGCTGGCCAGTGCGCCGGCGCGGGCATTGCGATCAAAGCCGTCCACCGCGATCAAGTCCCAGCAGGTGGTGTCGTTAGCAATAAACGCGGCACCGTCGCCAATCACGATTTCGAGCCGCTCGTCCTCGCCGGGCAGCTTGAAGAACTGGTGAGCAACGGCATGCACTTCCGGTGCAATCTCGACGACCGTGGTGTGTGCATCGGGCAGGTGGCGATGGACGAACTTGGTGAGCGAACCGGCGCCCAGCCCGATCAGCAGCACCCGGCGCGGCCAGGGCGCATCGCGCAGCAGGAGGCCCGCCATCATCTCGCGGGTGTAGTCGAGTTCGAGGGCGTCGGGCTTCCTGATGCGCATTGCGCCCTGGACCCATTCGGACCCGAAATGCAGATAGCGGACGCCGGATTCTTCGCTGATGTCGATCGGTGTGGTCATGGTGTAACGGTGTATGCTGCGATGCAATAAATGGATTTTTTCAGGCCTGCAACCCGGCATGAAAAACGTGAATTTCAAGGAAAAGAGCGATGTCGACCTTCGAGAACTTCAACCAGGAACTGGCTTCCATCGATATGGAGATCGCCCGGCTGGCGCAATTGTGCGGTATTCACATGCTTGAGCCGGGTGTTGCCGAGGCGGTGCTGCGCGGCGACAGCAGCCTGTGTAACACCACCAACCCGATTGCCTGGGAAAAGCTGCGTGGCCTGCTGGTGCTGCATTACCACGTGGTACATGAAGCCGTTGCCACCGACGGTGTCGAGGCGGCGGCCGAAAGCGTTCGGCTGGCGCTGCAAAGCGTGCGTGAGCGCATGCGTCCCAAGCAGCAATAAATTCGGTTTCAATCGCCTTGCCGGGGCGAATAATCCCTGGGCCAGAAACGGAACAGCGGTTTCTCGCCCGGCGTCACCTCCACCTTCACCCAGCCCATGAAGGGTGAGCCCCAGGTTTCCAGGCGGGTGAAGTTTGCCACCCGCTGCCCGGAGGGCTCGCGCAGGGGCGTATCGACGCGGTGGAAGTGGCTGTCGCCGTGCACCAGCAGCACCTGACCATCGAAGCGCTTCGTTTCGGTCAGCAGTTGCGTGAGCAGTTCGTAATAGCCCCGGCGCGGCCGCCCGGCGCTGAAATCCTCGATGTCCGGGTTGGCCTGCATGATGATCACGATGCCTTCGAGCGTGAGTGCCCGGGCCCGTGTGAAGGCGGCGGCGATCCAGGCTTTGACGGCTGCACTGCGCTGCAAAAACTCCTCGCCCGGCGTGCTTCCCTTGCCAAAATTGTTGTTGCTGCCCGGTACGTTGAGGGTAAGGAACAGCAGCGGGCCGATCTGCCAGCGCTGGTGTTCGGGCCAGCTCGAAAACGCCGGGTCGTCGGCCTGGGTTTCGACGGCCAGCGGGTAGCGGCCCAGGGTTTGCCGCGGCTTGGCAAAGAACAGCTGGCGCAGCCGGTCCAGCCGTTCGAGCGGATCGTAGGCGCCGTTGCTGCTCCTGTGGCAGTCGGTCCAGTCGTTGTCGCCGGGAACGAACACGAAGGGATGCCGGCTTGTCTGGAACACGGCCAGGCGCTCGTTGAAGAGCGCGTCGTCGCAGCGCTCGCCGCCACTCTTGAGATCGCCGTCGTGGATCACCACCTTCAGCGGCTCGGCGTCCATTTCGGCGATGAGCGCCGGCAGGTGGCGACGCTCGAAGCCGTTGTAGGGCGTGTCGCCGAAGACGCCGAAGCTGAACGGCTCCGCGGCCTGGGCCACGACGGCCAGGAAGGCCGCGCAGCAGGCGATGGTGTTTTTAAGCATTAAAAATCAATTGCTCAAGCGCTTCAGTTCATAAAGTGCTTCAAGCGCTTCGCGCGGGGTCAGCGCGTCAGGATCAATGCCGGAAAGGGCGCCCAGCACCGGGTGCGAAGGCGCTTCCGGTTCGTCCGGCGGCAAGCTGGCAAACAGGTCGGCCTGGGGGCCGGCGCTCACTTCTCGGTTTTCCAGCGCCCGCAGGCGGCGCTTGGCGTCGCGCACCACCGCCGCCGGAATGCCGGCCAGCGCGGCCACTTCGATCCCGTAGCTCTGGCTGGCCGGGCCTTCTTCCAGGGCGTGCAGAAAAACGATGCCGTGGTTGTGCTCGACGGCGTCGAGGTGCACGTTGGCGCACTCGGGGTAATCCTGGGCGAGGCGGGTTAGCTCGAAGTAATGGGTGGCGAACAGCGTCCAGCAGCGGTTCTTGTCGAGCAGGTGGCGCGCAATGGCCACCGCCAGCGCCACGCCGTCGAAGGTGGAGGTGCCGCGGCCGATCTCGTCCATCAGCACCAGGCTCTGGTCGGTGGCGCCGTGCAGGATGGCGGCGGCTTCGGTCATCTCGACCATGAAGGTGGAGCGTCCGGAGGCAAGGTCGTCCGATGCGCCGATGCGGGTGTAGATGGCGTCGATGGGCCCGATGCGTGCGGCCGTGGCCGGCACGAAGCAGCCCACGTGGGCGAGCAGCACGATCAGCGCAACCTGGCGCATGGTGGTGGATTTACCGCCCATGTTGGGGCCGGTAATCAGCAGCATGCGGCGCGTGGGGTCGAGGCGGCAATCGTTGGCGATGAAGTTTTCCACCTGGCGCTCAACCACCGGGTGACGCCCCGCCACGATGTCGATGCCGGGCTGGTCACTGAAATTCGGCATCGCATAGCCAAAGCGGGCGGCCGCCTCGGCAAAGGCGGCAAGGCCGTCGAGCACGGCACAGGCGCGGGCGATGCGCTGGAAGCGCTGGATGTCGCTGGCGAGGCGCTCGAGCACCTCCTCGTAAAGCAGCTTTTCGCGGGCGAGGGCGCGCTCCTGCGCCGACAGGGCCTTGTCCTCGAAAGTCTTGAGTTCGGGCGTGATGAAGCGCTCGGCGTTTTTAAGGGTTTGCCGGCGGCGGTAGTCGTCGGGCAGATCGCCCTTGGCGGCGTTGGCGGCACTGATCTCGATATAGAAACCATGCACCCGGTTGAATTCGACCTTCAGGTTGGCGATGCCGGTGCGTTCGCGTTCGCGCGCTTCAAGCTCCAGCAGGAAAGCGCCGCAGTTGGTCTGGATACCGCGCAGCTCGTCGAGGTCGGCGTCGAAACCCTCGGCGATCACGCCGCCGTCGCGCAGCACGGTGGAGGGTTCGGGGGCGATGGCGCGGACCAGCAAATCCAGGGATTCCTCGGGCGTGGCAAGCTCTTCGAGCATGCGCACGAGCAGCGGTGCCTGCGGCGTGCCGAGGGCTGCGCGCAGTTCGGCGAGGCGGCCGATGCTGTCGCGCAGGGCGGAGAGATCTCGCGGGCGGGCGCTGCGCAGTGCGACGCGGGCGGTGATGCGCTCGATGTCGGACACGCCGCGCAGCACGCGACGGGCGGTTTCCGCCGCACCTTCCATCAGTTCGCCGACGGCGGCATGGCGATGGCCCGCGGCGCTGCGATCGCGTAGCGGGTGGTGCAGCGCGTGGCGCAGCCAGCGCGTGCCCATGCTGGTCGCGCAGGTGTCGAGCAGCGAGAGCAGGGTGGGGGCGGCCTCGCCGCGCAGGGTTTCGGTGATCTCGAGGTTGCGCCGGGTGGCCGCATCCAGGCGCAGGAAGGCGCTGTCGCGCTCGGTGGTGAGCGCCGTGATGTGGGCCAGGGCCTGGCGCTGGGTGGAGCGCGCGTAGTCGAAAAGTGCGGCCGCAGCCGCCAGCGCCACCGGCATGTCGTCGGCGCCAAAGCCGGCCAGGTCGCGGGTGCCAAAGTGGGTGGTCAGCAGGCGGCGGGCGGTTTCGGCATCGAACTGCCAGTCGGCCAGGCGGCGCAGGGTGGGCGAGAGCTGCTCGAGCAGCGGCAGGCGCAGGCCGTCGGGAATCAGCACCTCGGCCGGGCGCAGGCGTTCAAACTGGGCGGCGAGCTGCGGCGCGTCGCATTCCATGACCCGGAAATCACCATTGGCGAGGTTGAGCCACGCCAGGCCCAGCACGCCGCGGTGAAGGTTTATCGCCAGCAGCGGCGCGTCGGCCTTGTCGTCGAGCAGCGCGGCATCGGTGAGCGTGCCCGGCGTGACGATGCGCGCCACGGCGCGTTCCATCGGCCCCTTGGTGGCGCCCGGGTCGCCCACCTGCTCGGCAATCACCACCGATTCGCCCAGCTTGACCAGTCGCGCCAGGTATTGCTCGACCGCATGGTGCGGCACCCCGGCCATCTTGATCGGCTGGCCGTTGGACGAACCGCGGGTGGTCAGCGTGATGTCCATCAGCCGCGCGGCCTTCTCGGCGTCCTCGAAGAACAGCTCGTAGAAGTCGCCCATGCGGTAGAAAAGGAGGGTGTCGGGGTGGTCGTGTTTGATGCGGAGGTACTGCTGCATCATGGGTGTATGGCCGCTTAGCGCGTCGTCCGTGACGGCCGGCTTTTTATCGGATTTCTTGTTCAAGTGGTTGATCCTGCGTGCAAACCGTGGGTTCTGGGCGTGATTGTCGCATGGGAGGTGGGGGAGCGTCGCTGCAGGCCGCACGCTCCAGGTGTGCAGATGGCTTTGCCGCGCCAAGGTACCGCTCGATTCCGAGCGTGTGAGATTGATCTGTTCAGAACGATGATGGCATGTTCAGCTTTGGGGCGCGTCTGTAGAATCGGCCGTCACCCAACAACTCGACGACCCGGACGCCAGCAAAGGCGGAGGGGCAGCGCCTCTGATGTTCTGCACCGACACTCTGGAGACCCGGCATGGAATTGCCTGATGGCCTCTACGATCAGCTCCTCACGCGAACACTTCGGGATCTTGTCTCCGCCGCAGCGGGTGACGACGACTGCATCCTGCAGCCACTGACCTCCGACGACGCGCCTGCGCGCCTGGCAGAGGCGCTCGTTTCCCAGTTATCGCGGATCCTGGATGATCTGAAAGGGGAGGGGGCAGAGAAGCTGCGCCAGCAGTTGGATCTGGTCAATTTCATTCTCGTCAGCCTCCAGCATCGCTTGGGGCGGGACGCGGATAGCGTCGACACCGTCTCCTCGCCCGCCCAGATCCTGCAGGCCATTCATCGACAGTCATCGAAGCCGGCGATGCCAGAGACGGGGCTTGCTTTGCCCTGGCTCTTCACTGCAGGCAAGGGTTCTCCCTCGTTGCTGACGGAGTTGCGCAGGGAACTGGCCGCCTGTGATCAGGTGGACATTCTGGTGAGCTTCATCACTCATTCCGGCGTGCGCAAGCTGCTCGACATTCTGCATGCCATTACGGCCGTGGGGGCAGATGGTCAGCCGCGCACGCGGGTTCGCGTGTTGACGACGACCTATACGGGCGCGACCGAGGTCCTCGCTATTGACGAACTGGCCAGGCTCTCCGGCTGTGAGATCCGTGTTTCCCTTGACGGTCGCAGGACCCGACTGCACGCCAAGGCGTGGCTGTTCCGGCGTCGGACGGGCTTTGGGTCTGCCTATGTGGGGAGCGCCAATCTGTCGGGCGCCGCGTTGATGGGCGGGCTGGAGTGGACGGTGAAGTTTACCGAGCGTGGCCAGCCCGATCTGTTTGAACGTGCCAGCGCCCATTTCGAGACGCTTTGGGAAGACAGCGAGTTTCAGCGCTATGACCCGGTCAATCAGGCGCATCGGCGGGCACTCTCTGACGCGCTGAGGCGTGAGTCCGGCGACGACATCGTTGCCCGCCCGACCTTTTTCGACCTGGAGCCCAAGACCTATCAGCAGGAGATGCTCGACCAACTGCAGATTGAGCGCGAACATGACCGCCGCCGAAATCTGGTGGTCGCGGCAACCGGTACGGGCAAGACGGTTGTGGCTGCGTTCGACTACAAGCGCCTCTGCCTTAAAGAGGGCGGACGGCCTCGCCTGCTATTTGTCGCACACCGGGAGGAGATCCTGAAGCAGGCGCTGCGGACCTATCGCGAAGTCCTGCGTGATCACTCTTTTGGCGAACTGTTGGTCGGCGGGATCGAACCAGAAAGTGTTGATCACCTCTTTGCCACCATCGACAGTCTGACGACTCGCAAGCTGGTCACCCAATGGGGCGAGCGTTACTGGTATGCGGTAGTGATGGACGAGTGTCACCGCCTTGCAGCCAAGCGTTTCGATGAATTTGTTAGCGGAATCCATCCCCGCATTTTGCTTGGTCTGACGGCAACCCCCGAGCGCAGCGACGGCAAGCCTATCCTGGGATATTTCGACAACCGACCCGATGGGTCGCCCGCCGTCGAGTTGCGTCTCTGGCATGCCCTCGATCAGCAGCTCTTGAGTCCCTTCGAGTACTACGCCTGCGACGACGAGACTGATTTTTCCGCAGTGCCTTGGGCGCAAACCGGAGAAACGGCGGCCATCGACAATCTGGTTACCGGCAATGACCTGCGTGCGCGGCTGGTGTTGAACGAATGGCGGCGTCTGGCAGGGGATCCCGCGCGTGGTCGTGCTCTGGTGTTCTGTGTCTCTGTCGGCCATGCCCAGTACATGACCCGCTCGCTGATTCGAGCCGGTATCGCGGCTATGTGTGTGGTGGGTGAAACACCCCAGGACGAGCGCCGGCGCGCACCGGAGATGTTGGCCCGGGGAGAGGTGTGCGCCCTGGTGACCTGCGATCTCTACAACGAAGGTGTGGATCTGCCACAAGTCGACACCTTGCTACTGCTTCGCCCCACGCAAAGCCCAGTACTGTTCCAGCAGCAGATCGGACGCGGCCTTCGCTTGGCGAAGGGCAAGGAAAGCTGCCTGATCCTCGATTTCGTCGGCCGGCACCGGGAGGAGTTCCGTTTTGATCGCCTGCTATCGACCATCACAGGGCTTTCGCGGGGGCAACTGATCGAGGCGGTGGACAAGGGATTCGGTACTTTGCCGCCTGGCTGTCACATCCACTTGCAGCGCCAGACGCGGGAGCAGGTGCTGCGCAGCCTCAGAAAATTGGTGCAACAGAACTGGCGGCGCTTGCGGACCGAGTTGCAAACCTATGCCGCCCTGCGCGGCCGGAACACCATTCGCCTGGCAAACTTTCTTCGTGAGCAAGGTATTGAGCTCGATGACATCTATCGCAGCAGCGGTCGCTCGGGGTGGGCCAATCTCAAGCGAGACGCGGGCTTGTTGACGACACCTCCGGGGGATGAAGACGAATACTTCGGTCGTCGTTTCGGTGATCTGCTGCATCTGGATGATCCTGGGAGAACGGATCTGCTCCTGAAGGTGGCCGAGCCTGGTGCAGGCTATCAGCCTCAAACCGATCGTGACCGCTGCCTGCTTCAGATGCTTGCCTATCAGGTGGACGGACAGTCTCAACAGTCGGGCAGCGGCGAGCGCTTTCTCAATCGACTCCAGATAAGCCCGGAGCATTGCGAGGAGCTTGCGGAGATCGGGGAAGTCCTGCAGTCGAGGGGGCTGCTGCCTGAGCGGCCGATTCCTGGTCTCGAAGACTTCCCCTTGTGCCTGCATGCGACCTACGGGATTCGCGAGATTCTCACCGCGGTCGGCTGGCTGACGGCCGACCGCCGCACGCCATTTCAGGCCGGCGTCCTGGCCCTGCATAATCGCAAGACTGAACTGCTCTTTGTCACCCTCGACAAGCGCGAGGGTTACCACGAGAGAATCGCCTATCACGACTACGCCATCAGCGCCGAACGCTTCCACTGGCAATCCCAGAATTCGGCGGGGCCCGAGACCACGGCCGGCAGGCGCTACCTAGAGAGCCCCGGCAACGGCTGGCGATTCCAGCTCTTCGTGAGGGCAGCCAAAGGCGAGCCTTATCGGGCCTGCGGTCCTGTGACGCTGGAACGTGCGGAGGGCAGCAAGCCCATGAGCATCCACTGGCGTCTGGCGGAGCCTCTGCCCAGCCGCTTGTTCCGGGAGTTCAGCATCTTGCGGGGTGAGTGAGCGCTCTCGCCGGTCAGCCGTGGTGGTGTTCTCCCTCGCGCTTACTTCTTCTCTCGACGTGCCGATGGCTACATCGACTCACCCGACAATCATTCGTAGCCGGCAAACTCATTGCTGTCCCGGGTGAGGAGCTGCATCAGCCTGGGGTGAATGAACAGCTTTTCCCTGCCGACCTGCTGCTCTCTCAGCACGCCGATGCTGACCAAGTCCTTGAGATAGCTCGATGCCGCCTGACGTTGGGCGATTCTTTTATCGACCAGATTGGCAATACGGCAGTAGGGCTGCTCGAAGATGACGTCCACCAGTTCGCGGCTGTAGATCTTGGGCTGCTTTTCCCGGACGTAGTTGCTGGTATGTTCCGCCAGCCTGCGGATGGCGCCAATCTTGGCGGTGGTCCATTGGGCGGTTTCTTCGACAGCCTGCAGCATGAAGAGTATCCAGGGTTCCCAGGCGCCCTTACGTGTTACGTCCAGCAGGAGCCGGTAATAGTCTGCTTTGTGGGCAATGATGTGGCGGCTGAGATAAAGGACGGGCAGGCCAAGCAGGTTCTGCTGGATAAGGTAGAGGATGTTGATGACGCGGCCGGTGCGGCCGTTGCCGTCGCTGAAGGGGTGGATGGCCTCGAATTGGTAATGGGCCATGGCCATGCGCACCAGTGGGTCGAGATCTTCCTCGTAGTGCAGGAATTTTTCCCAGTTCGAGAGCAGGTCGCGAAGCAGGTGCTCACCTTCTGGCGGGGTGTAGATGGTTTCGCCGGTGCGGTCGTTGGCCAGGCGGGTGCCGGGGGTGCGCCTGATATCCAGATCTACGCCTTTGGTTGTGCGGCAAACTTCGATGGCCGTGGCCGTGCAGAGGGGGCGTTCGGCGAGCGAGCGGAATCCACGATACAGCGCGGTGCGGTAACGCAGGGCTTCCTTGGTAGCCGGGTCGGCCAGGCTGTCACTTTGGGCAAACTGAAAGAGCTTGTCGGAGCTGGTGACGATGTTTTCGATTTCCGAACTGTCCTTGGCTTCGAGCAGGGGAATGGTGTTGATGAGCATGTCCTGATTGGGGATCAGCTCTGCGGCCTGCTTGAGTTCTGCAAGTGCTGCCCTTGCGGTGATGCAGCGTTTGAGCACCGCTCTGGTTTCGATCTCCTGGCCGGGAGGGAGGAGGGGAAGCGCGTTGTAAGGATGGTCCGGGTGCCAGTCAGGAGGTGTCATGGTGTCAAAATCCATTTTTGGCGACAGGTTTAAAGAATATGTCGTTGCGGACGACACATCAACAGAACGTGTCGATATTTCTTGAGAAAATCGACACGTTATTCTCGTGAGCGGTGTTCCTGCTGACATCACCCGCGACAACGCTCTCCCGCCCACGGCGTCCCGCCCTCCGGGCGCAAGGGCTATAATGCCGGCCTTCCCGTTTTCACCCTACGGAACCCGCCGTGCACAAGAAAATCCTGATCCTCGATTTCGGCTCCCAGGTCACCCAGCTCATCGCCCGCCGCGTGCGCGAGCAGCAGGTGTACTGCGAAATCCACCCCTACGACGTGTCGGACGAATTCGTCCGCAACTTTGCGCCCCAGGGGATCATCCTGTCCGGCGGGCCCAACTCGGTTTATGCCGCCGAAGAGGTCAAGGCGCCCCAGGCCGTCTTTGAAATCGGCGTGCCGGTGCTGGGCATCTGCTACGGCATGCAAACCATGGCGGCCCAGCTGGGCGGCAAGGTGGAAAGCTCCGGCAAGCGCGAGTTCGGTTACGCCGAAATCCGCGCCCGCGGCCACTCGGCCCTGTTCCGCAACATCCAGGACCGGACCAACGATGAAGGCCACGGCCTGCTCGACGTGTGGATGAGCCACGGCGACAAGGTCACCGAGCTGCCGCCGGGCTTCAAGGTCATCGCCTCCAATGAGTCCACCCCGCTGGCCGCCATGGCCGACGAGGCGCGCAAGTTCTACGCGGTGCAGTTCCACCCGGAAGTCACCCACACCATCAAGGGCAAGGAGATGATTGCCCGTTTCGTCCACGACATCTGCGGCTGCCAGCACGACTGGAACATGCCCGACTACGTGAACGAAGCCATCGAGAAGGTTCGCGCCCAGGTGGGCAGCGACGAGGTGATCCTGGGCCTGTCCGGCGGTGTCGATTCTTCCGTGGTTGCCGCCCTGCTGCACAAGGCGATTGGCGACCAGCTGACCTGCGTGTTCGTGGACAACGGCCTGTTGCGCCTCAACGAGGGCGAGATGGTCATGGAGATGTTTGCCCGCAACCTGGGGGTCAAGGTGATCCACGTGGATGCCACGGCGCAGTTCATGGGCCACCTGGCCGGCGTGTCCGACCCGGAAGCCAAGCGCAAGATCATCGGCCGCGAGTTCGTCGAAGTCTTCCAGGCCGAAGCCGCCAAGCTGCCCAACGCCAAGTGGCTGGCCCAGGGCACCATCTACCCGGACGTGATCGAATCCGCCGGCGCCAAGACCGGCAAGGCCCACGCCATCAAGAGCCACCACAACGTGGGCGGCCTGCCGGATACCCTCAACCTCAAGCTGCTCGAGCCGCTGCGCGAACTGTTCAAGGATGAAGTCCGCGAACTGGGCGTGGCCCTCGGCCTGCCGCGGGAAATGGTCTATCGCCACCCCTTCCCGGGCCCGGGCCTGGGCGTGCGCATCCTCGGCGAAGTGCGCCAGGATTTTGCCGACCTGCTGCGCCGTGCCGACGCCATCTTCATCGACGAACTGCGCGCCGCCGACTGGTACGACAAGACCAGCCAGGCCTTCGCCGTCTTCCTGCCGGTAAAGAGCG
>ERZ724504.2098-NODE-2098-length-10898-cov-8.318639_pt1 | contig 10898 bp, 10 predicted proteins | sample MGYA00376037_ERZ724504 | MGnify/ENA primary metagenome ERZ724504 (study PRJEB28724, sample SAMN07190888) | wastewater metagenome | isolation source: influent of sewage treatment plant in Hong Hong | place: USA: Christiansburg, Virginia | collected 2016-03-01 ... | reverse complement strand
AGAATCTTTCATTTCATGGTAGAAGTCATTGCCTTCACGTGTACGCTCACCCACGCCTGCAAACACAGAGAAACCACCGTGTTGCTTCGCGATGTTATTGATCAATTCCATCATGTTAACGGTTTTACCCACACCCGCACCACCGAATAAACCAACTTTACCACCCTTAGCGAATGGGCAAATCAAGTCAATCACTTTAATGCCTGTTTCGAGCAATTCAGTTGAAGGCGCGAGCTCATCAAATGCAGGAGCCAATTGGTGAATCGCACGTTTGTGCTCAGAAGACACGGGACCCGCCTCATCAATTGGGTTGCCCAAAACGTCCATGATGCGACCCAAAGTCGCTGCACCCACAGGCACAGTGATGGGTGAGCCTGTGTTTTTCACAGTCAAGCCACGACGCAAGCCGTCTGATGAGCCCAAGCAAATCGTACGCACGATGCCATCGCCCAGCTGTTGTTGGACTTCCAAGGTCAACTCAGAACCATCCATGACCAACGCGTCATAAATTTTAGGGATGCTGTCACGCGGAAATTCGACGTCGATGACCGCACCGATACACTGAACAATTTTACCTTCTACCATATTGCACTCTCAATCTGAACTTAAATGACTCTTTGCGGCCACACTACTTAGCCACACCACATGCTTTTTGCCAAAACATTGTTACGTCTTGACAGGTTTTCGACTGCTCAGTCACGGTTTTTGAGCCCATTTGCTCTAGCAACACCGCTGACATTTTTTGGGTGTCCTCTCTTTGAGACACCCTACTGACAGCGCAATGTTCCAGTTGTTTAACCAACACTTGACACGCTTCTGGCAGATTTCCCCACTTTACTTCGGATGCATTGGTTTGTACTGCAGTTTGCTTCGTACAGGCCGATAAACACGTCAGCACCGCACACATCCATTTTTGAATCTTCACAATTATTTAAGAAGCAATTGCAGCTGCACCACCAACAATCTCTGACAACTCTTTGGTAATCGCTGCTTGACGTGATTTATTGTAAATCAACTGCAGCTCGCCAATAACTGTTTTTGCATTGTCCGAAGCCGCTTTCATCGCAACCATGCGGGCCGACTGCTCTGATGCAATGTTTTCCGCAACGGCTTGATACACCAACGCTTCAACGTAACGCACGAGCAACTCATCCACCACAACCTCAGCGCCTGGCTCATACACATAATCCCAAGCATACGATTTTTTTTCTGCTTCAGATTGCGCCATCAAATCATTGGGTAAAGGCAACAACTGCATCAATACGGGCTCTTGCTTCATTGTATTGATGAATTTGGTGTAAGCCAAATACAACACATCGATTTCACCCGCTATGTACGCGTCGATTTGCACTTTGATCGAACCAATCAAATCATCAATATGAGGTGCATCGCCAATACCCGTGTTATGCGACACAACTTTTGCCTTGATTCGATTTAAAAAACCCAAACCCTTGCCACCAATGGCGCTGGTTTGAATTTTTGTACCTGCATCATCCCAAGCTTTAAATTGAGCCGTTGCAGCACGCATGATGTTTGTGTTCATGCCTCCACACAAACCTTTGTCCGTCGACACCAAAATCATGCCAGCGCCTTTAACTTCAGGGCGCGTCACCAAGAATGGGTGTTTATACTCTGGATTGGCCGTGCTCAGCTGTGCAGCGATATTGCGTGCTTTCTCAGCGTATGGACGTGCAGCGCGCATGCGTTCTTGTGCCTTACGCATTTTTGATGCCGCCACCATTTCCATGGCTTTGGTAATTTTGCTCGTGTTTTGTACGCTTTTGATCTTACCGCGAATTTCTTTAGTACTTGCCACTGTTCGTCCTTTTGTTTTTATTAAGGGCTTAACCTTTCGAGTAAACCCTTAACTCAAACTCAATTCAAATTTAGAATGCCGCGTCTTGTTTGTAAGTCTTAACGGCTGCTGCCAACAAGGCTTCATCTTCTTTGGTGACTTCTTTTTTGCTTTCGATGCTATCAACCAAACCTGAGTGGCTTAATTTCAAGAAATCATGCAAACCTTTTTCGAAAGGTAACACATCCTTAACATCGATGTCATCCAAATAGCCATTGTTCGCTGCGTACAATGATGCGGACATTTCCCAAACTTGCAATGGTTTATATTGTTGTTGCTTCAACAACTCAGTCACACGGCGACCACGTTCAAGTTGTTTGCGAGTGGCTTCATCCAAATCAGAAGCGAACTGTGCAAATGCTGCCAATTCACGGTACTGTGCCAAATCGGTACGGATACCGCCAGACAATTTTTTAACTGCTTTGGTTTGTGCTGCACCACCCACACGCGAAACCGAAATACCCGCGTTAATCGCTGGACGCACACCAGCGTTGAACAAATCGGTTTCCAAGAAAATTTGACCGTCAGTAATCGAAATCACGTTGGTTGGAACGAATGCCGTGACGTCGCCAGCTTGAGTTTCAATGATTGGCAATGCCGTCAAAGAACCTGTCTTACCTTTAACAGCACCGTTGGTGAATTTTTCAACATATTCTTCAGACACGCGCGCTGCACGTTCGAGCAAACGGCTGTGGAGGTAAAACACGTCACCAGGGTAAGCTTCACGTCCTGGAGGACGGCGGAGCAACAATGAAATTTGACGATAAGCCCAAGCTTGCTTGGTTAAGTCATCATAAATAATCAAAGCATCTTGACCACGATCACGGAAGTATTCACCCATCGTGCAACCCGCGTAAGGTGCGAGGTATTGCATTGCAGCTGAATCAGAAGCCGTTGCAGAAACGATAATGGTGTAGTCCATCGCACCATGTTCTTCAAGTTTACGAACCACGTTAACGATAGAAGAGGCTTTTTGGCCAATCGCAACGTACACGCAAACCATGTTTTTGCCCTTTTGATTGATGATCGCATCAATCGCAACAGCTGTTTTACCTGTCTGACGGTCACCAATAATCAGCTCACGTTGACCACGGCCAACAGGAACCATTGCATCAATCGCTTTCAAACCTGTTTGAACAGGTTGATCAACCGATTTACGCCAAATAACGCCTGGTGCAACTTTTTCAATCACATCGGTTTCTTTGGCGTTGATCGCGCCTTTACCATCAATCGGGGCACCCAAAGCATTCACAACACGGCCTTGCAATTCAGGACCGACTGGGACTTCCAAAATACGACCAGTACACTTAACAATGTCACCTTCAGAAATGCTTTCGTATTCACCCAAAATCACAGCACCGACAGAGTCACGTTCCAAGTTCAATGCCAAACCAAACACGTTACCTGGAAATTCCAACATCTCACCTTGCATCACGTCTGACAAACCGTGAACACGGCAAATACCGTCTGTTACCGACACTACAGTACCTTGCGTGCGCAAGTTAGCAGAGTCGTCTACACCTTGAATGCGATTTTTAATCAGTTCGCTGATTTCTGAAGGGTTCAATTGCATGCTATTGCTCCAAAATTTTCACCACCAGCCGCGTCACTGCGACTGGCATCTCTCAAGCCATTAAGGCTGATTGCATGCGCGCCAACTTGGCACGCACAGACATATCCAACACTTCATCACCAACAGTGACGCAGAAACCACCAATCAATGACGAATCCACACTCACGGTGGGGTTGAGCTTTTTACCCAACTTTTGCTCTAAAGCAGTTTTCAGCTCTTGCACTTGAGCCGCCTCCAACGGGAATGCTGAAACAATCAGCGCATCCGCAGAACCTTCAAATGCATGCTTATGCGCGACAAAAGCCTCAAACACCGCTGGCAACGCATCCACACGATCGGCTTGAACCACTGCACCGAGGAAATTGCGCATCCCGTCTGTCGTTGGCTTGATTGCAGCCGTAAGCACGCCACTCAATTGGTCAACACTGATGCTTGGATTGCTCGCCAATTGACGAATTTCGTCATTTTGAGCGACAGCCGATGCGGCACTTAAAAACTCATTCCACGCAGGCAAGGCATTTTCAGCTTTGGCCACGTCGAAAGCAGCTTGCGCATACGGGCGGGCGATGGTACTCAATTCAGCCATAATGACTCCGTTTACCTAATTACAATTGCGCTTAGAGTTGAGCTTTATACTGCGCCAACAAGTCAGCATGGTTTTGCGGGTTGATTTCGCGACGCAAAATCTGTTCCGCACCTGAAACCACCAACACAGACATTTGATCGCGTAAAGATTCTTTTGCACGAACGATTTCTTGCTCTGCATCAGCCTTAGCCGCTGCAATGATACGCGCAGCTTCTGCCGAAGCAGTTTCTTTGGCTTGAGCCTCAACAGCCAAAGCACGCTTTTCAGCATCAACTAAGATTTGGTGAGCATGCTCACGCGCTTCTTTTTCAAAACCAGCCGACTTAACCTTTGCCTCTTCAAGACTTTTATTGCCTTTATCAGCAGCAGCCAAGCCTTCGGCAATTTTATGACGACGTTCATCTATCGCCTTCATCATTGGAGGCCAGATGAATTGCATGGTTACCCAAGCCAACACAAAAAACACGATGGTTTGGATAAATAAAGTTGCATTAATATTCACGACTTCATTCCTTTAGTAAACGCAAAACGCATGTTTTGCGTCAAGACAACACTGCATGCCGACAGCCAGCACACAGACGACAGCGTTAGACGCTATTAGCCTTTGAAAGGATTAGAAGTAGCGAACCACAACGCAACTGCTGTACCAATAATGAATGCAGCATCAATCAAACCAGCCAACAAGAACATTTTAGTTTGCAGTTTGTCCATCAATTCAGGCTGGCGAGCAGAAGCTTCTACCACTTTACCACCCATTAAACCGATACCGATACAAGCACCTAAAGCGCCCAAACCGATAATCAAACCACATGCTAAAGCTACGAAACCTTCCATGACCAACTCCTTTTATGAAAAAACAAACAACCTACAAAAAATGAAACAACTGAACTGCTATGTAAAGCTAGTGCGACTTAGTGCGATTCATGCGCTTGACCCACATACACCAAGGTCAACATCATGAAAATAAACGCTTGCAACAAAACAACCAAGATATGGAAAATCGCCCAGATCGACCCTGCAATCAAATGACCCAAAGCCAAACCAATGCCTGTGCCCATGCTCACTGTACCCCACGCCGCACCCATTGTTGCGATCAAGGCAAAAATCAGCTCGCCCGCAAACATATTACCAAACAGTCGAATACCCAAAGACAGCGTTTTTGAGAAATATTCAACAACGTTAATGAACAGATTTGGAATGATGAGCGCCCAATGCTTACCAAATGGAGCAGAAATCAACTCGTGTGCAAAACCACCCAAGCCTTTAATCTTCAAGCTGTAATACATCATCAACAAAAACACACCCAGCGCCATACCCATGGTTGCATTGATATCAGCTGTTGCCACCACACGCGTATACGACAAATGCCAGCCAAACACATTATTCAACCAACCGGCCAAGTCAATTGGCACCCAATCCATGGCGTTCATTAACACAACCCAGAAAAATACCGTCAATGCCAAAGGCGCAACGAAAGTGCGATCACCATGCACAATGGCTTTGGCTTGATCATCAACAATCTCAACCAATGCCTCAACTGCCGCTTGCGTGCGGCTGGGCACACCTGAAGTCACTTTGCGCGCCACCAACCATAACAAGAACAAGCCAAGCAAGCCCAAGAAAACCGAAAAGAACACGGTATCGACATTGATGATAGAAAAATCAACGAGTTTGGTTTGCTTCTCGCCAGAGTTTGTCAAGTTGATCAGATGGTGACCAATGTACTCAGATGAGTTCGCGGGTACGTGGTGTCCTGCTTCTGCTGACATAAAAAAACCCCAAAAAAATTATTCAACTTGCTTAATGTGTGGCGCGCAACAAACCAAAATTATGCGCTTTTAAAACCACGACCAATGCAATCCAATATGGCAAAGCTTGCACTGTGAAATCCATACGGCGCCAAACAAAAAAACTCAGCGCAAAAATCAAAGCGAGTTTAACCGCCTCTCCCAACATCAACCTTACAACCGAAGGTTTTCCATTAAACTTCAAATACAATGCAAACACAATGTTAGGCAACAACGCAACCACCGCACCGAGTGCAGCAGATAAGGCGGCAGATCGGTCGAAAAGTAGCGCAATCAACGTCACTAAAAATGCACCCACCACTTGCATACCAATGACAAATGCCATATGCGCTCACCTTGATTTTCAAAACTTCGCAATTGTATAGGGCTTGTCGCCCACTGTCAATGCAAAAAGAGCGTCAATGCTGCGCCATGCGCCAGCTTTACACACATTTGCTACAAAATAAATGCATCTGGCCTCAGGTCTGTTCTTGCGCTCGAACTCAACACAAAATCTCAATTAATTTTTTACTTTCATGAGGGCATCGCCCTTCGATATTGAATGGCCTGCGCAACATGTGCCGCACCAATTTGGTCAACAGCCTCCATGTCCGCAATCGTTCTTGCCACCCTTAATATCCGGTGATAAATCCGAGCAGACCAATTCAACTGAGCCATCGCCCGCCCCAGCAGCACAGCGGCGGCATCATCCAGCCCACAGACAGCCTCTACAGCTTTAACCGAAAGGTGTGCATTGACACACCCTTGTCGTTCAATTTGCCGCTCAAATGCACGCAACACCCGTTCAGCCACCACAGCACTGCCCTCCTCCCGAGTCGCCGAGTCCAAGGCCTCCACTGACACCGCAGGCACTTCAATCTGCATGTCGATGCGATTCAAAAAAGGCCCAGACAAACGCGACTGGTAACGCAACACTTGATCTGGCGCACAACGACAAGCACGTGTTGAATGACCAAAGTAGCCACATGGACACGGATTCATTGCGGCAATCAATTGAAATCTCGCTGGAAACGTCGCCTGTCGAGCCGCTCGCGAAATATGAATCTCCCCCGACTCCAAAGGCTCCCTCAACACCTCCAGTACTTTTTTATCAAACTCAGGCAATTCATCCAAGAACAAAATGCCATGATGCGCCAATGAAATCTCACCAGGGCGGGGAATCGTTCCACCGCCAACCAGCGCCACTGCTGAAGCCGTATGGTGCGGAGAACGATAAGGGCGCTTCTTCCACAACCGAATATCAAACTGCCCTGCACTGGAGGCCACCGACGCACTCTCCATCGCCTGCTGCTCCGTCATCGGCGGCAAAATACTTGGCAAACGGGTTGCCAACATTGACTTGCCTGTGCCTGGCGGCCCGACCATCAACACGCTGTGGCCACCTGCGGCCGCCACTTCAAGCGCACGCTTGACTGTCGCTTGACCACGGACATCCGACCAGTCCACTGTCGCCACCAAAGTCGATTCACCCTCAAGCGCGGTCGCCTCGCACTCCGCCTGCAACTCAGGCGAACGCAATTTCCCGCACACCCCCAGCAAAGAAGTGGCTGACCACACGCGCGCTTCGGACACCAAGGCCGCCTCTGCGCAATTGGCCTCAGGCAACACCACAACGGGCGGCAAATCTCCACGCAACACTGCTTCTCGCGTCAAACCATACACCATCGCCAAAGCACCTTGCACGGGACGCAACTCACCTGAAAGAGACAGCTCTCCAGCGAATTCATAGCCGTGCAAATCTTTAACTTTCAATTGACCGCTGGCAACCAGAATACCCAAAGCAATTGGCAGATCAAAACGACCCGATGCTTTCGGCAGATCGGCAGGTGCAAGGTTAACCGTGATGCGCTTGCTTGGAAATTCAAGATTGCTATTGATAATGGCAGCGCGTACACGGTCTTTCGACTCCCGCACTTCAGCCTCTGGGAGGCCAACAATATTGAAAGACGGTAAACCATTGGCCAAATGCACTTCAACAGTCACTCGCGGCGCAGCCATACCAATCAAAGCGCGAGATTTCAAAACAGCTAGACTCATATTGAACCCACCTTGGTCACGAAAAAACACGCATGGACGGAACGCAACGCCCGCCCAGCATGCCCATCAATCGTCATCCAGGGTAATCTCAATGCCCCCCAAATATTTGGCTAAAAAGTTATACAGCATGGAAACACCAAGTGCCACCACAAAGATCAACACCACATTCAGCAAAATCGCCACCAGAATATTTTCAAAATCAGCATGGCTGAGCGCCGAGACAAAGCCATCGGAGCTGTCCCTAAACGCAGACACAACCAACGCCGTGATGGCAATGATGGACGCGATGAGACAATAGATCACGGTGAGCAAAATACTGGTGTGTAAAGGTGAAATACGGACAATATGACGGGTGGACATGGGGTTTATTCTGAAAGATTGTGAGCACATGCGGCTGTTGTCAATATTGTGGCTCAAAAACATCCGAATTGTGCATAAATTTTGCACTGAAGTCGATGATTTTTATGAGTCAGTAGTGATTTTATGGTGTCGCGGTTATAATGCAAGCTGTTTTTCATTGCGTTTTTACAACAACACCCAAAAAAGTGCTGTCGCAATGACCTTTTCCTGTCTTTTCGTTTTATAAAGTCCGCCCCATGCTAGCCCAAATTAAATCATCCATCACCGAGAGCTTTTCAACGGCCCTAGCCTCCGTTGCTCCTGAAGTCGCAGCCAATATTTTACTGGAACGCCCGCGCGACGCTTCTCATGGTGACGTGGCATGCAACATAGCGATGCAACTTGCCAAAGGACTTAAAACCAACCCCCGCGCTTTAGCACAATCTTTGATTGATGCATTGCCTGCCAACCCTTATATTTCTGCAGTTGAAATTGCAGGCCCTGGCTTCATGAACATCCGTTTAACGGATGCCGCCAAGCAAGCCGTGGTTCAAGTCATTTTGGATGACCCCGATGCCTACGGCTCATCCAAAGCTCATGCGGGTGAGCATGTCATGCTGGAGTTTGTCAGCGCCAACCCAACTGGGCCGCTGCATGTCGGACATGCACGACAAGCGGCGTTGGGCGACATTTTGGGCAATGTGCTGGCGACCCAAGGCTTTGATGTACACCGTGAGTTTTATTACAACGATGCGGGCGTGCAAATTGCCAATTTGGCCATTTCAGTGCAGGCACGGGCCAAAGGACTGGGCGTGGATGACCCATCCTTTCCTGAAGGCGGCTATCGCGGCGATTACATCGTTGAAATTGCCCAAGCTTTTCTCGCTCAAGACACAATCAACAACGTGACGGCGACAGGCAATGTAGATGACTTGAACGCGATTCGTGATTTCGCCGTGGCCTACTTGCGCAATGAACAAGACCTGGATTTACAAGCCTTTGGTGTGAAATTTGACCATTACTTTTTAGAATCATCGCTGTACAGCGGTGGTGGTGTCGAGGACACCGTCTCACGCTTAACAGAAAAGGGTCACACCTTCGAAGAGGGCGGCGCATTGTGGCTGCGCACCACCGATTACGGCGATGACAAAGACCGCGTGATGCGCAAAACGGATGGTGGCTACACTTACTTTGTGCCTGACGTCGCTTATCACGTCAACAAATGGGGACGCGGCTTCACCAAGGTCATTAACATTCAAGGCTCCGATCACCACGGCACCATCGCCCGTGTGCGCGCAGGCATCCAAGCGATTGATTTGGGCATTGCCCCCAACTACCCTGATTATATTTTGCACAAAATGGTCATGGTCATGAAAGATGGCGCAGAGGTGAAGCTCTCAAAACGCGCAGGCTCATACGTCACTTTGCGAGACTTGGTGGAATGGACCAGCCGCGACGCAGCCCGCTTCTTGTTGATTTCACGCAAAGCCGACACAGAGTTTGTGTTCGACGTGGATCTGGCGGTGTCAAAGTCAGATGAAAATCCCGTGTACTACGTGCAATATGCCCACGCACGGATTTGTTCGATCCTCGAAAAAGCCGAAGTGCCGTTGCAGAAAGCAGACGCCGCATTGCTTGCCCCTTTGACGGCCCACAGCGAAATCAACTTGATGAAACTCATGTCAGAATACCCTGACACCCTCACAGCCGCAGCAACCGAGCTGGCTCCTCACCATGTGGTCTACTACCTCAAAGATCTGGCTGGCGCAGTCCACACCTTCTGCGGCTCAAAAACAGAACGCGTGCTCACCGACGACATCGCCCTTAAAACAGCCCGCGTGCACCTGCTCGCCGCAGCACGTGAACTGCTCGCCCATGGCTTAAATTTATTGGGTGTAAGCGCGCCAAAACGCATGTAATGCGTTATGCTAATGCCGTTCATTAAAACAAACCGAGGCCTGCGGGCAAAAGTGTAACCGCAGGTGTCTTTCAGACCCCAATATTGGATGTGTTTCTCATGAAAACAAACAACAGTCACTCCTCACTCCCGCACGGCCGCCAAGGCGGTGGTTTGATTTTAAATGTTGGCATCGGCGTCGTTTTAGGTCTTTTGGCGGCTTTACTGGCGGTATTTTTGGTCATGAAAGGCGGCCCTTTCAAAGATCACGCCAACACCAATACCATCGCCCCCCAAATGGGACAAGCCGCCGACCCCAATACCCCTTTATATGGCGCCCCCGCCCAACCGATTGACCCTGCAAGCAATAAACCCGCCGCAAATTCGGGCGGAGAAGGGGTTGGCGCATTGACGGGCAACAGCAGCATCACCGACACCAACCCAACACCTGCAGTAAAAAGTGCAACCAAAGAAACGGCCAAGCCCGTTGCCACCCCCGCCTCTGATCCTGTCGCAGCCATGATCAATGCGGCAACGGGCAATAAAGCAGCCCCGCCTCCTGAGAAAAAAGCGGCGGTTAAAACGGAACCCGCACCCGATGCAAAGCCCGCGCCTAAGTCCACACCAAGCGACATGAAACCCATCGCCACCACAGACAACAAACCCAAGGCCAACACCAGCAGCACAAGCAACACTTCAACCTCAACAACAAAAGCCAGCACACCCGCGAAAGAAATAAAACCCACACCGAAAGCAGCAACGGCCAAAACACCGAGCCTACCCAAAGAAGTTAAGCCAGCAAC
>ERZ724504.2097-NODE-2097-length-10898-cov-10.559347_pt1 | contig 10898 bp, 8 predicted proteins | sample MGYA00376037_ERZ724504 | MGnify/ENA primary metagenome ERZ724504 (study PRJEB28724, sample SAMN07190888) | wastewater metagenome | isolation source: influent of sewage treatment plant in Hong Hong | place: USA: Christiansburg, Virginia | collected 2016-03-01 ... | reverse complement strand
GTTTTCTTCCTCGGGCTCGTAGCGGCTGCCGCCGATGAGCTTGCGGTATTCGTTGCTCTTGAAGTCCGAAAGGCGAACGATGACGGGCTTGGGCCAGAAAGCGGCGGCAATCGTCGCCACGCCTTCGGCCACTTTGTCGACGTAGAAGGCCCGCGGGCTGGCATGGCCGCGCGCCACGGATTCGACGGCCTTCTTCAGGTCCGAATCGATGTTCGGATAGTCGAGGATGGCCTTGGGGTGTACGCCAATGTTGTTGTTGATGATGAATTCGAGCCGCGCCAGGCCCACGCCCTGGTTGGGCAGCTGGCAGAAGTCGAACGCCAGTTGCGGGTTGCCCACGTTCATCATGATCTTGGTGGCAATCTCGGGCATCTCGCCGCGCTGCACCTCGGTAACTTCTGTTTCCAGCAGGCCGTCGTAGATGTGGCCGGTGTCGCCCTCGGCGCAGCTCACCGTCACCAGGGTGCCGTCCTTGAGCCGCTCAGTGGCATCGCCGCAGCCCACCACGGCCGGAATGCCCAACTCGCGCGCAATGATGGCGGCATGGCAGGTGCGTCCGCCGCGATTGGTGACGATGGCCGAGGCACGCTTCATCACCGGCTCCCAGTTGGGGTCCGTCATGTCGGTGACCAGCACGTCGCCGGGCTGCACCTTGTCCATCTCGCTGATGTTGTGCACCAGGCGCACCGGCCCCGTGCCGATCTTCTGGCCAATGGCGCGGCCCTCGGCCAGCACCGGACCCCTGCCCTTGAGCTTGTAACGAAACTCGGCCTGGCTACCGGCCTGGCTTTTGACCGTCTCGGGCCGGGCCTGCAGGATGTAGAGCAGGCCGTCCTGGCCGTCCTTGCCCCACTCGATGTCCATGGGGCGGCCGTAGTGCTGCTCCACAACCAAGGCGTACTGCGCGAGCTGTTCAACGTCGGCGTCGGTGAGCGAATAGCGGTTGCGCTGTTCTGCGGGCACGTCGATGGTCTTGATGAGCTTGCCCTTGAGCGCGCCTTCGGCCTTTTCCTCAGGCGAGGTGAACACCATCTGAATCAGCTTGGAGCCCAGGTTGCGGCGAATCACGGCCTTGTTGCCGGCGCGCAGCATGGGCTTGTGCACGTAGAACTCATCCGGGTTCACCGCCCCCTGCACCACCGTTTCGCCCAGACCGTAGCTGCTGGTGATGAACACCACCTGGTCGAAGCCCGATTCGGTGTCGATGGTGAACATGACCCCTGCCGCGCCCAGATCCGAGCGCACCATGCGCTGCACGCCAGCGGAGAGTGCCACCACGTCGTGCGCAAAGCCCTTGTGCACGCGGTAGGAAATCGCCCGGTCGTTGTAGAGGCTGGCAAACACCTCTTTCATCTTGTGCAGCACCTCGTCGATGCCATGCACATTCAAGAAAGTCTCTTGCTGGCCGGCAAACGAGGCGTCGGGCAGGTCTTCCGCCGTGGCCGACGAGCGCACCGCAAAGGTGGCCCCGGCGTTGTCGGCGACAAGCGTGGCAAACGCGTCCGTGATGGCCTTTTGCAGATCGGCCGGAAAGGGCTGGGCCTCGACCATGGCGCGAATCTCGGCGCCTACCACCGCCAGCGCGCGCACGTCTTCGGTGTCCAGCGCCGCCAGGCGCTTGCTGATCTTGTCGGCCAAACCGTCGTGCGCCAGGAACTGGCGGAAGGCGTGGGCGGTGGTCGCAAAGCCGGTGGGCACGCGCACCCCGTGCGGCAATTGCGAAATCATCTCGCCGAGGCTGGCGTTCTTGCCGCCAACGACCTCGACGTCGCTCATCCTCAGGTTTTCAAACGGTACGACCAAGGCGGTCGCGTCAAAGCGTGCAGACATGGGAGGGCTCCAGAAGTTAAAAGCGGCTCAGTGCACGCGTCGGCCTGCGCAGGCGAACGGGTGGACATGCGGTGCTGCGCGCGCTGGTGTTGTACTTGTGGGCGGCAGGACGGCATGGAATGAATTCGGATAATCGGCGACATTGTAGGTCCCACCCCCTGTCGATCCCCTGTCGCTCTCCTGTCTGGTCCCCATGCACACACGCACCGTATTTTTTGTCTCGGACGGCACCGGCATCACTGCCGAAACCTTTGGCAACGCCATCCTCGCGCAATTCGAGCTGACCCCGCGCCGTGTGCGTATGCCCTTTACCGACACCGTGGACAAGGCGCACCAGGTGGTGCGGCAGATCAACCACACGGCCGAGATTGAAGGCAGCAAGCCCATCGTCTTCACGACGCTAGTCAACATGGACGTGCTCAAGGTCATCCAGCAAGGCTGCAAAGGCATGCTGCTCGACATGTTTGGCACCTTTGTGCACCCGCTCGAGCGAGAGCTGGGCGTCAAGTCGCACCACCGCGTGGGGCGCTTCTCGGATGTGAGTCGCAGCAAGGAATACACCGACCGCATTGAAGCCATCAACTTCAGCCTGGTGCACGACGACGGCCAAAGCCACCGCGATCTGGCCGGCGCCGATGTGATTCTGGTGGGAGTAAGCCGCAGCGGCAAAACCCCCACCACGCTGTACCTGGCCATGCAGCACGGCCTGAAGGCCGCCAACTACCCGCTGATTCCCGAAGATTTCGAGCGCCGCCAGTTGCCGCCCGCCCTGATGCCGTATCGCAAAAAGATCTTCGGCCTGACCATCAGCCCCGAGCGTCTGTCCGAAATCCGCAGCGAGCGGCGGCCTAACTCGCGCTACGCCAGCCTGGAAAATTGCCGCATGGAAGTGGCTGAGGCAGAGTCGATGATGCGCCGCTCGGGCATCCGTTGGCTGTCGACCACCACCAAGTCGATTGAGGAAATCGCGACCACCATCCTGCAAGAGCTGCAGCCGGAGAGGTTGGTGTATTGAAGCCGCAGCGCGCGGGAGGGGTGCAGACTGTGACGCACAGCAAGGGGCGCGAGACGCGCGCGGCGGATGTACAGCAGCCCCAGGCAATTTTCTAGAAGGTTTTAGATAAAAATAGACCCTAGCGCATACTCATATTGCACGGATAGCTATTAATAGTGGAGCAATTGATAGATCCCAGGACGGCGTCCTGAAGCGGTGTCATCCAGGAATCTGGCGGTGAGCGAGACCTGTCCGTCAATGACTCTGGGGCGAGATTCGACCCAGAGCGTGTGTTGGCGCGACAGAGGTGCTCTGGCATGCCTCTAGGCGGGCTGAAAAGCTGCCGGTCACGGCGGTCATCTCCAGGCCGACAGCCACCGCTTATCGTCCGGGACTTCAATGCGATGTCCCAGACATGAATGGCAAAGAACGCGCGCTGCGCCCACCATTCCGGGATTGGGGTCTGAGCACAGGTTTCGCTGCGCTGCAGCGTGATCCGACAGTTGCACTGCGCCCCCAATGCCTGCGCGGCTCATTGCATGGCCCGTTTCAAAACTGGTCTCTGGCAACTCCTGGCCGAAACCTGTCTTCCCCTGAGCACACTACAAAAGCCCAAAACGGCGGCGCCGTTCCCCACAGCCCCGCCGCTTCCAATTTAATAGCTGTCAGAGCTTACTGCATAAGCGCTAGAGCCCAATTTTCCTTGAAATTCAAGCCGGCGCCGTCGTCCGGATCAAATGGTCAAAGGCCGAGAGCGCCGCCTTCGCCCCATCGCCCGCCGCAATCACGATTTGCTTGTACGGCACCGTGGTGCAGTCGCCCGCGGCAAACACGCCGGGCACGTCGGTGCGGCCGTGGCTGTCGACCTGGATCTCGCCGAAGCGCGTCAGCTCCACCGTGCCCTTGAGCCAGTCGGTGTTGGGCAGCAGGCCGATCTGAACAAAAATGCCTTCGAGCGCGAGGTCCTGCGCTTCGCCGGTGGCGCGGTCGGTGTAGTTCAGCCCCGTGACCTTGCTGCCGTCGCCTGTCACCTGCGTGGTTTGCGCGTTGGTGATGACGGTGACGTTGGGCATGCTGAGAAACTTCCTTTGCAGCACGGCGTCGGCCTTGAGTTCGGGGGCAAATTCGAGCACCGTGACGCGCGCCACGACGCCGGCCAGGTCAATCGCGGCTTCGATTCCCGAGTTGCCGCCGCCGATCACGGCCACATGTTTGCCCTTGAACAGCGGGCCGTCGCAGTGCGGGCAGTAGGTCACGCCCTTGTTGCGGTATTCGTTCTCGCCCGGCACGCTCATGCTGCGCCAGCGGGCACCGGTCGAGATGATGACGGTGCGACTCTTGAGGCTCGCGCCGTTCTCGAACTGCACTTCAATCAGCCCGCCCTCGGTGCTGGCCGGCACCAGGCCGGTGGCGCGCTGCAGATTCATGATGTCGACTTCGTAGTCGCGCACGTGGCGCTCCATGGCGGCGGCGAACTGCGGGCCTTCGGTGTGCGGCACCGAAATGAAGTTGTCGATGCCCACGGTGTCGAGCACCTGGCCGCCAAAGCGCTCGGCGGCGACGCCAGTGCGAATACCTTTGCGGGCGGCGTACACAGCAGCCGCTGCGCCGGCCGGGCCGCCGCCGACGATGAGCACGTCGAACGGCGCCTTTTCATTGAGCTTGGCGGCTTCGCGCGCACCGCTGCCGGTGTCGAGCTTGGCGACGATTTCAGCCAGTTCCATGCGGCCCTGGCCGAAGCGCTCGCCGTTGAGGAACACGGTGGGCACGCCCATGACTTCTCGCGACTCGATTTCCTTTTGGAACACGCCGCCGTCAATCGCCGTGTGGGTGATGCGCGGGTTGAGCACGCTCATCAAATTGAGCGCCTGCACCACGTCCGGGCAGTTGTGGCACGAGAGCGAGTAGTAGGTTTCGAAGTGGAAGTCGCTATCCAGGCCCTTGATCTGCTCCAACAGATCGGCCGCTTCCTTGGAGGGGTGACCGCCCACTTGCAACAGCGCCAGCACCAGCGAAGTGAATTCATGGCCGAGCGGCACGCCGGCAAAGCGCACGCCGCTGCGCACGCCGCTGTTCTCGCCGGGGTTGGTGATGAGGAACGAGGGTTTGCGCACGTCGAGGTCGTTGTTCTCAACCACGGTGATCTTGTCGGACTGGACGCGGATGTCTTGCAGCAGTTCACGCAGCTCGTTCGACGTAGCGCTGTCGTCCAGTGTGGCGACCAGCTCCACCGGGCGCTGCAGGCGCTCCAGGTAGGCTTTCAACTGGGTCTTGAGGGTGTCGTCGAGCATGGCGGAACTCCTGAAATTTGAATTTTTGGGCGTAAAAAAGCCCGGGCGCCAGGCACCCGGGCGTCTTGGGGCGCTTAAAGGATGCGCTTAGATCTTGCCAACCAGGTCAAGCGACGGCGCAATGGTCTTCTCGCCCTCTTTCCACTTGGCCGGGCAGACTTCACCAGGATGCGCTGCGGTGTATTGGGCGGCCTTGAGCTTGCGCAGCGTTTCTTTCACGTCGCGGGCGATTTCGTTGGAATGCACCTCCATGGTCTTGATCTTGCCATCGGGGTTGATGATGAAGGTGCCGCGCAGCGCCAAGCCTTCTTCGTCGATATGCACGTCAAAGGCGCGGGTCAGGTGGTGCGTCGGGTCGCCCACGAGGAAGAACTTGGCCTTGCCGACGGCGGGCGAGGTTTCGTGCCAGACCTTGTGCGAGAAATGGGTGTCGGTGGTCACGACGTAGACCTCAGCACCGGCCTTTTGGAATTCAGCGTAGTTGTCGGCTGCGTCTTCCACTTCGGTCGGGCAGTTGAAGGTGAAGGCGGCGGGCATGAAGATGACTACCGACCATTTTCCTTTGATGCTTTGGTCCGTCACTTCAACGAACTTGCCGTTGTGGAAGGCTTGGTTCTTGAACGGCTGAACTTGCGTATTGATGAGGGACATTTTTGCTTTCCTTTCGGGTAATGAACTGAACACAGAGGCAAGTCTAGGCACAATCAAGCAATAAAACCAATCAATTGATTTCATTGCTTCGATGCCTTTTAACTATTTCAATACCCCGATCAGCGTGCGGCGGTCGGCGCTGGACGCACAATGGCGGCTTCTTTGCCGCACACGATAAGGAGTCCGCTATGCAAGGCGACGCACAGGTCATTGGCTACCTCCAGGCCCAGCTCAAGAACGAGCTGACCGCCATCAACCAGTACTTCCTGCACTACCGCATGCTCAAGCACTGGGGGTTTGGCAAGCTGGCCAAGAAGGAGTACGAGGAGTCCATGGGCGAAATGAAGCACGCCGACCTGCTGATGGACCGCATCTTCATGCTCGACGGCCTGCCCAACCTGCAAGACCTGGGCAAGCTGATGATTGGCGAGGACGTGCCGGAAATGCTGGCCTGCGATCTGGGCCTGGAACGCGGCGCGCAGGCGACGGTCAAGGAAGGCATGGCGCACTGCGAATCGGTGCGCGACTACGTTTCGCGCGATTTGCTGCAAACCATCCTCGACGACACCGAAGAGCACATCGATTTTCTGGAGACGCAAATCGATCTGGTTTCCAAGGTAGGTTTGCAGAATTACCTGCAATCGCAGATGAGCGAACACGAATAGGCCGCAGGCACCTGCGCAACCGAAGCGGGCCAGGAGCCCGCTTTTTTGTTGGTGCACAGCCCAGCCGCGGTCGTTGCAGCGCTTTGCGACAATGCCCGCTCCCTCGCATGCCATCGCTCACCATCGCACTCCCCCATGCACGAAACACCTCCGCCAGCGCCGCCCGAACCACCTGCGCCGCCCGCCGCCCAGCGGCACAACCCCTTGCACGGCGTGACACTTGAAGCCCTGGTGCGCGCGCTCTCCGACCATTACGGTTGGCCCGGCCTGGCCGAGCAGGTGCCGGTGCGCTGCTTTCAGCACGAGCCCAGCGTGAACTCCAGCCTGAAGTTTCTGCGCAAAACGCCTTGGGCGCGTGAGAAGGTGGAGAGCCTGTACCTTTTCATGCTGCGCGAGCAGCGCCGCGCGGCGCGCGAATAGCCAATCAGTCGGACACCGGCACCAGAAAATCGCGGCTGATGCCCGCGCCCAGATCGTTCACGCGGTCGAGGAACTGGGTCAGGAAGGCATGCAGGCCGGTGGCGAGGATTTCGTCGATGCGACCAAACTGCAGTTCGGCGTTCATGCGGCCGGCGCGCCTCTGGGTTTCACCCGAGTGCTCGTTACCCACCACCGCAAGGTTGCTCACCACTTCGTGCAGGCTTGCGTGCAGCGAGCGCGGCATGTCGCGCCGCAGAATCAGCAGGTCGGCAACGCGCTCGGGCGTGATCACGTCGCGGTAGACCTTGCGGTACACCTCAAACGCCGAGACGCTGCGCAGGATGGCGCTCCAGTGGTAGAAGTCGTACTCCTGCTCACCCTCGTCGGCACTGCCGTAGAAGTCGCTTTTCACGGCGTGGAATTTCACATCCAGCAAGCGCGCGGTGTTGTCGGCGCGCTCCAAAAAGGTGCCGAGCCGCAGAAAGTGAAAAGCTTCGTCCTGCAGCATGGTGCCCAGGGTGACCCCGCGCGAGAGGTGCGAGCGGTATTTCACCCATTCAAAAAACTGGCCAGGGTCGCGTTCAAACGCGCCGCCTTCGATCTGGCGGTTGAGTTCCAGCCAAGTCTGGTTCTGCGTCTCCCAGATTTCGGTGGTGAGCGCACCGCGCACGGCCCGGGCGTTCTCGCGCGCGCCGCGCAGGCAGGCCACGATGGACGAAGGATTGTTGCCGTCGCGCACCATGAACTCCAGCACCCGCGCCGGCACGATGGCGCCATGGCGCGCGGTGTAGGCCGGAATCAGCTCACTGATCGAAAGCAGCCCGCGCCACAGCGCCTCTGCCTTTGCGGCCGACTGCGGCAACAGCGAGGTTTCGTAGCTGACGTTTAGCATGCGGGCAGTGTTCTCTGCCCGCTCGGTGTATCTGGACATCCAGAACAGGTGGTCGGCAGTGCGGCTCAGCATGCGTCCTCCTCGGGCAGAGAACCCCGCACGCGCTGCGCGCGCCCGCAGTATTCTGATGAAACCCCTCCTGCGTCGGGCTTTTCTGCCCGCTCGGTGTATCTGGACATCCAGAACAGGTGGTCGGCGGTGCGGCTTAGCATCCTTCGCTCCCTTCTTCCTGCAGCACCCAGGTGTCCTTGGTACCGCCGCCCTGGGACGAATTGACCACCAGCGAACCCTCGGCCAGCGCTACGCGGGTGAGGCCACCGGACACCATTTGCACCCCGCTGCCCGAGAGCACAAAGGGGCGCAGGTCGATGTGGCGCGGCGCCAGCCCGCTTTCCACGTAGGTGGGGCAACTCGACAGCGAGAGCGTGGGCTGGGCGATGTAGAGCGCCGGGTTGGCGATCAAGGCGTTGCGAAACTGCTCGATCTCGGACTGGCTCGCGGCCGGGCCGATCAACATGCCGTAGCCGCCGGCGCCATGCACCTCCTTGACCACCAGCTCGGGCAGGTGCGCCAGCACGTACTTCAAATCTTCGGGTTTGCGGCACATCCAGGTGGGCACGTTCTCCAGAATCGGCTCCTCGCCAAGGTAGAAGCGGATCATGTCGGGCACATAGGGATAGACCGATTTGTCGTCGGCCACACCCGTGCCCACTGCGTTGCAGAGGGCGACATTGCCCGCTGCGTAGGCTTCCATCAGGCCGGCGCAGCCCAGCGTGGAGCCGGTGCGAAAGACGCGCGGATCGAGGTAATCGTCGTCCACGCGGCGATAGATGACGTCTACCCGCTGCAGGCCGCGCGTGGTGCCCATGTAGACGAAGCCATCATTGACGCGCAAGTCCTGGCCTTCCACCAGTTCGACGCCCATTTGCTGGGCCAGAAAGGCATGTTCGAAATACGCGCTGTTGTGCATGCCCGGCGTCAGCACCACTACGCAGGGGTCGGCGCTGCCTGCGGGCGCACTCTCGCGCAGGGTTTCCAGCAACAGATCCGGGTAATGCGCCACCGGTGCGACGGCGTGCATGCTGAACAGGTCCGGAAACAGCCGCATCATCATCTTGCGGTTTTCCAGCATGTAAGAGACGCCGGAGGGCACGCGCAGGTTGTCTTCGAGCACGTAAAAAACACCTTCGCCCTGCGCATTGGCGGCGCGCACGATATCGATGCCTGCGATGTGCGCATAGATGCCGCGCGGCAGCTGCACGCCAGCCATCTCCGGGCGGTACTGGGCGTTTTCCAGCACCAGATCGGCCGGCACGATGCCCGCGCGCAGGATGTCCTGCGCGTGGTACACGTCGTGCAGGAAGCGGTTGAGTGCCGTCACGCGCTGCACCAGACCCCGCTCCATACGCGCCCATTCCTGCGCCGAAATGATGCGCGGCACCAGGTCAAACGGAATCAGGCGCTCGTTGCCGGCTGCGCCGCTGTCCTTGTTGCCGTACACCGCGAAGGTGATGCCGACGCGGCGAAAAATCATCTCGGCTTCCAGCCGCCGCGCCTCCATGGCCGCGTCGCTCTGGCGTGCCAGCCATTCGCCATAGCGCTTGTAATGCGCCCGCACATCGCTTCCGCCAAAGGGAAGCACTGTGTACATCTCGTCGAACTTCGGCATTCGCAGGCCCTCCTGATCACAGGATAGCAAGTTGCGCGCCAGGACTGGCTCAAGGCAAGGCGTGCTGCCAATAGCGCCGCTGGACTTCGCGTTCGCAGTGCACGCTGGCCGGGCGATCGGATTGCCAGGTCGCAGCCCCGCAATGCGCCGTGTCGATCACCTGCGCACCATGCGCCTGCAGGCGCTGCACCACTTCAGCGGCCGGGTGGCCAAAGCGGCTGCGGTAGGCCGCTTGCACCAAGGCGATGCGCGGTTGCACCGCCGTGAGGAAGGCATCGCTCGACGAGGTCTTGCTGCCGTGGTGCGGCACCAGCAGCAGGTCCGTGCCCAACGCCCCGCCCCGCTGGACCAGCGCCTGCTCCTGCGCGCGCTCGATGTCGCCTGCGAGCAGCGCGCTGGCACCGCTTTGCGTACGCACGCGCAGCACGCAGCTGTGGGCGTTGGGTTTGTCGCCCGCCAGGGCCTGCGCCGGCGCAGCCTCGGTGGGGTGCAGCAGCTCGAAGGCAACGCCATCCCACACCCAGGCCTGTCCGGCCACGCAAGGCGTCCACGCACGCAAGGCCAGCAGCGCCGCTTCGCCGGCAATGGAGCCCGTCAGCGCCGCCTGCGGCTGCTGGGCCAGCACCGCCGCCGCGCCGCCTGTGTGGTCGCTGTCACGGTGGCTGAGCATGACGGTGTCAATGCGCTCGCCCAGGCTGCGCAGCAGCGGCACCAGCACGCGTTCGCCCGCATCGCTGGACACGCTATAGCGCGGCCCGGTGTCGTAGAGCAGCGCGTGCTGCGCGGTGCGAATGAGAACTGCGTTGCCTTGGCCAATGTCGGCCGCCAGCAGTTCGAACGCCCCCTGCGGCGGCCGCGGCGCCTGCCACAGCAGCACCGGCAGGCACAGCGGCAGGCCTACCAGCCGCACAGACCATGGCAGCCGCGCCGCCAACAGGACACCACCCAAAACTGCGGCCAGGCCGGCCCACAACGGAGCAGAAGCCACCTCGAACTGCGCCCACGGCAAGGCGGCAAGCAGCCCGAGCAGCCAGCCCAGCGCCTGCACGCACCACGCCGCCAGGTGCCACAGCGGCGCCCACAGCACGCCGGCAAATGCCAGCGGCGTGACCACCAGCGTCACCCAGGGAATCGCCACCAGGTTGGCCAGAAAGCCCACCAGCGAAACCTGGCCGAACAGCAGCAGCGTAAGGGGCGCCAGGGCCACCGTCACACTCCATTGTTCGCGAAACATATAGCGAAATCGGGCTCCAGCGCTTTTACTGCTTTCGTTAGCAGCTATTGGGTTGATAGCAAATAAGGCTCCCACCGCAACAAAGCTCAGCCAGAAACCCGCCTGCAGCAAGGCCCAGGGGTCTTGCAGCACCACCGCCGCGCACGCCAGCAGCCAGATGTACGGCCAGGGCCAGCGCCGCCCGGCCAGGCGCAAGGCCACCACCACCGCCAGCATCAGCACCGTGCGCTGGGCCGGCACGCCCCAGCCGCT
>ERZ724504.2095-NODE-2095-length-10905-cov-4.555576_pt1 | contig 10905 bp, 8 predicted proteins | sample MGYA00376037_ERZ724504 | MGnify/ENA primary metagenome ERZ724504 (study PRJEB28724, sample SAMN07190888) | wastewater metagenome | isolation source: influent of sewage treatment plant in Hong Hong | place: USA: Christiansburg, Virginia | collected 2016-03-01 ... | reverse complement strand
AAATCACGTAGTAATTGGGTCCCATCCGCAGATCAATATATTTGGAGCCGGTTTCTGTTAAAAAGTAAAATGCAATTAGGAAACATACAGATAAAATCCAGAAAAGATGGTATACTTTTAATTTATTCAATATTGAAAATAATTGAAGATGATAGTTCAAATAGAAGGATGTAGTTCGAAGATAAGTAATTTATAACATTTTCTATCAAAGTTGATCTTATTGATGATTGTTGAATAATTGAAAAAACAATATATTGCCCTTTCTTGTATTAACCACTATTTAGACAACTTCTACATAATAAAATAAGTATATTATTTTTGTATTATGATGATTGTAGTATATAAATTTGTTTGTTTTAAAATTAAAGCCAGTGAAACCAACAGATATTTCGGATCCCGAATATTTTCATAAAGTAGTCGACTGCCAATACGCTTGTCCGGCCCATACGCCCGTGCCAGAGTACATACGGTTGATCGCTGAAGGAAAATATACTGAGGCTTATATGGTCAATTGGGTATCAAATGTCTTCCCGGGTATCCTTGGAAGGACCTGCGATCGACCATGTGAACCAGCGTGCCGTCGCGGCCGTATTGAAGAAGAGCCTGTGGCGATCTGTCGATTAAAACGCGTCGCAGCAGACAATAAAGACGATGTCCGCCAATATACCAACCTTGAGATAGCTCCATCCAATGGCAAAAAAATAGCCCTCATAGGAGGAGGTCCGGCGTCACTAACTGTAGCCAGAGACCTTGCACCGCTTGGTTATGAGATACATTTATTTGATGACCAAAAGATGGGCGGCGGCATGATGCGCAGCCAAATACCTTCTTTCCGTCTACCCGAAACTGTACTGAACGAAGAAGTTGGTTACATACTCGATCTGGGTATTCACACGCATTTTCAGACTTTTGTCGGTAGTATGAAAACCGAAGTATTGGCGCATGGTTATGATGCTGTATTCGTCGGAACCGGCGCTCCGAAAGGTAAAGAACTTGAGAGCTTACCGGGTCGTAAGGATGCCGGCGAACATGTACACATTGGTATCAACTGGCTGGCTAGTGTCGCCTTCGAACACAATAATAAAATTGGAAAAAAAGTACTCGTCATCGGTGGTGGAAATACTGCGATGGACTGCTGCAGAACTGCCAGAAGACTTGGCGGAGAAGACGTTAGAGTCGTGGTGCGAAGTCCGTTTGAGGAAATGAAAGCATCCCCTTGGGAGATTGAAGATGCACAGCATGAAGATATTCCCTTTTACAATTTGCATTCGCCAAAGTCAATCATCACTGAAAATGGTCAGCTGAAAGGCATGGAGTTCGATGTGGTTAGCGCTGAATACATTGATGGAAAACGTAAATTAAATTCTACAGGCGAAGTCGTCTTTATGGAGGCAGATGATATCCTATTGGCTATTGGCCAGGAGAACAGCTTTACATGGATAGAACGCGACCTTGGTATCGATTTTGATGAATGGGGTATGCCTGTGTTGAATAAAGAAACATATCAATCGACTCTGCCACATGTGTTTTTTGGCGGTGATGCTTCATTCGGACCAAAAAATGTCATTACGGCGGTGGCTCAGGGACACGATGCCGCACTTTCTATAGACCTATATTGTTCGAGTTTGGATGTTAGTAAGCGACCTGCACCTATCGTAGAGACCATGCGTCAGAAAATGGGTATCCACGAATGGGCGTATAGTAATCAAACAGTCAACGACCTAAGATACAAGGTGCCACATGCTGATAAAACGAAGGCATTAGCAGACAGATTGATGGAAGTAGAACTTGGTTTTACGCCTGAATCTGCCTACAAAGAAGCCCATCGATGTCTCAATTGCGATGTGCAAACGGTTTTTACCGACTCCAAATGCATCGAATGTGATGCTTGCGTAGATATTTGCCCTACTTCCTGTATCACATTTACTACTAATGGAGAAGAAATGGATCTTAGACAAAGATTGAACGCCCCTTCCAATGACCTAAGTCAGGATCTTTATGTGTCCGGAGTATTACCCACTATGAGGGTTATGGTCAAAGATGAAGATGTGTGTCTTCACTGTGGACTGTGTGCCGAACGCTGTCCTACCGATGCATGGGATATGCAAAAGTATTTGTATAACACTGCTAAAGCTTGTAATTTTTAATGTCACAAATCAAAGTTAATGATCTGGTGATCCGGTTTGCCAATGTAAATGGTACTGGATCTGCGAGCGCCAATGGCCTGTTTGCAAAAGCCGTATATAAAATGGGTGTGCCCGTCACTCCGAAAAACATCTTCCCGTCCAACATTCAAGGGTTGCCGACCTGGTACGAAGTGCGTGTCAGTGAAAAAAACTACTTGGGCCGACGTGCAGGGATTGATATCATGGTAGCTATCAATGCTCAGAGTTTCATGAACGACCTGAACTCAGTGAGTGCGGGTGGCTATTTCGTCTATGACAATTCCGGGTATATTAATACGGATGATTTTCGACAGGATATCAACTATGTAGGAATACCGATGATCAATCTTAGTGTAGCCAGCTTTAACAATCCGAGAATTCACCTTTTGATGAAAAATGTGATTTACATCGGTGCAATAGCTGCTATGTTGAACATTGATTTGTCAGTATTCGAAGAACTTGTAAAAGAGCAATTTAAAAAGAAGGAAAAACTGATTCCGGGCAATATTCAAGCCTTGAGTCTAGGGTACGATTATGCAAAAGCAAATTATAGCTGCCCGATAGATTTTACCATCGAACATCGTGATCTGATCGGGGACAGAATCCTCGCTGAAGGAAATGATGCCTGTGGGCTCGGCGCAGTATATGCCGGAGCTACTGTAGGTTCGTGGTATCCGATCACGCCTTCTACAAGTGTCATGAGTTCTTTTGAAAAGTGGTGTAAAAAACTTCGCGTCGATCCGGAGACGGGTAGAAATAACTTTGCCATCGTACAGGCAGAGGATGAACTCGCAGCCATCGGAATGGTAGTGGGTGCTAATTGGAATGGGGCACGTGCATTTACGGCGACCAGTGGTCCCGGCGTTTCACTTATGACAGAATTTCTTGGGCTGGCTTATTTTGCCGAAATACCTGTAGTGCTGATAGATGTTCAACGAAGCGGACCTTCTACCGGAATGCCGACCAGAAGCCAACAATCGGATCTATTCGCGGCAGCTTATGCCTCACACGGTGATACGAAACACATACTTTTATTTCCTTCGACTCCAACTGAATGTTTTGACATGACGGCGATGTCATTCGACTTGGCTGAGCGTTTTCAAACGCCGGTCATCATCATGACTGACCTCGATCTTGGCATGAATGATCATCTATGTTATCCTTTCAAATGGGATGACAGTAGGAGATTTGATCGGGGTAAAGTATTGACAGCGGAAGCTCTGGACCAACTAAATGAATTCGGAAGATATCTGGATGTGGATGGAGACGGCGTCACATACAGGACACTTCCCGGTACCCATCCTGACAAAGGAGCATTTTTCACCAGAGGAAGTTCTAAGGATGAATTCGCAAGATATACGGAAGACGGCCAGGCTTATGTTAGAAACATGAAAAGACTGGAGAAAAAATGGGATACCATAAAGTCAAATGTTCCCACATCAGACATTTCTTTAGACCCGGATTTCAATAAAGCCATACTTTATTTTGGCACAACAATTTATTCAGCAGAAGAAGCTCTTGATATTTTAAAAGAACACGATCTTCATTATAATTGGATCCGAATCAAAAGTTTTCCATTCGGACCGGAAGTGATTGACTTCATTAATCGACATGAGGAGATTTTTGTCATAGAACAAAACAGAGACGCTCAGATGAGAAGTTTATTGATCAATGAACTGGAAGTAGCACCCTCAAAATTGAAAAAAGTGCTGAATTATGATGGCATGGCTATCACAGCCGAACAAATATCTATGTCCATTAAAGAAGCAACTATTTTTATGGATCATTCAACCCCTGAAATGTTTTAAACCGATCGAAAAATGACATATATAAAACCTGCTTTCAGGCATCCATCAGCTCAGCCCAATGCCATCGGATATTATAAAAAAGATTATGAAGGGGCACTGTCTACTTTGTGTGCAGGGTGTGGTCATGATAGTATAAACGGAGCCATCGTACAGGCTTGTTTTGAATTGGCCATCGAGCCTCATCGAATAGCGAAGTTGTCCGGCATCGGTTGTTCATCAAAGTCTCCGACATATTTCATGAGCAAATCTCATGGCTTTAATACCGTGCATGGACGTATGCCGAGTGTGGCTACCGGAGCACAATTGGCGAACAAGGATCTTATTTATCTGGGTGTAAGTGGTGACGGAGACACGGTTTCTATCGGTATGGGACAGTTTGCCCATGCCATCCGCAGGAATCTTAACATGCTGTACATTCTGATGAATAATGGTTGTTATGGATTGACCAAAGGTCAGGACAGTGCCACCGCTGATGCCGGATCTATTAGTAAGGGAGGAAATAGCAATCCGTTTCAGGCTATAGACATAGCATCCTTGGGCATGGAACTGGGAGCCACTTATGTAGCGCGCAGTTTCAGTGGTGACAAGGCACAGTTGATCCCGCTTATCAAGGCAGGACTTGCTCACAAAGGATTTGCGTTGATAGATGTCATCTCTCCATGTGTGACCTTCAATAACAATGCCGGATCTACCAAATCTTATGATTATACCCGAGAGCACATAGAAGCGACCGGTTCGATCGACCTCGTACCTATGAAGTCAGAGATCGTACATGATCAGCCGACAGGCACTACTCAGTCCATTACCCTTCATGATGATGATGAGATCGCCGTTCATAAGTTACATAGGGAGTGGGATCCTACAGACAAACAATCCGCTTCTGCCAGAATGAATAGAGCAAAAGCTGATGGCGAGATCCTGACAGGACTGATCTATGTTTCAAATGATTACAATGATCTTGTCGGCATGTTGAATATGAGTGAAAGGCCGATGAATGAATTGACAGAAAAGGAGCTTTGTCCGGGGCAGAAAGTGCTGGATGAGATAAATGCGGGGTTCAGGTGATAGTTAATTTTTAGGACTCAAAAACATGGGCAACTAGAATTTTCATATATTTAGCCAATAATATTTTTTATGATCATAGGAGTTTTAAAGGAAGACGAACCGGAATCGCGGGTTTCGCTCTTACCTGAACACATTGCAAGTATTGTTAAATCATCAATCGAAGTACTTGTAGAATCTGATGCCGGCATTCGGGCATTTGCCAACAATGCAGCATATGAAAAGGAGGGCGCCAAAATAGCGTCCAAAGCAGATATCTTAGTCAAGGCAGATATCCTACTTTCCATCCACGACCAAAGTTTTATAGAATATCCCGGCATTAAAGGTAAAGTGCTGATCGGAATGTATGCTGCCTTGACCAATCGGGAACATATGTTTACACTGGCCCAAAAAGGAGCTACTGTCTTTAGCATGGAGATGTTGCCAAGGACTACACGTGCTCAGAGCATGGATATCCTTAGCTCTCAAGCGAATATCGCCGGATATAAAGCGGTTTTGCTGGCAGCTGCACGACTCCCTAAGTATTTTCCAATGTTTATGACGGCTGCAGGGACTATTGCTCCTGCCAAAGTATTGATACTTGGTGCCGGAGTAGCAGGATTACAGGCGATTGCTACAGCCAGGAGATTAGGAGCAGTCGTCGAAGTATTTGACACCAGACCTGCCGTGAAGGAAGAGGTGCAAAGCTTGGGGGCAAAATTCATCGTGGTGGAAGGTGCGGCTGACGCATCTCAAGCCGGCGGATATGCCGTCACGCAGACAGAAGAGTTTCTTCAAGGCCAAAAAGCAAGGATCAAAGAAAGTGCCATCAAGGCCGACGTCATCATTACGACAGCACAGATCCCCGGCAAACCTGCACCTAAACTGATCACGACAGATATGTTGGATGAGATGAAACCTGGTTCAGTCATCATCGATCTGGCAGCATTGACCGGTGGAAATACGGATAAAACAGAGAATAATCAGACCGTCATATACAATCATGTCACCATCATCGGAGATTCCTCGTTACAAAACATTATGCCTTCAGATGCCAGTAAGTTGTATGGTAAGAATATCCTGAATTTCCTCAAACTGATCACCACTGCCGACGGACAGCTGCATCTTAATTTCGAAGATGACCTGGTAAAAGGCTCATGTGTTGCCCATGACAATCTAATAATAAACGATAGATTAAAATAATCAAATGACATTTTTAGAATTTATTAATCACCATCAGCAGATCATCTACATCGTCATTCTGATGATTTTTGTCGGAATAGTCATCATCGGCAGGGTGCCAAGTGTGCTCCATACGCCCTTGATGAGCGGCGCCAATGCCATCCATGGTGTGGTCGTCATCGGATCTATCATCGTCATCGGTAAGGCTGCACCTGACAATTATTTTGCATTGGGGCTTGGTTTCCTGGCGGTGGTCTTGGGGACACTCAATGTCGTCGGTGGATTTGTTGTCACGGACCGGATGCTTGAAATGTTCAAGAATAAAAAATCTAAGTAATCGAAATTGATCAACCTCTGTACTAGTAAGATATGCTGTTAGTTCCTATTTATATTGTCTCTTCCGTCTCCTTTATCCTTGGTTTAAAAATGCTCTCACATCCGGCAACCGCAAGAAACGGAAACCTGGCTGCCGCAGCAGGGATGGCGCTGGCTATATTTGCTACCATCTTCATGTACATAGACCCCGAAACTGGTCAGGGATTAAACAATTATGGCTGGATATTTTCAGGATTGATCCTGGGAAGCATCGTCGGTACTTTGGCTGCAAAGCGTGTCCAGATGACGGCTATGCCCGAGATGGTCAGTTTGTTTAACGGTATGGGAGGTGCCTGTGCGGCTTTGATCTCCCTAATAGAATATCAACATTTATCACACCTCGACATCACCTCGATATCCGGTCAAAAGGGTATGATCTTGATCATTGTACTCGGATTGATCATAGGTTCGGTCTCTTTTGCCGGAAGTATGATCGCTTATGGTAAACTCAACGGTAAGATCGGAGACTTTTCATTTAAAGGGCAAAATATCCTGAGCATTATCCTATTGTTAATCATCATTGGCCTGGCAGTGAGCCTGGTGATGGATCCCGGGCAGCCAATGTTATTCTATGTCATATTTGTTTTATCACTTTTATATGGCGCATTTTTTGTGTTTCCGATCGGAGGAGCAGATATGCCTGTAGTAATTTCGTTGCTCAACTCCTTTACGGGCGTCGCAGCAGCTTTCGGTGGTTTTCTGTATGACAATAAAGTAATGTTGACGGGAGGTATTCTGGTGGGTGCAGCCGGTACACTATTGACCATATTGATGTGCAAGGCGATGAATAGGTCACTGCTCAATGTATTGATTGGTAATTTCGGAGGTAATGCCTCAAGCAGTGGTGGTACAAGTGAAATGGGAAGTTATAAGGAAGTTTCGCTTTCTGATGCGGCTGTACAAATGGCCTACGCGAATCGCGTCATCATAGTTCCGGGTTATGGCCTCGCTGTAGCTCAGGCGCAACACGTATGTCATGAACTGGAGGGCATCCTGGAGGAACGTGGCGTGGAAGTGACCTATGCCATTCATCCGGTGGCTGGTCGTATGCCGGGTCACATGAACGTATTGCTTGCTGAGGCCGATGTCTCTTACGACAAACTCGAAGAAATGGAAAAGGCCAATGATGATTTCCCCAAGACGGATGTCGTCCTCATTCTTGGTGCCAATGACGTAGTCAATCCGGCAGCAAAAACAGACCCGACTTCACCTATTTATGGAATGCCTATCCTCGAAGTGGAAAAGGCCAAAAGTGTCATCGTCAACAAACGGAGCATGAAGCCCGGATATGCCGGTATAGAAAATGCGTTATTCTTCCAACCTAAAACGTCTATGTTATTTGGCGATGCGAAGAAAGTGCTGCAGGAATTGGTGGCAGAGTTGAAGACGATATAGGAAGCGCTTTGGGTTGTTGGCGCTTTAGCGCATTAGCTGATTACGAATAATATAATATTTGGTGCAAAATGGTGCACTTCTCTTGTCTTTAGTCTTTGGGTCGCTGCGCTTTTGTCTTTAGCAAGTTACGTAATAAATCATCCTCTGTGCAAACTGGTGCACTCTATACTGGTTAACTGGTGCACTTCTCTTGTCTTTGGTCTTTGGGTCGCTGCGCTTTTGTCTTTAGCAAGTTACGTAATAAATCATCCTCTGTGCAAACTGGTTAACTAACATACTATTCCATTTTAAAGAGCTAGAGTGAAATGTAGACAGGTAGCCCCCAATGGGGCATGTTCTCCTCATCGTTGGGTTTTTACAAACAGGTAGGACCTATGGCCCATAGCGATGTGATTAAGAAACACCTTTGGTTTCATTTATATAATCTCCGATGATGATCCTTTGCCACTTTTTGCCCCTTTAGGGGTTATCTGTTTGTAACTATAATATAAAGGGTTACACTTGCCCCTTTAGGGGTTACCTATCGATTGGTTTTTATTTTGAGTTCGCATACATTTTAAAAATAAATCTTTTATATCTTTTTAGGTAGCCCCGAATGGGGCATGTTTTCATCACCGTTGGGTTTTTACAAACAGTTAGGACCTATGGCCCATGGCGCTGTGATTAAGCAGCATCTTTATTTTTTTATTTAAATTCTCTAGTGAAGATACTTTGCCCCTTTAGGGGTTACCTGTTTGTAACTATAGTGCAAAAGTCTCTACATGCCCCTTTAGGGGCTATCTAAAGATTTATAGATAAATGAAAATACTTTTATTTATCTTTATCAATTAAATCAAATCCCTATGCCCAACACCTATACACAAGTATACGTTCATTTCGTATTTGCAGTAAAGTATCGTAAATCAGTTATTTCCAAAGAATGGAAAGAAGAAATGCACCGATATATAACCGGAATTGTTCAAAACAATAAACATAAAATGTTGGCGATAAATAGTGTCGCTGATCATCTTCATATGTTGGTTGGTTTGCACACAGAGCAATCTTTATCTAAATTGATGGAATTAGTAAAAGGTGATAGCTCCGAGTTTATAAACAAAAAGAAATTTACCGCATTTTATTTTCAATGGCAAGGAGGATATGGTGCTTTTTCAAATAGTAAATCGCAAATAGATGGGGTTATAAAGTATATCGCAAATCAGGAGAAGCATCATGCTAAAAAGACTTTTTTGGAAGAATATATGGAGTTACTGGATAAATATAATATTGATTATGATAAGTGGTATATATTTAAAGAGCTAGAGTGAAATGCAGACAGGTAGCCCCCAATGGGGCATGTTCTCCTCATCGTTGGGTTTTTACAAACAGGTAGGACCTATGGCCCATAGCGATGTGATTAAGAAACACCTTTGGTTTCATTTATATAATCTCCGATGATGATCCTTTGCCACTTTTTGCCCCTTTAGGGGTTATCTGTTTGTAACTATAATATAAAGGGTTACACTTGCCCCTTTAGGGGTTACCTATCGATTAGTTTTAATTTGAGTTCGCTTCACTTTAGTCTTTAGCAAGTCACGTAATTAATCATACTCTGTGCAAACTGGTTAACTATCTACTGGTAAACTGGTTAACTATTCTAACACCTGCATCTTCGCAAACTTCAGCATGATCCTCCGATCCGCATCATCGAATGATGAGAAATGAACTGTCGCTACCTTATTCTCTGTGGAGCCGTCGATGTTTTTTATGACTCCTTTGCCGAATCTCGGATGCAGAACCTTGGCGCCGATGACGAAGGCTGCTACCGGACTTGCTATCACATCAAATGATGCCGCTGCCGGAGGTGGTGCCGCCTTTTTGACAAATGAGCCGAGTACAGATGCACGCGGAGCACTTTCATTCATCAGGTTTTTAGCTTTGTGCAGTGGACTGCTGAGATTCTCTTCGCCAACTTCGTCCAGAAAGCGGCTTGGACTATTATATACTACCTTGCCATATTGGTAGCGACTGGTTGCATAAGTAAGGGTCAACATCTTACGGGCACGTGTGATAGCTACATAGAATAAACGACGCTCCTCATCGATCTCCGCTTCAGACTTCAGAGATAGAAAAGATGGAAACAATTGTTCTTCCAGGCCAACGACAAATACACTGTCGAATTCTAATCCTTTTGCAGAGTGCACAGACATTAGATTGACGTGGTCATTGCTGTCTTCCTTCTGATCGAAATCCGTTATTAATGAAATGCTTTGAAGATAATCCACCATGGATGTGCCTCTTTCCAGGATCACTTCACCGTCTTCATCCAGCAACTCTTCATCATTCTCAACGAATTCTTTTATACCATCCAGGAGAGAATTGACATTTTCCAATCTGCCCATTCCTTCGATTGTGTTATCTGCCTTTAAGGCAATAGCAAGACCTGACTTCTGGAAGATCATATTGGCTGTTTGATCTGCGGGATGTTGTTCCGAATAATGATTCAAGGCGACGATCATCTTCTTAAATTCTGAGATGGTGCTCTGAGCTTTTGCCGGCAATATATTATCATCTATTGCATCCCAGAATGTTTTTTCATTTTCAGATGCATAAGCAAATAAACGGTCGATAGAAGTATCACCAACGCCTCGTTTAGGAAAGTTGACGATCCTTCGGAATCCTTCTTCATCCTTTGGATTGACCACGAGACGGAAGTAGGCTATCAGATCTTTGATCTCTTTTCTTTGATAGAAAGACATTCCACCATAGATCTTGTAAGGAATATTGGCACGGCGCAATTGCTCTTCAAAACCTCGACTTTGCGCATTCGTTCTGTACAAAATGGCGATCTCCGCATTGGGTATGTGATTGCGGTTTTTATGTTCGAATATGGCATCAACGACCTTACGACTTGCTTCCGCATCTGAGAGTGCGCGAACCATCCCTATCTTTGAAGAGTCTGG
>ERZ724504.2094-NODE-2094-length-10909-cov-3.537129_pt1 | contig 10909 bp, 14 predicted proteins | sample MGYA00376037_ERZ724504 | MGnify/ENA primary metagenome ERZ724504 (study PRJEB28724, sample SAMN07190888) | wastewater metagenome | isolation source: influent of sewage treatment plant in Hong Hong | place: USA: Christiansburg, Virginia | collected 2016-03-01 ... | reverse complement strand
GCTTCTATAGATATTCGACGTCACCGTCGAGTATTTTGCACCTCGTCGTCAGCGCAGCCATACAGATACACGTCAAAATGCGCTGGCTCGGCTCGGGGCGGTTCATCTGCAAGAGCGCGCCGACGTTCTGCCGAGTGAGCAGCTCACTGAGGTCACCGATGTGGTCCGTGAGACGCTGATTGGGGCGGAGTCGGCTCGGCTCCTGACCGCACTCGCGCCGGTTCTGGTTCAGAACATCGACCGTCTCAACTTGCACAAGCTTCACGCGCAGCTTGTCGAGACGGGGCTTCAGAGACGCTGGGGCTGGCTCCTCGAAAACACGCTCCTAGCGCTCCACAAGGAATCGGTGGAGTTATCGCGACCGTGGGCGCTGCGCTATCGACGCGCTGCACTGCTCATCGAAAACTGGCTGGCTGCTGTCCGAGGCCAATCTGAGGAGCAACGAACCGCTGACACCCAGCCGCTGGACATCATCGACTCCGACATCCGCAGCCGGAGCACCCTGGACGAAGTAATGGCGACGGCTTCCGACATTTCCCATCGCTGGCGCATCGCGACTTTGATAAGACCGTCTGACTTTGCTACCGCCCTGCGAGCCGCTCGTGCTGACACCTGAACCATTCCGCTCGTTTTTTCAAGACATCGACCGACGCTGGGGAACCGCGCGCGAAGAGAAGCTACGCCTTCGCGTGATTGGTTCGACGGCGCTGATGCTTCAGACCGACTATATGCGCGGCACCAAAGATAGCGACATTTTGGAAACCACCGAGTTGGCGATGGAGGACAAAAACAGACTGCTCGAACTGGCTGGCGTTAGGACTGCCGTCGCGAAACGGCACCGAATGTATCTGGAAATTGTGTCGAACGGGCTGCCGTTTCTTCCACAGTCGCCGCACTGGCACCCACTACCGGAATTGAACCCGTTGCTGGAGCACCTCACCATCGAAGTGCTCGACGTGGTGGATGTGGTTGTTAGCAAGCTCAAGCGATTCAGTGCCAGTGACGCGGATGACGTTCGCGCCATGACCGAAAAGGGGTTGGTGGAGCATCGACGACTCATCGAGCGATTCCTATCAGCGGTCGATGTCTACGGCGGCGATTCTCGTGCCGAAGACCTGCCCAAGTACGTCAGAAATCTCCACCAAGTAGAACGCGACCTCTTGGCCGTACGCGAAACCGAGATTGAGCTACCTGCCTGGGTGGCCGAAGACTGACCGTCAAGTCCGTTCCATCCGTCGCTAATTGTGCATCGTGTGTCTCCTCGGCACACGGCAAACCGACTCAATTTGGCACCTACGGCACGCTTCGTTGGACTCGACTCATTTGCTGCGAAGGGACGGTACTGAGTGCTGACTCATCCGTAGTCGGCGCGGGAAAGAAAATATCGAAATCTCGATATTAATATCGAGTTTTCGATAAGAGGGTCGTTCCAAAAATTTGTCTGTTCCACATGATGTGGAACAGAGCCCTTTCCGAAATAGAGCTTGCGCGCGAGGATGTCATGCAACTCATCATGCCTTGCGAACTGACTCAACCCTGCCACGGCGGCACCCGTGCCTCGTGAACGTAGCCGGTCACTTTCCGGATGTAGAGTCTGCCTCTGCGGAAGGACATTCTGCAATCGGGTCTGGCGAGACGGCTGCTCATTTCGACGGCGACCACCACGCTTCAGATAGATATTCTGCGGGCATCTGGTCGTAGGGAGGCCCGATGCCGAGTTCCTCTGCTTTGTCAAACCATGCGTCGCGTAGGCTGGACGGAAGGTTGGTTCCGCAAAATGGACAGAACGTCATTTCCATAAAGGACGTTCCACCGTCTGGGATAGGAATACCCCATTCACGAAACTCCGAGACGAAGAGGATGGCTTGCTCGAAAACCGCGTTCTCAAGGGAATGACAGCACGGCCAGGGGTTTTCGCTCATCGAACAAATCCTAACGACCGCGCTAGTAGACAGAGAGTTCCAATCGCAGACCGAGCGCGGACATCTCCACGAGCAGTGACGGAGCTACAGCGAGCACGAGCGGCGCGCTGCTTGCGGAGCGGTCTTCCGGTTCAATGGCCACATCGACAGTGACCGCTGCTCCCAACTGGCGGGCCTGAGCAATCGTCTCTGCAAAATCACGTAGGAATGCATGCAGCGCTTGGACATGGGCTTCCCACGACGGGCTGCCACTGATTTCGCAAGAGAAGCCATCTCCAGCCCTACGCAGTCCAGAGAACACCCCAGCCCTTTTCCGGTTCATCTGTTCACCAAGCCGAAGGAGCGCATCTTGGTGCGCGGCGTCTGTCGTGATTCTGAGCGTCGTATACATCTCGCTGGCTCTTCGGGACAGCTACTCCTCGCGTGCCACGATGAACGCTGGCTGGTCGCGTCCTTGGGGTGCAAAGTGCTCGTGACCAAAGCGCGAGCCGTGCTCTTCTATCAGCTTCGCGGTGTGAAGAAGAAAATCCGCGAGCTGTCGCAATGCTGTCGGTGATGCGACGAGCGTAACCTCGGTCAAGACTTCCGGCGTGTCAGAGTCGTTGTCCTTTCGATATCCATAGAACTTCATTGCTACTTGTCTCCAGACGGATGATGAGAATCCAACCGATTGGAAGGAAGAGCGCACCGATTCACGACATTCCTCAAATAAGAATCAGAATACATGCCTAATATTAGTTCAAGAGCACTGGGTCTTTCAGCGCTGGCGGAGGAATGGGCGGCATGGGACCATCGGCGTAGACCGTGTCTTGCCATCCGGAAATGGTGATGCTCTCGTTCTTACAAATTGGACAGACTGCAAACAGAAGGTCGTCCTCTGTCTTCGTGACAAAGAGCAGACCTTCGCACGGCTTCCGTCCCGGTCGCCGACTGCACTCGACCAGCGTGATGCGCATTTCGCCGCGCTCCAGCGTCCCGCCATACTCAATCAGCCGAGCGATGCGCAAAACCTTCGAGCGCAGCGCGGGCGTCGCTGGTTCGTCGTGTTCATCCAGCCAGTCCCGAATGTTCACCGAGAGGTACATCCCCGGCTTCTAACACACGTTCGGACGGGTGAATCGCCTCAGCGGACTTTTTGTTCGTCCGAAGGCTGGTTGAGCAAAAGGGATGGTGCTGGGCGGTATTAATAAGCAGTGATTTGACCAGCACTACCTTGTCGTCGCGTGACAACCATCATCCCCGCCGCCGCAACAATAGCCAACCCAGCGCACACGCCAAAAAACACCACCCCTGACAGCCGTTCGTACAGCGTCCCCACCCATCCGCCGAGCGTGTAGCCGATGGACATGGCAACAAAGAGAAACGCTGTCGTGAAGGCGGACCGTGGAGCGAGTTGACCCAAGAGCGACTGCATCATCGGCACGACCAAGAGTTCCCCGGTCGAGATGAGCGCCAAGGACAGGCCGAACCAGATGAACGCGACCTTGTGGTCAGCACTCACCTGACGTGAGACGGCGCTCAGCACCACGAACGCGGCCACCGTCGTAAGCAGTCCGGCGATGATTTTGCCGCCGGTTGCTGGTTCTCGCCTCTGTTTGCGCAGCCGATGAATCAGTGCTGACACGAGCGGCGTTGCGATGAGGACGAACACCGAGGGGAACGCGGCAATGATTTCGACGGCGATGGTGTTACCGAGGAGGCTGCGCTGCACATGGTCGCGGGCGAAGAGAAGCAGCGCCCCGGAACTTTGTGCGTAAACACTCAGGTAGATGATGAAGACGGTGAGGTAGGGCAGCGCGGCTTTGAGTTCTGCCATAGGTGACGGTGCGTTACCGGTCGGCGCTAGGCGTTCTTCCTTTCGTTCGGATTCACGGAACCACAGGGTCGTGGCGACGGACAGCGCCATGAGCGACGAGGCCAGCACAAACACGCTCGGCCAGCCGAAGAGACGCTTCACGGCACTACCGAGGAGCGGACCAAACGCGCCGCCGATGTTGACCGACAGATAAAAGAGGCTGTGGCGTACAGACCTCGTTTGAGCAGTTGCAGGAGGTGCTGGAGTAGCAGCGTTGTTCGCGCCGATTTCTTGGACCAGATTTGGACCACCAACCGCACGCCGCACCCACCAAAACCCCCGCTTTAGCCCACTTTCTGCACCCGACCGCAGCGACGAAAACGGGAGTGTACGGGAATCGAACCCGCCGAACCGGTTCTTACGCCGGTCCCACCAATTTTGAAGACTGGGCCGGGCACCAGTCCCGGACACGCTCCCGCAACCCTTCTATCACAAAAGCGGGGTCTGTCAGTTGACTTCGGACGTGGGCGCTATTTTCTGGGTTTGCGCGGCGGCGGAAGCTGGAAGGTTTCGATGGCTTTGCGGAACGCTTCCTTGACGTCTGGATACTGATCCTGGTGCGCAAACGCGACCACTTGGAAGGCTTGCTCGCCGCGTGCAAAGCAGCCGTACGAGTAGGCGATGGGAAGTCCGTTGACCGTCGCTGTTGCGTACAGGATTCGTCCATGCTTGGGATCGCTCGTCACCGGCTCGCGGGATAAAATGGTTGCGCCGCTATTGGCCTGAAGGGCATCGGCGACCGCGTTGGCATAGTGATCGGGATCCAAATCGGCCCCTTCCACGAGTTCGGCAATCACCATGATGTGGGCATCTAGCTCGGGTCGGGTGATCCAGCGATCGGAAAGCGGGTTGTCTTTCTTGGCGACAGCCTCTTTGCGCAGATACCAGTTGCCATCCGGTGCGGTCAGAACATAGGACTGGATCTGACCAGTGACCGTCGACACCGTGCCGGGTTCCGCATCATCAGGGAGGCCCGGCTTCACATCGGTGGGAAGCTCAAAGGACTCGATGATGCTGCGCAGCTCTGCTTCCACTTTGGGAAACGAGACTCGCGGGGCAAACGCGATGATCTGGTAACCGTGTTCGTAGACCGCAATCACTCCGTTGAGATTCTCGAGGGCCAGGTTGTCTACGGTCGATCGAGTGTGAATGATACGACCCTTTTTGGGATTGCTCTTCATCGACTCACGGCTCACGACCTCGAAGTCGACCGAGACCCGCTTGGCGTTTTCCACGACTGCGTCGGCCAGCAGATCCACAGAGAGCTGCTTGCCGGGCTCCCGTTCGGCAATGATCAGGACATGGGCGTCGAGGTCAGGACGGGTCAGCCAGCGATCCGACAGCGCATTGTTCTTCTTGGCGGCCTTCTCGGTTCGCAGATACCAGCGGGATGACGGTGTCTTCACCCGATAGTGCGAGGCATTCCCAGTCACCACCGAAACCGTACCCGGCTCGATGTCACCGATGGCCATCTGAATCACGGGACCAAGCGGATTGATGCCCAGCGCGGTGGCGCTAAGTCCCGCGATGTTGAGGAGCGCGTACACGAAGAACATCGCTCCACCAGCGACGAGCCGAGGCCGTCCGGGATCGCCGAGCAGCAGCAGCAGCAGAGAGCCTCCAATCATGACCTGGGAAGCCGCCATCATTGGATCTTTGGTGATCGACAGCGCAGTAAACAGAACGGTTCCGAGCACCACACGCAGGATCGCCCAGGTGACGTACTTGGGTTTTTTGGAAAGCAGAGACGCACCAATGAGGACATCAATGATCGCAGGCATGATGCTGCGAGCTGGCGCAAACATGGGGCCGAGCTTGGGATCGGCAGGGATCAGGCCCGCGCTGAGTAGCACGAAGATGGCATTGAAGATAAGGAGCCCTCCCGCGATCTGTTGACCGAGTGTGATGGTCGCCACAGAGGGGGGCGCGCTCGGCGGCGAGGGCCTCGATTCGGGGGCTTCGGGGGCGGTGTTTTCTGTCATACAGACGCTTGTAAGCCGAATCGCTGCCAGTGTCCATCATGGTGGGGAGTAGAGTCCCACGCAGCCTTGCGAAACCCGGACGATTTCCGTCGAGAAAGATTTTGCTGAAGCTGGTACGCGCCGTGCAATAGTGCGCGCTAACACCTAGCGACTCCGGCTTTCGGGCCGCTTTTACGATTCTGAAAGGAAACTCCCATGAAGAACCGATCCTTGCTTGTGTTCCCGCTCGCGATGTCTCTGTTTGCTTGTGGCAGCCCACTTGGGAAGGAAGGCCAGGAAGAAGGCACCGCAGGTAGCTCGATTGCCGACGGTCAGTACAGCGAACAAGCCACGGTCTGTCCGGGGTCAAACAAGGTCTACGGAATCGACGTTTCCTATTACCAGGGAACGATCAACTGGGCCTCTGTGAAGGCCGCCGGAAAGCAGTTTGCGATCATCCGCGTGAGCGATGGCACGGGCTTTATGGATCCGAAGTTTGTGAGCAACTGGAAGGGCGCCAAAGCGGCCGGTTTGACCGTCGGTGCGTATCAGTTCTTCCGCCCTGGTCAGGATGCGACCGCGCAGGCTGATCTGATGGTGAATCAGCTCAACGCGGTGGGTTTTGGGGCCGGAGACATTCCGCCGGTGATCGACGTGGAGTCTTCGGACGGAGTCTCTGCATCGAACATTGCGGCGCGGGTCAACGTCTGGCTACAGCGAGTGAAGTCGCGGACGGGACGACTACCCGCCTTGTACACTGCGCCCGGCTACTGGAGCGGCATTGGCAACCCAACCCCAAGTCCGCTGCCCTATCTGTGGGATGCCCACTGGGGAGTGAGCTGTCCGACGCTGCCTCCCGCATGGGGTCGACTCCGGTTCTGGCAGTATTCGAGCACTGGCAAGGTCTCGGGAATCAGCGGCAACGTCGATCTCGATATCTATAACGGCACGCTCGCAGAGCTTCGTGGTCTGTAAGGGTGCCAGTGAATCCTGCACGCTCCTGCCCGTGCGGTAGGGGCTTTCCGCTTTCGGTCTGCTGTGGTCCGTATCTGGAACAGAGGCAGCTCGCTCCGACGGCAGAAGCGCTGATGCGATCTCGCTATAGCGCCTTTGTGCTTCGCAACAGCAGGTATCTGCTTGCGACTTGGGATCCGGCGCTGCGGCCTGCTCGGCTTGATCTGAAGCACGACAAGACCGAGTGGTTGGGACTCCAGGTTGTCAGCACGGAAGCCGGTACAGAGTTCGATTCTGTGGGGCGGGTGGAGTTTATTGCCCGCTATCGGATACACGGCAAAACCGCAGAGCTTCACGAGCACAGTCGCTTCCGCAAAGAAGGTCCAGCCTGGCTGTATATCGACGGTGAAGTCTAACGGCGAGTTACGGCTGATCGGCCAGAGCACGCCAGCCAAACAGGGGTGTAACCAGGACTCCCAAGACGGCGGTGTAGATCGCTTTGTAGGTCGTCACCTCGCCACGGCTCATCGACTCGATTCCCAACTGGGTCAGCAGCGCGAGCGTGGGCAGCGCACACAACAGGATGCTTAGGAGTCCGACGATGGCACCGCGTCCGACGATGTGTTGGGGCCACAAGCGAATTCCAATCGGCAATGCGGAACGCGGCACGGAATCCATTCGCTTGGCGCGCAGCATCCTTCTAACAACGGTCGTCAAGACCAGACACGTCACCAGCGGCAGGAAGAAGCTGGTGCCGATGGTGTCTCCCGCAATGCAGTTGCCGCGTGCCCATAGGGGTAGCTTGGCGACGGGCGGCAACGTCCACCAGGCGACCGCTCCGTTCAGGAAGAAGTTGACGGCCAAACCACCAGCCGCTTGACCCCAAAGCAGTGTGCGGTGCGATGCAATCATGATCAGGAGACTCCTAACGGGCCAATCGACCGAGTCTACGCAGCGTGTCCAGCTCTCCGTGAAGGACCAGGACATCGCAGGCTTCGATTTTTTCTGCGGGAGTCGGTCCCAGATGGCTGGGCGTCTCGCCGCACTTGCGCGACAGCACCATCACGCGATGGGTCTCGACCAGCATGGCAATCGTCATTCCCACGAGCGCGGAGTCTTTGCCCACCGCAATCTTGGCCGTAAACAGCTCGCGCCCGTCGAGAGTGAAGCTTCCTAAGATGTCGAGATCTAGAACGGAAGCGGCCACCAGCGGTGCGGCCGCAGCAGCGGAAGAAAACGCTACTTCCAAATGGAATGCATCGCGCAGCTTGTTGGCGATGTTTTCATCGAACATCCGTAGCACCACCCGGATGTGCGGGTTGAGTCGTCGCGCATCGAGCGCAATCTCGACGTTGGCCAGATCATCATTGGTCGCAATCACCAGCGTGCGGGCGTGATGAAGTCCTGCGGCTTCGAGCGACTCCTCTTGTCGCGCATCCATCAGCAGAACCGGGACTCCCATTTGCTGGGTGCGGGTGAGGAACGATGACTCGGTATTTTTTTCGATCACCACCACATCAAGGTGCCAGTGAAGGAGTCGTTCCAGAATGCGATAACCGACGTGACCGAGTCCGCACAGGATGATGTGATCGCGATACGTTGAGGCAAGCACGCGGGTCCACTCCTTCTGATTTTCTTGGCGCGAGAACAGCAATAGGGTTGCTCTCACCACAGTATCGGCGACGACGAGCAGACCGATCAGCGGATAGGCAAAGTAGACAGCTCGGGCCAGCCACTGTTTGGGAATCGGATAGATCGACTCCAGGCTAAACAGGCTGTAGGTCGCAAACAGGCTCTCTAGGTAGTCGGGCTGGACGCCGTCCTTGCGGGCATAGGCATGAATCACCAGCGTTCCCAGCCCGAGCAGAATCCAGATGATGAAGAAGCTGACCGAGAACTTTTGGATCACCAGCCGTAGAAAGCGAATCGTGGCGCGTACTCGACGAGCAGCCCGTCGGCGCAAGTGTTCTCGCTCATGATCTGGAGCGGTTGGCAAGATGGTCCGAGTGTATGGCAATCGCCTTTGCAGGATCGAGCATTTCGGCTAAGTCTGCAGGTAGTCCAATCTGCGCTTGACAACTAGGGTCTGCTACCAAGCAATCTGTCTCGCATGCACATTGAGAGCTACTCTGAACACGTCGCGCTGCTGCGCTCGCTCGGCACGCTGAAACAACGAGGACTGTCACCTCGGGGTGTGCTGTTTTTGGCGCTGTCGTCGCAGGGACGGATCTACCTGGCACTGCCATCCCAACCAGAGCAGCTCACGAGCGAAAGCCTGCGGGTCGGCGAAAAGATGGCGCTGCGCTGGCCGGACGCAAGCGGCGACGGAGTCCCCGAGCGGCTGTATCACTTCGACAGCATTCATGCGCTCCGCGACGACTTTTACATCTTCAACGGCGACCGACGGCTCAAGGATCCGGGCAATGCCATGGATGTCGGCACCGTGATTGCGCGCTTTATCCGAAGCTGTGGCTCGTCGAGCGTGTTCTTTGGCTGTACCCCCCACCAGCCGGGAAGCTGGCTGATTGGTGGTCCGCAGACGGTGGCGCTCCATGACTATGGCATCGTCGAGGTGGTGCCGGTTCCGGGGGGGCTGCTGGCGCGCAAGATGCACGACGACCGATTGTATCTTTTGACCTTTTCCGATATCTCGCGCACCGGACACTTGGAAGGCTGGCTGCCGGTGTTTCAGTCGCCGCTTGGCAACATCTTGCTCGTCGAGCGGCGCGTGGTCGATAGTCGGCTGACGCTGTCGTGCGAGCGTGGGCTCGTCGAGGTCGATCTGTCGAACCTGCCACAGGTCACCGAGCGCAGTCGCCTGCCGTTTGTGCTGCCCGCGTACGACGAAGACTTGGTCGAGAGCCTCGATGATGACCTGGTCGAGCAGCTTACGATCTGTCCGGCGGTGCTCGGTCGACTCGGCGGCGAGGCGTTTGTGCTGACCCGTGGCGTGCCGCAGCCGTGGGGTCTCCGCGACCTGGCCCCCGCCGAGCTGTGGACGGCCCCAAGCGGCGAGCTGCGTGAGATCGAGAGTTGGCTGAAGCAGATCGGTGTGGCTCCACAAGCGCTATGATGGGGCCCATGTGTGCCAAGTCGCGGCGGGTTCTGGTGTTTAGGTGCTTTGGGATTGCAGCGCTACTCACGGCGATCCCGACGGCCCACGGCGCGGAGCCACAGGTCGGTCTGCGTTCGCTGGCGATGGGTGACTCGCTGCGGGCGATGGCGACTCAGAGCGAGGGCATGCTGCTCAATCCCTCGGGGCTGGCCCTGACCAAGCAGTTTCAGGTGAGCGGCTTTTACAGCCTGCGCTTGCCGTCGGTTGGTCACTTCCTGCACGCCTCGATGTCTGATTCGATCACCAATAGTCACTTTGCACTCGGGCTGTACTACAACTACCTTCACGAAACGCCACACTTTGCCTACCGCCTCCGCAACGGTGGCGACAGCTTTGCGCAGACCGTACAAGGGGCCGAGATCATCCGCACCGGCCACGAATCCGGCACGGCCCTGGCGGTTCCCATCGGAGAGCGGGTGTCGATTGGGGCCACGCTCAAATACGGCTATTACACGCTCCGTTCGCAGCTTGGCCAGGACATGGCACCACCGGGACAGTCGGCGGCCGATAGTCGGATTGATGCCGAAAATGGCGTCGACCTCGGCTCGGTCGGTCATGTCGTCACCTTTGATGTCGGTGCGACCGTGCGACCGTTTGGCGGGCTGCACATCGGAGTGGTCGGGCAAAACCTGTGGCCGCACGGCTATGAGCTGCCGACCTTGCTGGGGATCGGGCTGGGCTATCAGTTCACCGACCGGCTGATGCTTGCGGCGGACACCGTGATAAACTTCACCGGCAACGAGACCTGTGTCGACATGAGCGGAGCGACCTGCGGCGAGACGGTACGACGAACCACGGTGCGTTTTGGCATCGGTGGAGAGTACGCAATTGCCGGGAAGGTGCCGCTCCGGCTTGGCTACTTGTATGACGACAACCTGCATCGTCACCATGCGACCTTCGGCCTTGGATACATGAGTAGCGATCCTGGGTTTGCGCTCGACGTGTCGGTGCGTCAGGCCGTCAATGCGGGCAAAGAGACGGTGATGCTCATCGGTTTTCGGATCCTGCGCGACGTCATCCCCAGTGGTGAGGGCGGTCCGTAATGGATCTTCGCGATGAAGGCGAGCTGATTCGGCGGCTTCAGCAGCATGACGAAAAGGCC
>ERZ724504.2089-NODE-2089-length-10923-cov-12.246227_pt1 | contig 10923 bp, 8 predicted proteins | sample MGYA00376037_ERZ724504 | MGnify/ENA primary metagenome ERZ724504 (study PRJEB28724, sample SAMN07190888) | wastewater metagenome | isolation source: influent of sewage treatment plant in Hong Hong | place: USA: Christiansburg, Virginia | collected 2016-03-01 ... | reverse complement strand
TGTTCGGGCGGGAGCTGGTTGATGCGCTCGCACCAGGCCACGGCGGCTTTGCGTTTGCGCTGCACATTGGGGTGATTGGTCTGCTGCTGTGCCTTGGTTTCCACCAAAAAGATAGCGCTAGCCGTGCGCACCAGAAAGTCGGGTGAGTAAAACGCCGCCAGCCCGTCGTCTTTCACATAACGCAGCCGGGCAAAGGGGTGGCGCGTCTCGCTGATCTTGCAAAACGCCAGCACCTGCGCATCGGCCTGCGCCCAGTAGATAAAGGCGCGCTCTAGCCCGCCACTGCGCGCGGGCCAGCCCAGGCGGGTGTAGATGCACTTGCTGACCTCCACCGAATGGGCTTCCCGCACCATCAGGCGCGGTGTTTCGCTCAAATATCGCGGGTGCACCTCGGTCTGGCCGGTGGTGTGCTGCTCCTCGGATTCGAGCAGCGCCACGGCAAACACCTTGGTGATGTGGTCCACCACCGGCTGCAGCAGCAACAGGCGCCAGTTTTGGCTGCCGCCGTCTTCTGCCAAAGGGTTGAAGTCGGCGCCAAACAACTGCGTCCAGATGTAGTCGTCCAGCCAGCCGGTCAAGTCTGCCGTGTTGACCTGCAAATAGGGCTTGGCCAGATGCGTGGCAATTTTGTTGCCCTTCGGCAGCGGCTCACTGAGCGCCTGGCTGATGCGCCGTGTCAGGCGGGCCAGGTAGTCGTTGTAGCCCGCCACGTTCATCACCGCGCCATCCACGCGGTAGTCGCCAAACAGCGTGGCGCTTTGCAGGTCTTGCGATATGAAGGTGTCGCCCTTGCCCAGCAGGCCGCGCAAAGCGTCTGGCGCCATAGCGGTAAAGGCGGGCAGCGTCAGCACGTCGATGGCCGTGTGGCTCTGCATTTCGTCGGTTTCGCGCAGGATGAACGGAATGCCAAAATCAAACGCGGCGTAGCCCTCACGCAATTCGGCTGCCACCACGTCGCCGGTGCTGGAGGTGTCGTCCATGTCCTCGCTGGTGGTGCCAGCCAAGCCTTCCTTCAACAACTCGTCGTAGAACGACTGGAACGCCGGGTGTTCGACGATGCTCAGCACGTCGATCAAGCTGCCTGGTTCCTGCCCGGCGTTGATGCGCTCGCGGTTTTCGCGTTTCAGGTCGGTGTATTCGGGGTCGCGCCACATCAGCCGCAGGCCCCGGCCAATGGTTTGCTCCAACAAAATTTGCGCTTGGGACGAGCGCAGCGGCACGATGACGCAAATGTTGTTCACATCAAATCCCTCGCGCAGCATCAGCACGCTGACGATGACGCGCGGCGTGGCGTGTTTGTCCACGCTGAACAGCCGCTCGCGCACCGGCGCCCAGTCCTTCTCGCCCAGCTCGGCCTTTTTGCCTGAGTCGATGGTCATCACCTCGTCCTCTTGCAAGCCTTCCTGCTCTTGCAAAAAGGCCGCCACCAAGGGCGACACCGTGGTGTCCTCGCACACCACCAGCATCTTGGGGTGGCGTGTGGGGTCGATGTGCGCAAAGTCGGCTTCGAGCTTGCGCAGCTTTTTGAGCCCTGCGCGCAGCATCACGCGCTGGCCCTCGCTCAAGGCTGGGTTGCCCGCCTCGTCGCGTTCGGCTTTGAACTCCAATGGCAGCGCACCAATCTCTTTGCGCCGGTCCAGCACCAGCGATTTCACCAAGCCCGCGCGCATGGCGGCCTTGAGGTCAAAGTCGGTCACGATGTGCGCAAAGTACAGTTTCCTTTTGTTCTTGCCGCTGCCCACGTCGTTGTACGGCGTGGCAGAAAAATCCACCTGCACAAAGCGACGGCCTTTGGTTTCGGCAATGCGGCTCAGGCTTTTTTGCCATTCGACCTCAGTGACTTCGCCCTCACGCTTAAATTCGTGGATGTGGTGGGCTTCGTCGTTGAACACCATCAATTCAGGTAAGCCAGCCAAAAACTCCAGCACGTTGCCGCGTGCATAGCGCCGGTCCAGCACATCGAGGCTGTTGCCCGTGGCGCGCCCTGGCATCAGCGGCAGCACCGCGGCCACCACCTCGTGCGCGGGCAGGGGTGCGCCCAGCGCTTCGACTTCCTCGATGTCCTCAGGCGCATCACCCTCGGCCAGCAAATGCCAGTTGGTGATGGCAATCATCCCATTGCCGGTCGCCTTGAGGCCAATCTCGGCCTTGCCGCACACATTGCCGCGCACAAAGGCAAACACGGCTTCGCGGTGCACGTCCGGAATGAACAGGTCGGCAAACTGCGCCATGTCCGACGTGGCGAAATCCCGTGCGCCGGACACCGTGCCATTCGCATCCACCACCAGCTTGCCGCAAAACGCATCCAGCAGCCGCTCGTACACGATCAGCCCCGGCGCCACCACCATGAACTGCCGGGTAAAGCGCGCATCGTCCAGCCCCTCGGCCAGTGCGGCTGTTTTGTTGAGCAATTGCCAAATCAGCAGCGCCTGCAGCACCCAGGTTTTGCCCGTGCCCGTCGCCATCTTGAAGCAGTATTTGGGGTGCGCGTGCTTGCCTCCTGCCACCTCAGCCAGCCGGGTTCCCGCCAGCAACGCATCGGGCGCCACCTGTTGGTACAAATCGAGCAGCGAGCCCGCGCCCAGTACCTCGTGCGCCACGATGGCGTTCAGAAGGGCCTGCTTTTGCCCCGCATGGAAATTCAGCCCGCCGCGCGCATCCACCATGTCTTGCCCAAACCACCAGTGCAGCAGCTCGGCGGTGGTGGGGGTGACAAGCTCCAGAAGGTCGGCGGCGCCGTGTTCCAGGCCCAGCGCCAGCGCGTTGGTGCGGGTGGTCAGAGCGGTGGAGAGGGCAAGTGGATGCTTGGCGTCGGTCATAGATATTCTCCCTGTGGCCTGAGGTAGTAAACAAATTGTTTATAATTTGACGCATGATTCGCAGCTTTGCCGATAAAGAAACCGAAAACCTGTTTCGCACAGGAAAGTCTCGAAGGCTGCCACCGGACATCCTGCGTCGGGCTGCATTGCGTTTGAACCAGCTGGAACACGCTATCGATATCAACGAATTGCGGTTTCCCCCAGCCAACCGTTTGGAAGCGCTGCATGGCGACAGAAACGGGCAATGGAGCATCCGCGTCAATAGCCAATGGCGTGTGTGCTTTCGCTTTATCGACGGCGATGCTTTTGACGTGCAGCTCACGGACTACCACTGAAGGGCCTTTTGTATGAACCACCCAATTGAACGCACCAGCAACGGCTTGCCGCCCATCCACCCCGGTGAGTACATCCGCGAAGCGCTGGAAGACTTGGGCCTGACGCAAGTGGCCTTGGCCAAGTTGCTCGGGGTGTCTGCCATGCGTATCTCGCACTTGGTGCGCGAGGAGCGTCCGGTAACTGCAGAGATGGCTCTGCGCCTGGGCCAAGCCTTTGGGCAAAGTCCCCAGTACTGGTTGAATTTGCAAGCAGCCTACGATCTGAAAATTGCCAGGGAGCAGTTCAAAGACAGCCTGCGCGAAATTCGAGAACTGGCTACGGCCTGAGCGGTCGTCTGATTCGGAAATCACCCTGCAGCCACCACAGCCACCACAGCCACCACTTCCGCCTCAAACCCAAACAAATCCACCACCCGCACGCACACTTTGCGCGGGCCGGCTTTGGGCGCCACGGTCAGCACAGCCTGCGTCACTACGCGCAACGGGTCGGCGTCGTTGGCGGTGTTGCCCCGGTAGTCCTGCCACACCGAGCGGAACACCTTGTCGTCGTAATCCGGGTCTACCGCCCAATACTCAATCAGCGCCAGCGGCTCGCGATTGGCCACGTCTTGCAGTTTGGCGCGGTTGGCGTCGTCGAGGTTGATGGCTTCGGGCGAGAGCAGCACGTAGTTTTTGAGCTGCACGGTCAGCGTTTCCTCGTGGCCTTGCGTGCTGCGCTGTACCGGGTGCAAGGTCAGGTATTGCAACGACGAGAACCGCACCTGCCCGCGCAGTTTTTCTACGCCGCCTTTTTTCTTCAGCCGGTCGAGCAGGTCGGGCGGAATCACCAACACTTCGAGCCGGTCGTCATTCAGCGCGGTGATGGTTTCGCCAATGGAGGGCTCAAAGTTCCAGCCCAGCACCACCACGCGGTCCCAGCCGCCCAGCAGGTTGTCGCGCTGGGCAATGGCTTTTTTGAGCGTGGCCGTGCCGGTGAGCTTGTTGGGCGAATCGGCCAGCACCAGCGTTTTGCTACCGCGCTTGCCGTTCAGTTCCACGCCCGCCACCTGCCCCAAATTGCGCTGCGGATTGGCCTCGGGTGGCAGCGGTAGCGCGCCGTAGAGCGAGAGCACGATGTGCGACAAGTCGCCAATGCGGAAATCGCGACCCAGATGGGTTTTGGCTGCTTCGACTTGGTAGTCGCCAATCGCTTGATAGAGAAATGGCTTGGCTTCCTGGTCGATCAGGCGCTTGCGCATGATCATGCAGGCGGGTTTGCCGAGGTCGGTGGTAATCCAGCGACGACTCAGTTTTTCTGCGACGGCAGCGGTGGTGCCGGAGCCGCCGAAGAAATCCATTACCAATCCATTCGGCTCTGTTGAGGATCGAATCACTCGCTCCATCAGTGCTTCTGGTTTTTGTGTAGGGTAATCAAGGCGTTCGCTGGACGTTGGACTGATGCGGTTCACATCAGACCAAAAATCAGTGATGGGCGTCCCTTTTGCGTCCTTAAGAAACTTCTTTCTACTCAGTGATCGCCCGGTTGAGGACACGACGATTTCGCCTTGTTCCCAAAGACTCTGCATCGTCGCGTTTGAGTAACGCCAGTAGCCCTTCACCCCTTGGAATTCGTAATACGGATTGCCTTTTGCAGCCCCTCCTGGGCCGTCTACCGGCATCAATCGATAACGTTCGCCGGTGATGTCATCTGTGTATTTGTAGTCACGATCAAGAACTGCATCGGTGTAGGGTTCATACGGAGGATTCCAAACCCGTTGATCACTTCGTGCATAAAACAGCAGTCCCTCGGTAACTCGTCCGAAGTGTGCCGCGCCTTGCCCAGCGTCCCCGTGGGCGTGAGAGCGTTTCCATGCAATTTCATTAATGAATTTATCTTTACCAAAAATGTCATCCATCACGATCTTCACGTAGTGCCCAACATGACCGTCCAAATGCACATAAATACTCCCCGTATCCGCCAGCAATTCCCGCATCAGGATTAAGCGCGGCGTGATCATCGCCAGATACGACGCCGTACCGTCGCTCCATGTGTCTGAATACGCGAACTGCTCGATGACGGAAGGTTTCTGCTCTAGCTCCACCCCCGGCAGCACTACCTTGGTGCGGTAGTCGGCCTTGCTGTCAAACGGCGGGTCGATGTAAATCAAATCGACTTTGCCGCGCAGGCTGGGCTGGTCTTCATCGCCCGCCAGCAGCGCGGCCATGGCCAGCAGGTTGTCGCCGTAGATCAGGCGGTTGGCCCAAGGAGCCTCGGCGTTGGTTGCCGCGCCCAGCGAGGCTTGCGGGTTGGCGAGCAGGCTGCCTTGCCCCGGCGCAAACACTTCTTGCTGCGCGCTGCGCCGTTGCTGCGTCACCCAGTCTTGCGCGGCGCTGTCTTTTGCGGGCAACACCACTTCGCGCGTTTGCAGGCGCACGCGCTGGCGGGTTTCCAGGCTTTCGAGGATGCGTTCGGCTTGTCTGCGCCCGTTGGCGACAATTTCGGGAAGTTGTTCGAGCAGAGATTTGGGCATGAGGACGGCGACTCAACCAAAGGTTGAGGAATGAAATCAATCGGTTATTGATTTCATTATCAATCACAATTTGATTGATCCATCAAGCGATCCATAGCTTGTGCTGGATGAATGAAAAGATCGAATTCAGCACGCGCTTGCGCCAAGCCATGAAGGATGCGGGTTACCCGGTCAGTCCCTCTGTGCTTGAGCAGGAGTTCAATTTGCGCTGGTATGGCCGGTCTGTCAGCAACCAAGCTGCGTGGGGTTGGCTGAACAACAAAGCGGTTCCCACACAGGACAAGGTCCAGGTGCTTGCAGACTGGCTCAAGATCGAGCCTGAGGTGCTGCGCTTTGGCGAAGCGGTGCGCAAGTCGGTGCAGGCGCACCGCCAACGCTGGGACGAGGGCGTGGGCTACCTGGAGCGCGAGACTTTCGACGCTTTTCTGCAACTGCCCGCTCCCCAGCGCAAACTGATCCGCGAGGTCATCCTGACTTTTGCCAAGGTGCATGGCGAACCGGCGGATGCTTCCGCCCTGACTACAGATGCCGAGCGTGGGGCGTTAATTCAAAAATAATAGCTGCCAGCGCTTTCTGTACAAGCGTTAGAGGCTGATTTGATTTGTATTTTCAAGCCCCGGCAAACTGCCGCCAAAAAAAGACCGCCGTCATCACCAGCCCGGTGAGCACAATCCCGCCGCGCAACCAGGGCGCGGGGATGCGCCGGGCCACGCGGGCGCCGCCGTAGCCGCCCAGCGTGGCGGCCACCATCATCATCAGCGCCTGGGGCCACAGCACTACGCCGCCTGCGGCGTAAATAGCCACGGCAATGGCGGTGAGCAGGGCCGAGACCCAGTTCTTCAGCCCGTTCATGGCGTTGAGATTGGTTTGCCCCAGCAGCCCGAACAGCGCCAGCAGCAAGATGCCCAGACCGCCGTTGAAATAGCCGCCATAGGCCGCAACGATCAGCACGCCCGCCGTGGCTTTGGCGGTGGAGGGTTTGCCGCCCGCTGTCCATTCACGCAGCTTGGGGCCCAGGGCAAACAGCAGCGTGGCGGCCAGCAGCAGCCAGGGCACGATGATGGAAAACATGTCGTTGGACGTGACCAGCAGCAGCCCCGCGCCCGCTGCACCCCCGATGAGCGAGAGCAGCACCAGGCGCAGCATGGAGAGTCCCGGCGGCGGCTGCGTGTCTTCCCGAAATCCCCAGGCCCCCGCTGCGTAGGCCGGCAGCAGCGCCACGGTACCGGTGGCGTTGGCCACCACAGGGGGCACGCCGGTGAATACCAGCGCGGGCAGCGTCAGAAAGCTGCCGCCTCCGGCAACGGCATTGAGGGCACCGGCGACGAAGGCGGCGGTGAGGAGCAGAACGGTGTCGTACATGGAGGTTGTGGCGAAGGGGCCGTCTTGGGTCGTTTGGGTGCATATTAGGTGCAAAACGACCCAATATCTCGATCTATTAATAGCAAATAAGGTTGTATTGCTATGTGAGAACGTGTTCAATGTCTTTTGGTAGATCGCATTGGAGTGCAATCGGGATGAGTGGGTGGCCCAGATGCGCCGCATGGGCTCGTGCCCATGCCAGCAGATGGGGCGCCCAATCGCCCGATTTCACTCCAACCCTTGGGGCAAGTTCCTTTTTGGGCGGTCTGCGGCGTTGCAGCGCTTGTCCATAGCCGGGCTATGGACGGCGCACTGCGCCTTGCATCCCATCCCGAAAAGGTACTTGTGCGACTCCAAAAGACATTGAACACGTTCTGAGGGATGGTGCCATTGCCGCGCTGTGTTAGGCGGCGTAAGGGTTGGCAAACCCCAGTTCCTGCAGGATGGCGGTCTCGTAAGCCTCCATCTCCTGCGCGTCCTGCTCGCTGGTTTCGTGGTCCCAGCCCTGGGCGTGCAGGGCGCCGTGTACCAGGAGGTGGGCGTAGTGCTCCTCCAGGCTCTTGTTCTGCTCGCGCGCCTCGCGCTCGACCACGGGGGCGCAGAGCACCAGGTCGGCCAGCACCAGGGGCTCCTGCGCGTAGTCGAACGTGAGCACGTTGGTGGCGTAGTCCTTGTGGCGGTAGTCGCGGTTGAGCTGGCGGCCTTCGTCTTCATCGACGATGCGCACGGTGATCTCGGCGTCCAGTGCCAGGGCGTGGCGAATCCAGCGGGTGACCTTGTGGCGCGGCAGTGCGGCGCGGTGGGTGGTGGCGCCATCAAAGCGGCCGAACTGCAGCGACAGGGTAAGTTGATTAAGAGTCATTTTGGCCTGTAGCGCCCTATTGGTAAGCGCATGCAGCTATAAAAAGTGTAGTAATCTGATTCAGGCGCGCGGTGCAGGGCGGGAGCGTTGGGCATCGTAGGCATCGACGATACGTGCGACCAGCGGGTGGCGTACCACATCGGCACTGGTAAAGCGCGTGACGGCAATGCCCTTGACGCGCTTGAGCACGCGCTCCCCGTCGATCAGGCCGCTCAGGGCGCCCTTGGGCAGGTCGATCTGGCTCACGTCGCCGGTGACCACGGCCTTGGCGCCAAAGCCGAGGCGGGTGAGGAACATTTTCATCTGTTCGGGCGTGGTGTTTTGCGCTTCGTCGAGGATGACGAAAGCGTTGTTCAGCGTGCGCCCGCGCATGAAGGCCAGCGGGGCAATCTCGAGCGCGTTGCGCTCGAACGCCTTTTGCACTTTTTCGTACCCCATCAGGTCATACAGCGCGTCGTACAGCGGGCGCAGATACGGGTCCACCTTCTGCGCCAGGTCGCCGGGCAGAAAGCCCAGGCGCTCACCGGCCTCCACTGCGGGGCGGGTGAGTACGATGCGCTGCACGGCCGAGCGCTCCAGCGCATCCACCGCGCAGGCCACGGCCAGATAGGTTTTGCCGGTGCCCGCAGGGCCGATGCCCAGGCTGATGTCGTGCGTGGCGATATTGGCCAGGTACTGCGCCTGGGTGGCGGTGCGGGCGCGCAGGTCGGCGCGGCGGGTGGTGAGCTGCGAGCCGTCCACGAGGGCATCGGCCAGCTCGCCGTCTCCGGCCAGCATGAGCTGAATGGTTTCGTCGCTCACGGGCCGGTCGGCGATTTCGTAGACCGCCTGCAGCATCTCCATGGCCTGGGTGGCGCGCGCCTTGGGGCCGTCCACCTTGAACTGCTCGTGCCGGTGTGCAATGCTGACTTGCAGCGCCGCCTCGATGGTGCGCAAATGGCAGTCGGCCGGGCCGCACAGGTGCGACAGACGTGCGTTGTTGTGGGGGGTGAAGGTATGGCGCAGGATCACGTTGATAATTCCGTCGGAATGCGCCGGACGGCGACAAAGGACTTCGATGATAGGCAAATTGACCGGCACCCTGCTGGAGAAGAACCCACCCGAGGTGCTGGTGGACTGCGCGGGCGTGGGCTACGAGGTGCAGGTGCCCATGAGCACCTTCTACAACCTGCCGGCGTTGGGCGAGCGCGTCAGCCTGCTTATCCAGTTCATCGTGCGCGAGGACGCGCAGCTGCTGTACGGCTTTGCCAGCGTGCAAGAGCGAGCCGCATTCCGCGAGCTGATCAAGGTGGCCGGCGTCGGTCCGCGCACGGCGCTGGCGGTGCTTTCGGGCATGGGCGTGGCCGATCTGGCGCAAGCCATCACCTTGCAAGAGGCCGGCCGTCTGGTGAAGGTGCCGGGCATCGGCAAGAAAACCGCCGAACGCTTGCTGCTGGAACTCAAAGGCAAGCTCGGCGCCGAACTCTCCGGCGCGGCCGCGCTGGCCAAAAGTGATGCGCAGGGCGACATCCTGCAGGCTCTGCTGGCGCTGGGCTACAACGACAAGGAAGCGGCGGCGGCGCTCAAGGCGCTGCCAGCGGATGTTGCGGTGAGTGAGGGGATTCGGCTGGCGCTGAAAAGCTTGGCTAGATAGCGCGGCGCGCGCGGAGCCAGAAGGAACGTCAAGGAACAACAAGGAATACGTATGCAAAAGAGAGTGGGCGCAACGCGATGGGCGGCGTGGCTGTTGGTGGTTGCGGGTCTGACGGCCTGCGGTGGCGGCGGAAGCGATACGGCGCAGCCGGCACGCATGCAGGCCTCGCCGATGTTGCAATCCGAGGCACGGGTTCAACTGTCCGGTGTGCATGCGTCTGTAGGTGTCAAATCGCGTGCCTTGGCGCCAGCAACCTTGCCCCTGTTGGCGCGGGTGCAGCTGGGTGAACTCATCTTGGCAAAAGGCGCTCCATTGCGTGAAGATGGTGTGCGGCTGGTAGGTGTGTCCCGTTCACTCGCCGAAACGGCTGCGCCAGACGATCTTGCCGCCCGATGGCATTGGAAAACCACGCCGGCTGGCACGAAAGTGGCGGCACTAAGTGTTTTGGCAAGTGGAGCGCACGGTTTGCGACTCGCGCTGCGCGTAGAGGCCCTGCCCGCCGATGCCTTGCTGCGGGTGTACAGCCAAGCGCGACCCGAGACGGTCTATGAGCTGGCCGGAAAGCAAGTGTTGGAGACTATTGAGCGCAATTTGGCCGCGGGTGAAACCGGCGATGCAGCGCAAACCTGGTGGACGCCCGAACTTGGGGCAGACGAGCAGACGCTGGAGATCGAGCTTCCGCCCGACACCGACCCGCAGGCCCTGCGCGTCTCGGTCCCTCAGGTTTCACACATTTTCGAAGACCTATCGGTGCCACCGGAGGGCACTCTGGTCAGCAAGATCAATGAGTCCGACACATGCAACCTCGATGCAAGCTGCTACGACGAGGGCGCAGCGCAGCGCAATGCGGTGGCGCGCATGGTGTTTACCAAGGACGGCAGCACCTACGCTTGTACGGGAACGCTGCTGAACGACCTGGCCTCTTCGGGTACGCCGTATTTTCTGAGTGCCAACCACTGCATTTCTACTCAGGCAGCCGCCAGCAGCCTGCAGACCGACTGGTTTTACCGTTCCCCCACCTGCAATAGCCGCACGCTCTCGTCGGCCTCGGTGCGCCGTTTTGGCGGGGCTACCTTGCTTTACGCGAGCAGCGCCAGCGATATCTCATTTATGCGTCTCAATGAGGCGCCTCCAATCGGCGCGATGTTCGCGGCGTGGGATGCGACTCCTCAAGCCAGTGGCGCAGCCGTTTATGGTCTTCACCACCCGAGGACCGACCTACTGAAGATCAGCTTAGGCAACGTGGTTGGAGAGTTGTCATGCACCAATCTATCGGGATCGCAGTTCACTTGCAGTGGCACCAGTGGGAATTACTACCAAGTGCAATGGAGCAAGGGCACCACCGAGTCGGGGAGCAGTGGGTCAGCCCTCTTTCGCGGTGGCTACGTCGTTGGAACGCTTT
>ERZ724504.2087-NODE-2087-length-10926-cov-8.634164_pt1 | contig 10926 bp, 10 predicted proteins | sample MGYA00376037_ERZ724504 | MGnify/ENA primary metagenome ERZ724504 (study PRJEB28724, sample SAMN07190888) | wastewater metagenome | isolation source: influent of sewage treatment plant in Hong Hong | place: USA: Christiansburg, Virginia | collected 2016-03-01 ... | reverse complement strand
TTACGCGGGGCTGGCCGGCGGTGATCTGCTCCCGGTCGAGGACGTCGATGGCGGCTGGTATGTCGAAGCTGGCGGCTTCGGCGCGGCTGCCGGTGACGACCACCGGATTGAGGGTCAGCGACGAGGCCCTGTCGGCGGCGTAGGCGGGGGCGTAGGCGGCGGTGAGGGCTGCAGCCAGGGCTGCGTACAGAGGGGTCGGGGTGAAGCGGGGCTGCATGTTTCCTGTCTCCGTTGTTTTTCTGGTCCGGGAGGTGGCCGGAGCGCCGCCGACAATACCTGCAGCGCAGCGTTTTCGCCTCAAGAAAATCATGATTCGGCGGCATCGTGCCGGTCAAGGGCTCGGTATACTGAAAATTCACTCGCACATCCTGTGCCCCGCCATGCCGCCGATCCACTGGGTCCCGATTGCCGCTTCCGCTTGTCTGGCGAAATGCCTGACGGCGCTCCTGTTCGGCTTTTTTTCGGCCTCCGTGCTGGCCCAGGTGCCGGTGAAGCTGCAGCTCAAGTGGACGCACGGCTTTCAGTTCGCCGGTTATTACGCGGCGCTGGAGAAAGGGTTTTACCGCGAAGCGGGCCTCGATGTGCGTCTTGAGGAGGCCAGCCCGGGCATGGACGTGGTGGGCCAGGTGCTGGCGGGCAAGGCGGATTTCGGGGTCGGCACCAGCGGTTTGCTGATTGCCCGCAAGGCGGGACAGCCGGTGGTGGTACTGGCGGCGATCTTCCAGCATTCGCCACTGGTGCTGATCACTCGCCGGGACTCGGCGACCCAGTCGATCCATGATCTTGTCGGCAAGCGCGTGATGATCGAACGCGGCGCTGATGAACTGGTGGCGTACCTGCGGCGGGAGCAGATTCTCCTCGACCGGCTTACGTCGCTTGAGCACAGCTTCAAGCCGCAGGACCTGATCGACGGCCAGGTTGATGCCATCTCGGCGTATTCGTCCAATGAGCCGTTCTATCTGGACCAGGCCAGGCAGGACTACCTGGTGTTTTCGCCCCGCTCGGCGGGCATCGATTTTTATGGCGACAACCTGTTTACCTCACAGATGCTGCTCAAGACGCAGCCTGAGCGGGTCCGGGCCTTTCGCGAGGCGAGCCTGAGAGGCTGGCGGTACGCCATGGATCACCCGGAAGAAGTCGCCGTGTTGATTCACGAGCGCTACTCGGCGGCCCATTCCCTCGATTTTTATCTCTTTGAAGCGCGCGAGATGAAGCCGCTGATTCGCCCCGAGCTGGTCGAGATCGGCTACATGAGCCTCGGACGCTGGCAGCATATTGCGGATACTTACGCCGACTTGGGCATGTTGCCGCGGGATTTCGATTTCAGGGGCTTCGTTTACGCCGACGACGCCAGTGCCGACCTCGACGGCTTGCGCATCTACCTGGGCTGGGCGCTGGCCCTGATTGCCATCGTGATGGCGGTGGCGGCCTACATTCACCGCATCAACCGCCGCCTGCACCGCAGTGCGGCGCAAACCCGGGAGGCCGCCGAGGAACTGCGGGCCAGCGAAGAGAAGTACCGGGTGCTCACCGAAACGATGAAGGACGTGGTGTGGACCCTCGATGCGGAAACCCTGCGCTACCTTTACGTCAGTCCGTCAATTGAGCGCCTGCGCGGCTACACCCCCGACGAGGTGATCGCCACATCCCTCGACACCGCGATCAAGCCGCAGGATGTGGAAAACGTCAGGAGCCTGATTCGTCAGCGAGTAGAAGCATTTTTGGCTGATCCGGACGGCGCGCCACGCTTTTACACCGAAATTTTCGAGCAGCCGTGCAAGGACGGAGGCAGCGTGTGGACCGAAGTGGTCACCACCTACAGCCGCAACCCGCGCTCCGGGCGTGTGGAGCTGCACGGCGTGACCCGTGACATCACCGAGCGCCGGGCCAGCCAGGAACGTATCGCCTACATGGCCGAGCACGACATCCTGACCGATCTGCCCAACCGGGCGCTGCTCAGCGACCGCCTGCGCCAGGCCCTGGTGGTTTCCCGCCGCAACCTGCACCGGGTCGGCTTGCTGTACATCGACCTGGATCGCTTCAAGCCGATCAATGATGTTCATGGTCACGCCGTGGGTGACCTGCTGCTTCAGGAGGCGGCTCAGCGCATGCGGGCCTGTGTGCGCGAATCGGATACCGTGGGGCGCTTCGGAGGAGACGAGTTCGTGGTGCTGCTGCCTGAAATTGATTGTGCGGAAGACGCGCTGCACGTGGCCGAGAAAATCCGCAATGCGCTTCGCGAGCCTTTCGATCTGGCCGGTCTGCACCTTGAGGTGTCGTCGAGTATTGGCATTGCGATCTACCCCGACGATGGCATGGATGACGCCAGCCTGCTTGTGAACGCCGATCGGGCAATGTATGAGGCCAAGCGGGGCGGGCGTGACCGGGTGGTCCTGTTCGACTGCGTGGCGGGCTGATAACACCGGCGTCATTTTTGTTGGGCCGGATTTGACACTGTTTATCACTTTTCGGCGCTCTTTGCTGTAGCCTGCGGCTTCGTTGAAATCCATTTGGAATGCAGATCATGTTTTCTGTCGTCCGTACGGTTCCTGGCTTTCTCGTTGCGGTGTGCAGCGTCCTTGTCCTGAACCTGAACGCCTGTGCCACCCCGGCCCCCAAGGCACCGCCGGTGAAGCTGGCCATTTCCCAGAGCGAGCGCGGCGTGATGCTGTGGTTGCCAGACAATGTCCTCTTCGAGTTTGGCAGGGCCACATTGAATTCATCCCTTTCGGATCCCTACATGGACCGGGTGGCCCAGTTGCTGAAGGAAAAAACAGTCAAGGCCGTGTCACTGGAAGGGCATACCGACTCCATCGGCGCCGAAAACGCCAACCTGGTGCTGTCGGTGAGTCGCGCCACGGCGGTGCGTCAGGCGCTGCTCGACAGGCAGGTGCCGGAAGCGCGGCTGAGCGCCATTGGCTACGGCTTTGCCAAGCCCATCGCGCCGAATGATTCCGAGTTGGGCCGGCGCCTCAACCGGCGGGTCGAAATCATCATCCTCGACGAGCAGGTCGAGAACCTGACCCGCGGTGAGCCGGAGGGCGCTTTCGAGGAAGCCTTCAGCAAGCTCAAGGGGCAGCTCGAAAGCCTGTTCAAGCCCCGTCAGGAGAGCACTGCAAAATGAGTCAATCCATCCATTTACCGACACGCCGCCAGCTGGTGCTCGGCGGTCTTGCCGCGCTTGCCGTGTCGGCCGGGCCGCTTCAAGCGCAAAAAGTGCCCGAGCGGTCCGGCCGCAAGCCGAAGCTCGCCGTGGTGCTGGGCGGTGGTTCCGCCCGTGGTTTTGCCCACATCGGTGTCGTCAAGGGGCTGGAGGCGCATGGCATCCAGCCCGACCTGATTGTCGGGTGCAGTGCCGGCAGTCTGGTCGGGGCCTTCTGGGCGGCGGGTCACAGTGGTGACCGGATGGAAGAGATCGCCATGCGGGTCCGCGACAGCGAGATCATTGATCTGGTCCAGGGCAATGCGTCCCGGGGCATGGTGACCGGCCAGAGTCTGCAGAACTTCGTCAATCAGGCCTTGCGTGGACGTCAGCTGGAGAGCTTTCCGACACCCTTCGCCGCGGTGGCCACACGTTATCCGAGCGGTGAGCTGGCAGTGCTGCGCAGCGGTGACGCGGGTTTCGCAGTGCGCGCCTCGTGCAGCATTCCGGGGGTTTTCGTACCAGCACTGCAAAACGGACAGGAATATCTCGACGGTGGCCTGATCAGTCCGATGCCGGTGCGTACGGCCCGTCAGCTCGGGGCCGATCTGGTGGTGGCGGTGGACGTGGGTGGGGCAGAGCCCGCCGGCGAGCACGCGGGGGGGTTGTATGAACTGCTTCAGCGCTCCTTCGAAATCATGGGCCAGTCCCTGCGCAGCAATGAAATGGCTACCGCCGACATCACCATTCGTCCGGATGTGGCCCGTATTTCGAGTACCGATTTTGCGTCGCGAAAGACCTTTATCGCCGCCGGTTTCATGGCCGCCAACCGCCTGGCGCCGGTGATCCTCGAGCGTCTCGGTGCGGACAGGTCGCGGCGGCGGACGTGATGCGCCGGGGCCTGTCCCCGGTCAAGGTGGCTGCTGTCGTGCTGGCCTAGCATGGGCTCCGAGTCGACGACCCTGATCGACAGCGTGCCCCAACTCCGGCAGGAACCGCCATGAAGCTTTCAGCCCATCCCCTCTGGCTGGTCGGATTTCGACCGTTTTTTCTTCTTGCCTGCCTGTCGGGAGCGAGCCTGCCGATTTTGTGGGCACTGATGTTTACCGGCGTGCTGCCTGCGCCGGAGGGGCGTTTTTCGCCGCTGCAGTGGCACGCCCACGAAATGTTTTTCGGCTTCGGCTGGGCTGTGCTCGGGGGGTTCCTGCTGACTGCCACCAAGAACTGGGTGCAGGTGCGCGGTTATCATGGCCTGGCCCTGGTCGGTTTGGCGGCGGCATGGGTTTTCGAGCGGGTCGGCATGGCGTTTGGCGGTACCTGGCCAGCCGGGCTGTTCTGGTTCTCGAACACGGTGTTTCTCGGCAGCATTGTGGCGATGCTGCTGTGGACGCTGCTGCGCAACCGGCAGCAAGACAGCTTTCGCGACAACTACTTCTTCTTTCTGGTCCTGCCGGCTTTTCTGGCCGCCAAGCTGCTGATGCTCGATGCAGACCATTTTCACGTCGGTGTGACGATGGCTGTGGGGTTGTTCCGTACGGCCTTCCTGGTGATGCTGGAGCGCACCCTGACCCAGTTCGTGAAGGGTGTCTTCAAGGTGGATGTGCTGCGCGAGCCGCGTCTCGACGCAGGCATCAAGTTGCTGGCGGTGACGCTGGTATTCCAGGGCTGGATGCCCAATGCGCTGGCCGCCCCGCTGTTGTTGGTCCTGTCCCTGCTGCTGCTTGTGCGCTTCGCGTTCTGGCAGCCGCGTCTCGGCATGACCCGGATCGAGCTGGCGGTGATGTATCTGGGCTATCTGGCGATCGTGGCCCAGTTGCTGATCGAGTTTGCCAACCTGCTGATTGCGCCGGTCTGGGTGGGCAGCGTGTCGGTGCATGTGTTCACCTTCGGCGTCATGGGGCTGATCATTCCGGCCATGCTGGTGCGCATTTCCAAGGGCCACACGGGCCGCAAGGTGGTTTTTGATGTGGGTGACAAGCTGTTGATCTGGATCATGCTGTCGGCTTTTGTCGTGCGCATCGTGCTGCCCCAGCTGGCGCCGGAAGCCTATCCGCGCTGGGTTCATCTTGCCGCCGGAGGCTGGTTCGCGTGCTTCGCGATTCTCGGCGTGCGCATGCTCCCGCGGCTGCTTGCGCCCCGGGTGGATGGCAAGGAGCACTAAGACGTTCAGGCGGGGGGTTTATCCACCTATCACCGGTCAAGGCCTCCCGGTTTTGGATCGTCTAGGGTTGGAGCCTGAGAGCGCGGAGCCAACCTGACGGACCCGCCAGACAAGGGATGCCCATGCACTATCCGGACTTTTTCGACACCATACCCCGCTTGCAGATGCACGATCCGCTGGCGGATTTCCTTGGGGCTGCCGAGGGTGGGTGTATTGAATACGCCTACCTCGACGCCGTGAAGCTGGCCGGTCATTCCTGCCCGACCGTGGCCAGCGCCTACTGGTTGACCTGCCTGGCGCTGAGGGCGCTCTACGGGGCGACGCTGCCGGAACGTGGCGGCGTGCAGGTGACTTTCCGGGACAGCCGGGTAAGCGGCGTTACCGGCGTCATCGCCAACGTGGTGTCACTGCTCACCGGTGCCACCACCGACACCGGCTTCAAGGGCCTGGCCGGGCGCTTCGATCGGCGCGATTTGCTGGCCTTCGACGCGGAACAGCCCCTCGACATCCGCTTCACCCGCAAGGACAGCGGGGCCGCCGTCGATGCGATGGCCCGGCTGCGCGATGTGCCTGCCGACCCGCAGATGGCGCCGCTCATGCAGCGCTGCCTGGCCGGGGATGCCAGCGCCGACGAGGCCCAGCGCTTCCGCGTGTTGTGGCAGGACCGGGTGCGTCGCGTGCTGCTCGAGCACGCCACCGATCCCGACATTTTTGTCATTCGTCATGTCGACTGAGCCAGGAGGCCCCATGACCCGCAAACCTTCTGATTCGCCTGGCAGTGCCCTGTCTTCGCCGCCGTGCTTTGCCGCGGATTTTCCCGGTCACTTCGGGGAGGGCGCCGAGGCGAGCAACGTCGACATGCTCCTCGTCGAGCGCCTCAATGCCCTGCTGGAAGCGGAGCGGGCCGGCGCCAAGGTCCTCGCCATTCTGCGCGACGGCCTCGATCTCCGTTCTCCCGTGCGCCAGTTGCTCGACCGCCTGCAGAAAGACGAGGGCGCCAATGCGGTGACGCTCTACAAGAGCATTCAGCGTCTGGGTGGCTGCGCCTCCCACGATACCGGTGCCTTCGTTCACAAAACACTCGCCATCAGCGGGCTTGCAGAGCGGCTGGCTTTCCTGAACAAGGGCCAGGCCTGGGTCGTGCGCAAGATTGACGAGGCATTGCCGGACATCACCGATGCGACCACGCGGGCGATGCTCGAAGAGATGCGGCGTTCGCACGTGGACAACATTGCGGCTTGTGCGGCCTTGCTCAAGGCCGGTTTGCCGGCCTGATCTTTTGTGTGCTGTCTGCGTCATTGACCTGCATCAACGGGTAAATAAACTCTGTACCCACGGTAATCCGGCAAGACTGTACAGCTCCGCGCAGGCCCGCCAATGCGTAAATGGCGGCTGGTTGAAATTCAGGAGGGTGCAGCATGGAATTCGCGATAAGCGCTCCGGCGGGCGATGCGGAGGAGAGGGTTCCGGGTAACCGGGGGATCTGGGTGGGCATCCTGTGCGAGCTGACCGAGTTCGCCTTGATGTTCGTCGCCTATGCCTGGTTCAAGCTGACCCATCCGGCCGACTTCGACAACGGACCGGCCATGCTCAATACCGCCAGCGGAGTGGCGAACACCGTGGTGATGCTCACCAGCGGCTATTTTGCCGTGCGTGCCTTGAGCGCGATTCGCCGCAACGATGTGACGGGCGCGCGCAACTGGTTGATCGCAACGCTCGTTGGTGGGATCGCTTTCCTGGTGATCAAGGCCTTCGAGTTCCGCTGGAACGTCGATCATGGGGTGGTCGGTACCGGCAACAGCTTCATCGCCATCTACTACTACCTGACCTTCAATCACCTGGTGCATGTGGTGTGGGGTTGCCTGGGGTTGATCTGGGCGATTCTGCGCACGAGTTTTGGTGCTTACAGCCCGGAGGATCACGAAGGGCTGGAGGCGGCCACGTTGTACTGGCATGCCACCGATCTGGCGTGGATCGTGATTTTTCCGCTGCTCTACGTGCTGCGCTGAGGAGAACCGGACATGGATACGCAGGAACGCCGGGTGACGTGGGTGTGGCTGGGTCTGGTGGGGCTGACGCTGGGCAGTGCATGGCTCGGTGAGCACGCCTTGCCGGCAGGCCTTACGGCGCTTGTGGTGGCGACGATCGTTGGTGTCAAAGGCCTGCTGGTGATCCGCCATTTCATGGGGCTCACGGAGGCCAGTTCGCGCTTGCGGCAGGTGATGCGCCTGTACTTCGTCGTGGTGCCGGTGCTGATCCTGCTGGCCGGCAGCGCGGGCGTGGCGATGGGGTCGTAGTCAGTTCATGGGTTTGTCCAGCCACTTCAGCAGTGTGGCGTAGAGCAGATCCGGATCGACGGGCTTGGAGAGAAAGTCGTCCATGCCGACGTCGAGGCAGTGCTGGCGATCCTCGCTGAAGGCATTGGCCGTCAGGGCGAGGATCGGGGTGCCGGCATGCCCGGGCAGGCGGCGGATCAGCCGTGTTGCGGCAAGGCCGTCCATCAGCGGCATCTGCATGTCCATCATGATCAGCGCATAGGATCGGTGGCTGGCGAGTTCGACGGCCTGCTGGCCGTTGTCGGCCAGGTCCACTGTCAGTCCGGCGTCGCAGAGCATTTCACTGGCGACGAGCTGATTCACCTGTTCGTCCTCGGCCAGGAGGATGCGGGCGCCCGGGTGAGTCTGCCTGATTTGCTCCAGGGCCAGATCAGGTCTGGCGACCGCTAAGGCGTCTTGGGCCTGGCTGATGCCGAGGCGGGCGGTGAACCAAAAGGAGCTGCCTTCCCCCGGTTGGCTGTCCACTCCCGTTTCTCCGCCCATCAGGCGGGCCAGGTGCCGGTTGATGGCGAGGCCGAGTCCGGTGCCGCCATATTTGCGCGTGGTGGAGCCGTCCGCCTGTTCGAAGGCATTGAAGAGCCGTGCCAGTTGCCCAGCGGACAGGCCGATGCCGGTATCGCTGACCTCGACGCGCAGGAGTAGCCCGGTTTCCGTTTTTTCTGCAACCCGCAGACTGAGGGTGATGCCGCCGTGCTCGGTGAACTTGATGGCGTTGCTGAGGTAGTTGAGCAGCATCTGGGTCAGGCGGGTCACGTCACCGACCAGTCCCCGGGGAATGGCGTCCGTCCTGACCTGATAGTCCAGGCCCTTGGCGCGGAGCTTTTCGCCGATCTGGCTACCGACTGACTCGAGCAGCTCGTCGAGGCGGAAGTCGATTTGTTCGATCTCCAGCTTGCCCGCCTCGACTTTCGAAATGTCGAGGATGTCGTTGATGATCGCCAGCAGATGGGTAGCGGCCTTGCCGGTCTTGTCGAGAAACTCTCCTTGCCGCGGGCTCGTGGCTTCCCGCTGCATGATGCGGGTCAGCCCGATGATGGCGTTCATCGGGGTACGGATTTCGTGACTCATGTTGGCCAGAAAGACACTCTTGGCCTGGGTGGCCGCTTCAGCCTGGGTGCTGCGCCGCTCAAGCTGGCGATTGAGCTCCTCGATCTGGCTGGTACGCTCCTCGACCCGTTCCTCCAGATGATGGCGGTGCTGGTCCAGTTCCTCGACCAGGTTTTTATATTCGGTGATGTCGGTGTGGGTGCCGGACATGATCAGCGGCCGTCCTTCCGCGTCGCGCTCCACAATCTTGCCGCGGGAGTGGATCCAGCGCCATTCGCCGGACTTGGTGATGCAGCGAATCTCCGCGTCGTGGTAAGGCGCGAGCCCCTTCAGGTGGGCTTCGATGGATTGCATGTTGGCTGTCAGGTCGTCGGGGTGTACGAGGTTGGGCCAGTTTTCCTCGCGCAGGTCCAGCTCGCCTGGCGCAAAACCCAGCATGGACTCGAAGCGGGGGGTGGCGTCGAAGCGGTGCGTCTGCAGATGCCAGTCCCAGAAGCCCTGGTCGGAGCCTTCGATGACCCGGGCGTAGCGGGCCCGGAGTGCTTCCTCCTTGTGTTCTGCCTGGCGGCGCGCGCGCAGGGAAAAAAACACGACGCTGGTGATGGTGGCGAGGAGCAGTAGGGTTGCCGCAGAGGCCAGCTGGAACCGGTTGTGCAGGTACGTGACCCGCTCATGGGCATGCTGCCGGATCAGGGTGTCGGCGCGGACCGCCTCTTGTTCCAGATTCTGGAATGCGGCCATCAGGCCCGCCTTCTGTTCAGCCTGGCGGGGGCCCTGTGGTTTCGAGGCGGCGAGGAGTGCTTCGAAGTGGGTGGCGCTGCGCTGTAAGGCATCGGCCTGGGTGGCGCCGATGTCGCCAAGCTCGGTCAGGGTGGTGTCGAGGGATTCGGTCGCCTGGTGCAGCAATGCCAAGCCTTGATCGTGGCGGGAGGAGGGGCGTTCGGTTTCGTTGCCGAGGCTGGCATGGAGAAAGCCCTGGGCCAGCTCGATGCGCGCCTGGCGCACTGAGTCGAGGCGCCGGGTGGTCTGTTCGAGGGTTTGCTGCTGTGTGAGGTAAAGCCACGCCAGTGCCGCAGCGAACAGCGCAGCAAGGCCCACTGCCAGGCCGAGCAGCAGGCCGGGTTTGTCTATCGGGAGAGGGAAGGTCCGGGCTTTCATGGGTCAGGGATTCCGGCGGTGCTGATCCTGCCGGATATTTTGTCACCGCTGAAACCTAAGTGCACCGACTGGTGCGTTGAATGATCATCGGCTCGTTAGGGGCTGTGTGGATAGGTCGGAGGTGTCACTCTATGCGCAAGGGACGCAATTACGGCATTCCTGCCTGCAACTGAACAGGGGTTGTCGCCTGTCTGGAGTGCCCTGATGAATAGAGCGTTTTTGTTGTGATGAATCCGACAAAAAAGAGCGCTGTTGTCAGCGTTGCCACAAAGATTCCGGGGCACCTTTTTGGGGTGGGTAATACGCGCCGGCACGACATTACAAAAACATTCGACGCGCACGGAATGCCTTGCTATTGTGTGAATGCGCGGACCACCTCAAGGCCGCCATTTCTTAAATGGAGCGCGTCAATTGGGTACTAAGCTTTACGTAGGCAATCTGGCCTACAGCGTCGACAAGAGCAGTCTTGAAGAGCTGTTCGGCGATTTCGGAACCGTGACATCTGCCCAGGTGATCATGGATCGGGAAACCGGCCGCTCCAAGGGCTTCGGCTTTGTTGAAATGGGTTCCGACCAGGAAGCGCAGGCAGCTATCTCCGCCCTGAATGGCAAGAACGTCGATGGTCGCAATCTGACCGTTAATGAAGCCCGTCCGCAGGAGCCCCGTACTGGCGGCTTTGGCGGTGGCGGCGGCGGTGCCCGTCGTGGCCCCGGCGGTGGCGGCGGTGGCGGTGGTGGTGGCTTCGGTGGCGGCGGTGGCGGTCGTCGTGGTCCTGGCGGCGGCAGCGGTGGTGGCGGTGGCTACGGTGGTGGTGGCGGCAACCGCTACTGATCATCGACCCCGGCCTGTCGGTATCGGCGGGCCGGTAAATTTCCGGTTTTTTAAGGCAAACCCTGCGGCACATCCGCCTGCGAGTGCTTTGCTTTGTTTTTAGATTTGACTGGAAGGTGCTCTTGGCCAAGACCAATTATTCATTCGAAAAGCGTCAGCGAGAGCTTGAAAAGAAGCGCAAGGCGGAAGAAAAACGTATGCGCAAGCATGACGACAGGGGCGCGTCCGATGACGCAGCCGACGGCCAGCCG
>ERZ724504.2085-NODE-2085-length-10935-cov-9.711029_pt1 | contig 10935 bp, 7 predicted proteins | sample MGYA00376037_ERZ724504 | MGnify/ENA primary metagenome ERZ724504 (study PRJEB28724, sample SAMN07190888) | wastewater metagenome | isolation source: influent of sewage treatment plant in Hong Hong | place: USA: Christiansburg, Virginia | collected 2016-03-01 ... | reverse complement strand
CTTCCGGCCGTCTGGTCGAATACGAAGGCGGCGGCGAGGAAACCCGCTCCAACCCGTGGCTGGCCGAGCTGCAGCAGGACATGTTCGTCGAGCTGAACCCCGCCACTGCCGCCGAGCGCGGCATCCGCGACCGCGACTGGGTGTGGGTCAAGAGCCCCACCGGCTCGCAGATCAAGGTGCGTGCGCTGGTCACCCCGCGGGTCGGCAGCGACACGGTGTTCCTGCCCTTCCACTTCTCCGGCCGCTGGATGGGCCAGGACCTGCTCAACTTCTACCCGGTCGGCGCCGCCCCCATCGTGCGCGGCGAATCGGTCAATGCCGGCACCACCTATGGCTATGACGTGGTGACGATGATGCAGGAAACCAAAACCACGGTCTGTCAGATCGTCAAGGCCTGAGCGCCCGGCAAGGAGAATCAAACATGGCACGAATGAAATTCCTGTGTGACACCGAGCGCTGCATCGAATGCAACGGCTGCGTCACCGCCTGCAAGAACGAACACGAAGTGCCCTGGGGCGTCCAGCGCCGGCGCGTCGTCACCATCAACGACGGCGTCGTCGGCCAGGAAAAATCCCTGTCGGTGGCCTGCATGCACTGCTCCGACGCACCGTGCATGGCGGTGTGCCCGACGGATTGCTTCTACCGCACCGAAGAAGGCGTGGTCCTGCACGACAAGGACGTGTGCATCGGCTGCGGCTACTGCTTCTACGCCTGCCCCTTCGGCGCCCCGCAGTTTCCGCAAAGCGGCACCTTCGGCCTGCGCGGCAAGATGGACAAATGCACCTTCTGCGCTGGCGGCCCCGAAGAAGACGGCTCCGAAGCCGAGTTCGAAAAGTACGGCAAGAACCGCCTCGCCGAGGGCAAGCTGCCCCTGTGCGCCGAAATGTGTTCGACCAAGGCCCTGCTGGCCGGCGATGCGGTCGAGGTGTCGAACATCTTCCGCGAGCGGGTGATCCGCCGCGGCGGCAAGGGTGTCGAGGCCATCGGCTGGTCCACCGCCTACGGCAAGGGCAGCGCCGACGCCGATACCCGGGCTGCCGCCGCGACGGCACCCGTTCCCGAGAAAACCGGAGGTGCCCAATGAACAGCCTGCGCCACGCCGCCCTGCTCGCCGCCTCACTGAGTCTCGTCCTGCTGGGCGGCTGCAAGGAATCGCCCCAGGTGCTCGACAAGAAAGCCGGCGAATACCAGGGCAAGGTGGACACCCGCCCCTGGGAAGGCCCCGCCTACAAGGGCGACAAGGCCACCTGGGAAAGCGACCTGCGCGCCCGCTCCGGCAACCAGAACGAGTTGCGGCGCATGCCGGACTGAGGAGACCAGCATGAACTCCCTCACTTTTGCGCGGGCACGGCGTGGCCTGGCGCTGCTGGCGGTCACAGCCGGCCTCGCCGGCGCTCAACCGGCGCTGGCGGCCGACGCGCCGCCGGCCACCAGCGAAGCCGCCACGCTGGTCCAACCCGGCAACAACGCCGCCACTTTTCGTGACGTGCGCCGTGGTGAAAACCAGTCCATCACCTTCCAGGCCCCCGCCGACCGGACCCTGATCCAGGCTTCCGGCGAACGCTGGCGACAACTGCGCAACGGCCCCATCACCGTGTGGGGCGGCTGGATGCTGGTCGGCGTCTTCGTCGCCCTGGCCGCCTTCTACAAGCTGCGTGGCAAGATCATGCTGGAAGGCAAGCCCACCGGCCGCCTGATCGAACGCTTCAACTCGGTCGAGCGCATGGCCCACTTCGTTCTGGCCGGCTGCTTCGTACTGCTGGCGCTGTCGGGCCTGACCATGCTGTTCGGCAAGCACGTGCTGCTGCCGCTCATGGGGCATACGCTGTTCGGCTGGCTGGCGTGGGTCGCCAAGAACCTGCACAACCTCACCGGGCCGCTGTTCTTCGTCTCCACCCTGTTCTTCGTCGCCCTGTTTGCCCGCGACAACGTGTGGCAGCGGGTGGACGCTCTGTGGATCCGCAAGGCCGGCGGGCTGCTCTCCGGCGAGCACGTGCCCTCGTGGCGCTTCAACTTCGGCGAGAAAACCTGGTTCTGGATCGGCGTCACCATCCTCGGCCTGATCGTCGGCGTCAGCGGCCTGGTGCTCGACTTCCCCGGCCTCGGCCAGATCCGCCAGGACATGCAGCTCGCCCACATGGTGCATTCGGTCGGCGCCATCCTGTTCATGTCCCTGTCCCTTGGCCACATCTACATCGGCACCATCGGCATGGAACGCGCCATCGACGGCATGAAGAGCGGCTACGTGGACGAAACCTGGGCCCTCGAGCACCACGCCTACTGGTACGAAACCGCCAAGGGCCGCAAGGTCTCCAAAGACGACGACGGCGCGCATCCCCCGGCCGCCGCGCCCAACCATCACTGAAAGGTGCCCGAACGATGAAGATCAACGCACTCATCCTCGCCCTCCTCGTCGGCCTGCCGGGCCTGGCCAGCGCCAGGCTGCCGGCCCCCACCGAAGAGCAAAAGGCCAAACAGGAAGAAACCAAGGCCAAGACCGCTGAGGCCAATGCCAAGGCCAACGAACAGCTCGCCACCGCCCAGGACAAGGTCGCCGCGCGCTGGATCCAGAACCAGAAGGCCAAGGGCGTCACCGTCACCCCCATCGCCCCGCCGCCGGCGCCCGCCGTTGCCGCACCAACTCCCGCTCCCGCAGCCACTGCAAAGTAAGTCCCTCGCCAGCCCGCGACCGTCTCCACAAGCGGGAGACGGTCGCAGCAGGACCACTAAAGTTTCCCGCATGGCCGCCGTTGCCATGGCAAATCCGGCAAACAAAAACGGATTTCCACCAAAGGGAAAAAAATGACCATTGTTCAGCGCCTGATGCTCCTCGTCGGAGCCGCAATCGTGAGCCTGCTTGCACTCACCGGCATCAACTACGTCCAGATGCACAAGGTCTACGAGACCACCAATTTCGGCAACATCAACGTGGTGCCAAGCATCCAGGCACTCAACAGGGTCGCCCTCGAATTCGGTCGCTTGCGGGTTCGCACCTACCGTCATGTGCTGTTCAACAACCCGGAAGAAATGGCGACCCTGGACAAGCAGATCCTGCAAGGCCAGGGCGCACTTGAAAAAGCGCTGAAAGACTACGAAGCACTGATCGCAGACGATGAAGACCGGCGCCTGCTCGAAGCCGAGCGCGCCACACTGGCCGAGTACGAGAAAGGTAACTACGCCATCCTTACCGCATCCCGGAGCAACCGGACGGAAGAGGCGCGCGACCTGCTCAACAAGGCCACGCCCTTGGCCCAGAAAATGAACAAGCAACTCGAAGAGCACATGAAGTACAACGAGGATCTGGGGAACAAAGTGGCCAGCGAAGGCGCCAGCGCCCAGGCCTCGGCAACCTACATTTCCATGGGTATCCTTGTTGCAGCAGGCGTCATCCTCGGCCTGCTCAGCCTTGTCACCATCCGCAGCATCACCGCCCGCATCGCCGACGCCAACCAGATGGCCGGGCGCATTGCCGCCGGCGACCTGAGCGCCGCCCCCGCCAGAGCCTCCGCACACGATGAAATCGGCGTGCTGCTGGGCTCCCTCGAGAAGATGCGTGGCGACCTCTCCCACACCATCGGCGACATCATGAGCAGCTCGAACAGCGTGGCCAGCTCCGCCAGTCAGCTATCCACGGCAGCCCAGCAGGTCTCGATCAGCAGCGAGCAGCAATCCAGTGCCACCGCCGCCGCAGCCGCTGCTGTCGAAGAGCTGACAGTCAGCATCGACCACGTGGGCTCCAGCTCCGAAGACGCCAACCATCGCGCGACCGAAGCCGGCAACCTGGCCACCACGAGTGCCCGGGGTGTCGACGATGCCGCCCACAAGATCGGCCTGGTGTCGGAGCAGGTGGAAAACACCGCCCAGCAGATCCAGCAACTCTCCGAACAGGTCCAGAAAATCGACAAGATCGCCGTGGTCATTCGCGAAGTGGCCGACCAGACCAACCTGCTGGCCCTCAACGCCGCCATCGAAGCCGCCCGTGCCGGTGAGCAGGGCCGCGGCTTTGCGGTGGTGGCCGACGAAGTACGCAAGCTGGCCGAGCGCACCACCAACTCGGTGCAGGAAATCACCGCCGTCATCGGCACCATCCAGCAAGGCGCCGTCGGTGCAGTGACCAGCATGCAGTCCAGCCGCCAGCTGGTGAGCGAAGTGGTCGTTGCCGCCGGCAAGGCCAGCGAGTCGATGGGCGACATCCGCGACTCGGCCAGCACCATGCAGGGCGCCATCGGGAACATCACCGATGCCCTGCGCGAACAGCGCGGCGCGTCCACCGAACTGGCCCGCAACGTCGAAGCCATCGCCCAGATGTCCGAGGAAAACTCTGCCGCCGTCGCCTCGGTGGCCGACACGGCCAACCGCCTGGCGGGCGTTTCCGACAGCCTCAAAGCCAGCGTTTCACGCTTCCGCGTGTAGATTTTTTACCGGCCGCGCCGGTATCGGGCGGCCGCTGCGACACTATGACGCACCAAAATGGGGCGCCATCTTGCTGCATGTCAACGTCGTCGTCGTTCCCCCTCACTAATGTGGCGCTCTCTTGCCAACCAGAGAGCCCACAACGATGTCCTGCCCCACGCCGCTCCGGCACGCCCTGCTGCCCCTCGCCATCGCCTGCGCCTTTCCGGCCGCCGCCGAAGAGGTCACCACCCTGCGCCAGGTGGTCGTTACTGCCCCGGCCATGGAAGCCCCGCTCACCGTCACCACCGACCCGCGCGCCCCGCGCCAGCCGGTGCCGGCCCATGACGGCGCCGACTACCTGAAGAACATTCCCGGCTTCTCGGTGATCCGCAAGGGCGGCACCGACGGCGACCCGGTGTTCCGCGGCATGGCCGCCTCGCGGCTGGGCATCCTGCTCGACGGCGAGATGATCCTCGGCGGCTGCGGCATGCGCATGGACCCGCCCACCGCCTACGTCTTCCCCGAAGCCTTCGACCGCATCACGGTGCTGAAGGGCCCGCAGACCGTCAAGTACGGCCCCGGCAACAGCGCCGGCGTGGTGCTTTTCGAGCGCCAGCCGAAAGTCCGCGAAAGCTTCTCGGCCTACGCCGACGCCAGCCTGCTGGCCGGCAACTTCGGGCGCAACGACCAGGTGCTCGAAGCCGGGGTGGGCAACGCCGGCTTCTACGGCGAAGTGACCGGTACCCACTCCCATGCCCAAGACTACAAGGACGGCTCAGGCAACAAGGTGCACTCGGCCTACGACCGCTGGAGCACCAGCGGCGCCCTCGGCTGGACACCCGACCGGGACACCCGCGCGGAACTGACCTTCGCCAAGAGCGACGGCAAGGCCGCCTACGCCGACCGCAGCATGGACGGCGCCCGCTTTGAACGCAGCAACCTCGGCCTCAAATTCGAGAAGAAACGCATCAGCCCGCTGGTCAGCAAGCTGGAGACGCAGGTCTATTACAACTACGTGGACCACGTGATGGACAACTACAGCCTGCGCAGCCAGAGCGGCATGAAGATGGTCAGCAACCCCGACCGCAAAACCCAGGGCGGGCGCCTCGCCGCCACCCTCGAACTGGGCAGCAAGACCAGCCTCGAAACCGGCATCGACTTCCAGACCAACGAGCACACCCTGCGCAAGGCCAGCGGCGCCGCCGTGGCCGGCTACGACAGCCTGCCCCGCGGCGCCGACATGCGCTTCAACAGCCGCGGCGTGTTCGGTGAGCTGTCCCATGAACTCGACGCTGCCCAGCGCCTGATCGGCGGCCTGCGGGTGGACTGGAGCGAAGCCGAAGACCAGCGCAGCGGCAAGACCACCTCCGGCCAGACCGACAAGAACACCCTCAAGGCCGGCTTCCTGCGCTGGGAGAGCGCCTTCACGCCGACCACCACGCTGTACGCCGGCCTCGGCCACAGCGAGCGCGCCGCCGACTACTGGGAGCGCAGCAAAGCCCCCGGCGCCACATCCACGATGAACACCGGCGCGGCCAGCACCTTCGTCCTCAAACCCGAAAAAGTCACCCAGCTCGATACCGGCGCCATCTACGCCGCCGGCCCACTGAAGGCCTCCGCGTCGCTGTTCTACGGCAAACACAAGGACTTCATCCAGATCCGCCAGATCAACGCCTTTGCCACCGACGCCTTCAACATCGACGCCACCACCTACGGCGCCGAAGCCGATGTGAGCTACGCCCTGACCCAGGTCTGGAAAACCTGGGGCACGCTGGCCTGGACCCGCGGCGAGAACGACTCGAGCGGCAAACCCCTGTCGCAGATTCCGCCGCTGGAAGCCCGCCTCGGTGCCGGCTACGACGACCAGACGTGGAGCGCCGGCGCCCTGCTGCGCCTGGTGCAGGGCCAGACCCGCTACGACACCGGCTACGGCAACATCGTCGGCCAGGACATCGGCGCCTCGTCGGGCTTTGCCATCGCCTCCCTCAACGCGGCATACAAACCGAAGAAGGGCATGCTGCTGTCAGCCGGCGTGGACAACCTCTTCGACAAGACCTACGCCGAGTTCATCAGCCGCAGCGGCGCCAGCGTCGGCGGTTTCACCCAGACCACGCGGGTGAACGAACCGGGCCGCACCCTGTGGCTGAAGGCCAACATCGCCCTTTAACTACTGCGCCGGCGCCGTACTCAGCCGGCCACATCGAGCAGGCGCAGCTTGCGGTACAGGGTCGCCCGCGCCACCCCCAGGCTGCGGGCGGCCGCCGAGACATTGCCGGCGCACTTGTCCATGGCCTCCCGCACCGCGTTGAGTTCCACATCGCGCAGGCACGCATCCGGCACCGCCGGTGCCGACGGACGCACCTTGGCGCACGTCGGCGGCTCATCCAGCAACTCCTCCGGCAAGTGCTGCACGCCGATTTCGTCCTCGCCTTCCGCCAGGGTCAGGGCTAGCCGCAGCACATGGCCGAGCTGGCGGATGTTGCCCGGCCAGCGGTAGGCCAGCAGCAACTGGCGCGCATCGGCAGACAGGCGCGGCAGCGGCTCGGCGCCCGCTTCGCGGATCAACAGCGCGTCGATCAGCGTGGCCCGGTCGTCCCGCTCGCGGAGCGCCGGCAGGCTCACCCGCACGCCCTTGATGCGGTAATACAGGTCTTCGCGAAACAGCCCGCCAGCCACCAGCTCGTCGAGCTTGCGATGGGTGGCCGATACGATGTGCGCATCGAAGGCGATCAGCTTGGCGCCGCCCAGACGCGTGAAGCTGCGCTCCTGCAGCACGCGCAACAAACGCCCCTGCAGCTCCAGCGGCATGTCGCCGATTTCGTCGAGAAACAAGGTGCCGCCGCGGGCCTGCTCGAACTTGCCCGGCGCCCCGCCGCGGCGGCCACCGGTGAAGGCCCCGTCGTCGTAACCGAAGAATTCCGACTCGATCAGCCCGGCCGGCAGCGACGAGCAATTGATGGCCACGAAGGGCCCCGCGGCCCGCGCGCTGCCGTCATGCAGGCGCCGCGCCAGCACCTCCTTGCCGGTGCCGGTTTCGCCGTTGATAAGCACCGGAATGTCCCGCGCAAAGGCACGGCTCGCCACGTGGATGGCGGTGCTGGCCACTTCGTCGGCGCCGCCGCTGTCGCTTGGCGTCAACGAGGTGACCCCAGCCGGCCGCAGCTGCACCGCCGAATGCACCCGCCGCGCCCCTTCGCGCAGGCGGCTCAGCAGAGAGTCCGTGTGGCTGGCGTCGAAGCGCGCATCGAACAACATGCCGCTGTCGCTGCGCACCACGCCGCTGACATGACGACCACTGAGGGCGCGCCGGAAGGTTTCCGGCGGGCAGTCGAACAAGGTGTTGAAGCTCGCGTCGGCATCCAGCCCGGTTTCCAGCCCGAGGAGTTGTCGCGCCGCCTGGTTGGCCCCCAGCATGTGGCCGTCCTCGGCAAAAACCAGCACGCCTTCCAGCGGCGTGCCAAGCAGATCGGGCCGGTAATGGAAGCCCATCGTCAGCGCCCCGCCCAGTTCGGCCAGCATGCGGTTTTCGATGGCCCGGGCGGCGATGGTGAGGGGTTCGAGAATGGTCACCGGGTTGCCATTGTTGAAGCGGGTCGCGTCGAGCACGCCGGCCAGCTGGCCCGCCGGGTTGAAGAGCGGCACGGCGGCACAGGCAAAGGGCAGGATTTCATCCAGAAAATGCTCCCCCGCCCGCACCACCACCGGCCGCCCCTCGGCAATCACGCAGGCCGGGCCGTTGGTGCCGATGGCCGCCTCGCTGACATTGCGGCCCACCTGGAAGATGCGGTCGAGGTCGTGCACATCCGGCCCTGATCCACACACGGCCCTGACCACGATACCTTCCGCATCGATGCAGGCCAGCGCCCAGCCGGCACGGCCGAGGGCCAGATGGAGCTTTTCGATCTCTGGCAGAGCGCAGGCAATGAGCGGCCGGCTGCGTTCCTCGATAAGGGATTTGTCCTGCCGGCTGACCGGGTTGAAAACGCGTCGGGCGCCGGTAGTGAGGCCCATTTGCAGGGAGCGTTCCCACGAGCGCAATACGACGTCCGGCAACATTCCCGGCGCCAATTTCCCCTCCCCGAAGAAATTGCGCCGCACCATTTCCATTCTCGTTTCAAAAGAAACCCGTTGCTCGCCCATTCTTGTCTCCTCATTTCGGCCAGTAACAAGTCAACGGAAAAAGACGGTTGACTCGTTTCAGTACACCCGCACCGCCGGCATTTTTTTGCAGGAATTACGGCGCGGGCACAAGAGCCTGATTTTTATGATTTTTCTCTATTTTATCGGCCAATTCCGGCAGGCACGGGAGCTGCTAACAGCCCTATTGCACTCACCGGGAGGCGGCCCCGATCAAGCGGGGTTCCCCACATTAAAGAACTTCAACAAACGAAGTCAATGAGGAGACATGATGGAACTGCACATTGAAAAGCCCCAAAAAACCCGGCTGACAAAAGCCGTCGCAGTGGCCGTGCTGGCCACCTGCGGACTGAACTCGGCCGGCGTTTTCGCGGCCCCGCCCAAGGGCTCCCGCGAACACATCGCGGCGGTCACCGGCCAGGTGGACGAAAAGACCGTGCGTGCCAACACCGCCAAAACCGGCGACTGGCCGGCCTACGGCCTCGACTACGCCGAAACCCGCCACAGCAAGCTCACCGAGATCAACGCCAGCACCGTCAAGAAGCTTGGCCTGGTGTGGTCCTACAACCTGGAGTCGACCCGCGGCGTCGAAGCCACCCCGCTGGTGGTGGACGGGATCATGTACGTCTCCGCCGCCTGGAGCGTGGTGCACGCGGTGGATGTGCGCACGGGCAAGAAGATCTGGACCTACGACCCCAAGGTGCCCCGCGAAATGGGCTTCAAGGGCTGTTGCGACGTGGTGAACCGCGGCGTGGCGCTGTACAAGGGCAAGGTCTTCGTCGGCACCTTCGACGGCCGCCTGGTGGCGCTGGACGCCGCCACCGGCAAGACCGTGTGGGTGAAGGACACCATCGAGGACCACAGCCATTCCTACACCGTCACCGGCGCCCCGCGGGTGATCAAGGGCAAGGTGATCATCGGCAACGGCGGCGCCGAATACGGCGTGCGCGGCTACATCACCGCCTACGACGCCGACAGCGGCGAGCAGAAATGGCGCTGGTACACCGTGCCCGGCGACCCGGACCAGCCCTTCGAAAACGATGCCATGGCCAAGGCCGCCAAGACCTGGGACCCGGCCGGCAAGTGGTGGGTGAATGGCGGCGGCGGCACGGCATGGAATTCCATGACCTACGACCCGGAACTCAACCTGATGTACGTGGGCACCGGCAACGGCTCGCCGTGGAACCATCGCAAGCGCAGCCCCGCCGGCGGCGACAACCTCTACCTCGCCTCCATCGTCGCCCTCAACCCCGACACCGGCGAATACGTCTGGCACTACCAGGAAACCCCGGGCGACAACTGGGACTACACCTCGGTGCAGGACATGATCCTCACCGATCTCACGCTTGAGGGAAAAAAGCGCAAGGTCATCCTGCATGCGCCGAAGAACGGCTTCTTCTTCGTCATCGACCGGACCAACGGCAAGTTCATCTCCGCCAAACCCTTCACCGAGGTGAACTGGGCCACCGGCTACGACAAAAACGGCCGTCCCATCGAAACCCCCGAAGCGCGCTCCCGCGAAGCCTTCGACAGCGTGCCCGGCCCCTTTGGCGGGCATAACTGGCACGCCATGTCCTTCAACCCGAAGACCGGCCTGGCCTACTTTCCGGTGCAGAACGTGCCCCTCAACCTGGCCGAAGACAAAGCCTGGCAGCACAACGCCAACGTGCCCGGCCAGCCGCAGTCCGGCACCGGCTGGAACACCGGCATGCTGATCAACACCCAGCCGCCCAAGAGCAAGGCCTTTGGCCGGCTGGTGGCCTGGGACCCGGTCAAGCAGAAGGAAGCCTGGCGCCAGGAATACACCGCCCCGTGGAACGGCGGCACCCTCACCACCGCCGGCAATCTGGTCTTTGCCGGCACGGCTGACGGACGCTTCGCCGCCTACAGCGCCGACAAGGGCGAGAAACTGTGGGAGGCCCCCATCGGCACCGGCATCATCGCCCCGCCGGTCACCTACCAGGTGGATGGCAAGCAGTACGTGTCCATCGCGGTGGGCTGGGGTGGCGTGTTCGGGCTGTCGGCGCGCGCCACCGACAAGCAGGACCACGGCCGCGTTTACACCTTCGCCATCGGCGGTACCACGCCGTTGCCCGAAGCCCAGCCCTACGCCATGGGCGAGCTGATCTCCGGCGTCAAGTACGACCCGGCCCACATCCCGGCGGGCACCAAGCTCTACATCAGCAACTGCGTGTTCTGCCACGGCGTACCCGGCGTGGACAAGGGCGGCAACATTCCCAACCTGGGCTACGTGCCGTCGAAGGACATCGAGAACCTGGCTGACATGCTCTTCAACGGCCCCTTCGTGAAGAAGGGCATGCCCGACTTCACCGGCAAGTTGAGCACGGATGACGTGGAGAAGATCAAGGCCTTCATCCAGGGCACCGCCGACGCCGTGCGGCC
>ERZ724504.2083-NODE-2083-length-10940-cov-12.340469_pt1 | contig 10940 bp, 12 predicted proteins | sample MGYA00376037_ERZ724504 | MGnify/ENA primary metagenome ERZ724504 (study PRJEB28724, sample SAMN07190888) | wastewater metagenome | isolation source: influent of sewage treatment plant in Hong Hong | place: USA: Christiansburg, Virginia | collected 2016-03-01 ... | reverse complement strand
ATGGACGCCTGTTTCATGAGAACCCAAGCTTTCGCGAGAGTTCATCACCAAACCTTTTGCCCCACCGCCTGTCTCAATTGAGGCGCATGGATGACGGACTTCAAGGACTGCCGCTTGAATCGCGCCCCGGAGCGTCGATGGATCATGAAAAGAGCCCCAAAACTGTCTGACTATGTGGAAATCGCTGCGGCGGAGTACATCCGGGAGACCGGACGTAGCGAACTCGATTCACACTGGATCGCCGAATTCTTTCAGGACAGTGGGGTACTGGAGGCCTATCCGCGCCAGGACCTGGTCGCTTTCTGGATCCAGGAGCAGAAAGCCGTGACGAAATACGCCGACCGGGCAGACAAGCAGGCACGCCAGCATGTGGACAGGATGACCCGGCTCGAAGGAAGGCTGCGCAAAGGCTAAGGCCGCTTGCGCGCGAGGCCGGATAGGTGATTGCCGGGTCAAGAGGGGTCAGGCTCAGTTGCCGGCAGCTCGTCGAGCAACACCCGGAAACCGAAATCCCGCACGCAGTCCGAGGGCGAGCAGTAGCCCCGGTTGGAGATCCGGACCTCGATGGGAATCGAATCCCACGAACCGCCGCGCACTACCCTCTTGTGCAGCACATCCACCTGGACGTCGGGATCCATGGTCGGCTCACGGGGCGGGCGCGCCGCATACACACCGGCGTCGTACCAGTCGGAAACCCATTCCCAGACATTGCCAGCGACATCGAACAGATTGAAGTCGTTGGGGGCAAAGGATCCCACCGGCGAGGTGCCCTGCCAGCGGGTGTTGTCAGCATAGTTGGCGCAATCCGGCGTGATCTCGTTGCCCCACGGATAGCAGGTATCGGCATGGCCGCCCCGCGCGGCGTACTCCCACTGGGCCTCGCTGGGCAGGCGCCCGCCGACCCAGGCGCAGTATTCACGCGCTTCGGCCCAGGTAACGTTCACCACCGGATGATCGTGATCCGCCCAGTTGGGGTTGTGCTTGGGCGGCGGCGGCATGGGGATCCCGCGGCTGCGCACGAAGCGGCCATAAGCCCCCGCCGTCACCGGGCCGCGGGACAGCCAGAACCCCTGGGTCAGCTGCACCGGATGGCGGGGCTTCTCGTCGTCGTAACGCTCGTCGGTCACCCCATCCCCCGGCACCCGCCCCATCATGAATCCCCCCGGCGGAATCCACGCATACTCCAGCTGGTCGACGGGGTGGACACGCACGCAGCCGGCCTTCAGGCTGGCCATGCTGGCGGCAAGGCTGCGCCGCGCATCCGAGGCCTGCCGGATACCCTGCACCAGTGCATCCACGTCGCGGGTGAAGGTGTAATGGTGCAACACGCGGGCCTGCAGGGACGACAGCCGGACCAGATCCGGCGGCAGTGCCTCGCCTGGTGGCATCACGGCCTCATCCACCAGCAGCGGAATGACACGCACGTTACGCGTCAGGGCCGCACCGATCTCGATGCGCACCCAGTCATTCGGCTGGTCCAGGCGGCGCCGCCCGTACTGGTCGGCAGCCTTCAACCAGCGTGACCCGATCATCACCAGGCACACGTCGCAGGCACGCAGGGTGCCCTCGATTTCGCGGGCAAAATCGTCGCCCGAACAAAGGCGCTCCACGTCGATGAAGATCTTGTCGCCGGGGAAGGCTGCACACAGGCTATCGTAGAGCCGCCCCGCAAAGCCCGCACTGTCGTCCCGCCGGTAGCTGATGAAGATACCTGCCATGACTCGACTCCTGAATCCGGGCTGTGGCCTGCGAAGGGGGCCCGCCCACGGCCCCGCACGCTCTCGCTTTCATCCAGGGATAGGCCACGATCACGGCCAGGGCAAGCGCGGCGGTGATCAGGCGGCCGGCTTCAGCCTCACGTAGATGGTCTTCTCCACCGTCGCCACCACCTCGCCCTGGTGGTTCATCACGTCCACGCAGAAGGTCGGTTCGTACTTGCCGCCGCCGGCGGTGGCCTGGCGGATTTCCTCGACCTGCTCGGGGGTGATGCGGAAGGTGGCGCGCACCGTGCCGCGGCCGGGCAGCTTGTAATCGATAGACGAGGATTTGTCCCACACCACGTACTTGCGTCCCAGCCGGTTCATGACCAGCAACGCGAAGAAGGGATCGGTCATTGCATACAGCGAGCCGCCGAAGTGGGTGCCCATGTAATTGCGGTTGAGCAGGCCCATGCGCATGCGCACCACGGCCTCGAGGTAGTCGGGGGCGATGCGTTCGACGTGGATGCCGGCGCCGATGAAGGGCGGCCACAGATTCATCAGCAGGCGCAGGCTGCCGGCGCCGAGCTTCACGTTGCGCATGAAGCCCTGCTTGAGCTTCTGGCTCATGCCTTGGACAAGCCCTTGAGCGCCTGGCGGATGCCGTCGGAAACACCAACGCCTTCAGGCAGCAGCTTGACCGCGCCGAGGGCTTCCTTCTCGTTGTAACCGAGGGCCAGCAGCGCGTTGGTGATGTCGGAGCGATCGTTGCCAGCCAGGTCGGCAGTGACCCGGCCGGACGCCGCGGGCAGAGCCTTGGCGAGCTTGTCGCGCAGTTCCAGCAGCAGGCGCTCGGCGGTCTTCTTGCCGATGCCGGGGATCTTCACCAGGCGGCCGGACTCCTGCAGGGCGATGGCCTGGGCCAGGTCATTCACCGACAGGCCCGACAGCACGGCCAGCGCGGTGCGGGCGCCGATGCCGGCCACCTTGAGGAGCTGACGGAAAGCGGCCCGTTCGTCTTCCGACGCAAAACCGTACAGAAAGTGACCGTCCTCGCGCACTGCCAGGTGGGTGCTCAAGGTGACGGACTGGCCGGTGGCGGGCAGGCCGTAGAAGGTGCTCATCGGAACTTCCAGCTCGTAGCCGATGCCATTCACGTCCACGAGGATTTGCGGGGGATTCTTTTCAGCCAGGCGGCCGGTGATGCGTCCGATCATGCGTTCTTTCAGGAAGTCAGGAGTAGTGCGCGGCCGAGAAGGCCGGCAGGGCCTCGGCCGCTGCGGAGAGTGCAGCAAGGCCGGGATAATCGCTGTCGGCCACCAGGCCCGGAGCGATGAAATGGGTGAAGCGCCAGGCCACCGCAACGGTGATGTCGGCCTGGGTCGGGTAATCGCCGCACAGCCAGTCGCTCGTCCCGACGTGCGCTTCGAGGAGGCCGTAGGTGTCGCGGATCTGGCCGTCCACGCGTTCGAGCCAGTCGGGATCACGGCATTCCTTCGGGCGTACCTTGGTCTCATACACGCGATGAACACTTTTCTCGGCGGCGGCGAGGCCCAGGCTGGTGAGTTGCAGGCAGCGCCGGTAGCGCCCCGGGTCCACCGGCCACAAGCTCTTGCCCGGCGCGGCGATATGCTCCAGCCAGGCAATGATCTGGGAACTGTCGACCATCACCTCGCCGTCGTCGAAGACGAGGGTCGGGGCCTTGACCAGCGGATTGATGGCGTGGAATTCGGCAAAGTTGCGGAAGACCGACAGGGACTGGTGCTCGAAGGGGATGCCCAGCATCCGCGCAGTGATGAAGGTGCGACGTACGAAGGGGGAATCCAGCATGCCGACAAGTTTCACGGGGAGCCTCCTGAGACAGGTTTTGCACAATTGGCGGCGGTCCGGCGCAGGCGGGCAAGCACGGCGTCGGCCTCGTCACGACTCTTTACCGGGATACGCGCTTCATAGCCGCTGCCCAGATTGCCGCCACCGTAGTAAATCCGGACTTCGTCGGCGCGGACCTCCACATATTGCACGATGCCAAGGTTGATGGCGCGCTGGCTGCCGCTCTCGGCGGGCAGGAAAAACAGGCAAAAGCCGCTGGAACCGGCGTCCTGGGCCAACGCCGGCCAGGCGGAAAACAGCGCGGCAAGAAGCAGCACGATGCGCATCAGGCAAGCCTCATGGAAAGGAAGCGGGCGATGTCGTGCAGGCTGGTGGCCTGCGGCACGCCGGCCGCCCGCACGTCATCGGCGGGCTGCAGCAGGTCGGGCACCATGATCACCCGGGCGCCGGCCGCCAGGGCGCCGCGCACCCCGGCGTTCGAATCTTCGAGCACCAGACAATTCGCCACCGGCACGCCGAGGCGCTCGGCGGCAGCCAGGAAGATGTCCGGCGCCGGCTTGCCGCAGGCCACTTCGTCGCCGCACACCATGCCGTGCACGCGCGCCAGCAGGCCTACCGCCGCCAGCTTGGGCTCGGCCCGCGAGCGCCGCGTGGAGGTGGCGACGACGCGTCCGAGGGCCATGCCGTCGAGCACGTCGAACAGTTCGGTGACGCCGCCCTTCAGCGGAATGCGCCCTTCGGCAATGGCCAGTTCATAGAGGCGGCCAAAAGCTTCGTAGAGTTCGGCGGTGGGGTAATCGTCGCCCAGGTGACGGCGGATCACCGCCGGGCCGTCCTTCGAGTTCAGGCCGACCAGCGCCAGCCCCACTTCGTAGCGCCACGGCACGCCCAGTTCGGCCGCCGCCAGTGCGACGGTGGCGAGGGCGACCCGCTCGCTGTCGAGGAGCAGGCCGTCCATGTCGAAGATGACCGCATGAACGTCATGCGGGGCAAAGGGCGGGACGAAACTCATGACAGGGCTCCCGGCCAGCGTCCGAAGGCCAGGGTAGCGGCGAGGACGAGGCCGTGCAGGTGGGCGGCAGCGATGGTCAGCTTGAGGGCCGGCGCCAGCTCGGACGGCTCGCTGGCGTGGGCCATCAGGTAACGGGCGGCGCGAAAGGAGAGGATCAGGGTCAGCGCGGCAGCGGCGGCCCCCTGCGGCAACCGGTCGCGCCCGACCATCAGCACCAGCCATCCGTAAGCCAGCAGCACCAGGCCCAGGTAGGCCCACTTGGCGTTCTCCGGGCCAAGGCGTACCACCAGCGTGCGCTTGCCGGCCGCCTCGTCACCGCGCCGGTCGGGAAATTCGTTGATGAACAGGATGGCCGCCACCAGCAGCGCATAGGACAGACCAGCGATCAGCGGCAGTGCCGAAAAAGCGCCACGCTGCACGAAGTCGGTGCCGATCACCACGATCAGCCAGCCGGCGGCCACCGCCGCCTCGCCCAGCCCGCGCGACACCAGGGCCAGCGGCGGCGCGGTGTAAGCCCAGCCGAGAAAGAGCCCGGCCAGACCAATGAGGATCAGCCCGGGCGCCGACTGCACGGCAAGCCACAGGCCGGCCGGCACCACCAACGCCAGCAAGCCGTAGCCCAGGCGGCCGGTCTCGGCCTCGGAGAGCACCCCGTTCTGGATGAAGCGGCTGCCGCCGGTGAAGGGAAAGAGCCGCTCGGTATTGGCCGCGTCGGCGCCGCTCTGCGCATCGTAATAGTCGTTGAGCACGTTGATGCCAGCATGGGCGACGAGGGCGAAGAAAATCGTCAGCCCGGCTTTCAGGCCGTCGATGGGCAGGCCGCTGCCATGCACCACCGCCAGCCCGATCAGGCAGGCGCAGAGGGTCACACCCAGGAAGGCCGGGCGGGTCGCCAGCAGGCCGGCGAGCAGTGGACGGGCGCGCAGGGCGATGGCAGGTTCGGCAGGAGGCGCAGTGGCAGGCATCGGTACGGCGCAGAGTCAGGACATGCAATGCTGCGGCGGGGCGGCGCCCCGGTCAAGCTGCCGTGGCGTGAATGCACGCCCGCCAGTCCGGCGGCGGCCCGCGCGACAAGGGCCGGCCTGATCGGTTAGCATCGACAGCCGTTCATCCAGCCGGCGCCTGACGACATTGAACACCACCGCCTCTTCTTTCCACCCGCCTGCCGTTCGCCCCGGGCAGCCCATCGCTCCCCGCCTGTATGGCACGCTGGCGGCGCTGGGCGCTCTCGCGGGCCTGGCCATCTGGTTATGGATGTACCCCCTCGACAAGGGGGTCGCCGGTGCCCTGCTGGCGGCCTACGTGGTGCTGGTGCTCATGCGCCCGGGCAGTTGGCTGGTGGTCCTGCCGACCCTGTGGCCGGTCATCGAGCTGGCGCCGTGGACCGGGCAGATTTACTTCACCGAAAGCGACGCGCTGGCGCTGGCCACCCTCCTCGCCCTCGGACTGCGCGAAGCCATCGCACCACCAGCGCCAACACTCAGTGGACGTGCACCGGTCAAGCTCAACGTGGCGGCGCTGACCCTTTTCGGGTTGCTCGCCGGCAGCGTGCTGGCCTCCGGCCTGCGTGGCCTGCTGCCAATGCCGGCGCTGGAGCCGGACGTCCTGATCAACTACAGCTCGACCCTCAACGCCCTGCGCGTCGGCAAGGGCTTCGTGCTGGCCTTTGCGCTGATTCCCTTTCTGCACCTGGCGATCCGCCGTGACGGCGACGCGGCCCTCGGCCGCTTCACCACCGGCCTCACCCTCGGCCTCACCTCCTGCGCGCTGGCCGCCCTGTGGGAGCGGCTGGCCTTTCCCGGCTTTACCAACTTTGCCAGCGACTACCGCAGCACGGCCCTGTTCTGGGAAATGCACGTCGGCGGCGCCACGCTCGATGCGTGGCTGATGCTCAGCTTTCCCTTCGCCCTGGCCAGCCTGCTGGGCGCCCGCAGCCCACTGGCGCGCGGCCTGGCCCTGGTGGCAGTCGGGCTGGGCGGCTATGCGATCTTCACCACCTTCTCGCGGATTGTTTTCGGGGCGGTACTGGTGGTGATTGGCGTACTCGGCGGTGTGGCCCTGCTGCGCCCGGCCACGCCACATCGGGTGGAAACCCCGCGCGGCCACCCTCGCGTCCTGCTGGCCCTGGGCGGGGCCGTACTGGCGGGTTGCTTCCTGGCTTTCGGAGGCGGCGGCTATCGCGGCATGCTGGCCTTTGCCGGCCTGGCCCTGCTCGCCTACCAGGCCGGTGGCGTGCTGGCCGGCGCCCGGGTCGGGCAACTCCTGGCCGGCGCCCTGGCCGGCCTGATCCTGCTGCTGGGCAGCCTCCTTGCCACCGCCTGGGTACCGAAGGGGGCCTACCTGATTTATGCGCTGTCCTGGTCGGCCACCGCCCTTTTACTGTGGCAGGCAGAGCGCAGCGGCAGCAAGCCGGCGCTCGCCCTGCTGACCGCCCTGCTGGTGTGGACCGGCGCCAATGCGGTAGAAGTCGGCGTTTTCTGGGGGGAAGCGGCGGCGCTGCCGGGCGCCGCCCTGGCTGTCGGTCTGGTGCTGCTTGCCGTGGCCGTGCAGGCCATCCGCAGCACGCCCCTGTGGACGCCAAGATCGCAGGACGTCTTCACCGTCGGCGCCCTGCTGGGCGTCAGCGGCATGGTGGTTGCCACCCTCGGCAGCGCCTATATGGGTAGCCGCCTGTCCACCACCAGCGGCGACTTCGGCAACCGCCTCACTCACTACAGAGAGAGCGCCAGCCTGGTGCGCAGCCCCACCGACACCCTGCTCGGCATCGGCCTCGGACGCTTTCCGGATGCCTTTTTCTGGCAGCCGCCGGCCGACGGTTTTCCGGGCAGCGTGCGCCTGCGCCAGAGCCCCGAGGGGCATTACCTGCAGATAGGCGGCTCACGCTTCGTGCGTGGTTACGGGGAGATGCTGCGCATCGGCCAGCGCGTGCCGGTGGATACCACCACCCCCTTCCATTACCGGCTGCGGGCCCGCAGCGACAAGGACGTGGCGCTGCTGCTGTTCATCTGCCGGAAACACCTGCTCTACGCCGATGGCTGCGCCAGTCAGGCCGTCAAGCTGAAGGGGGGTGCCGGCTGGCAGCAGTTCGAAGGCGTATCGACCGGCGGCGAACTGCCGGCCAGCGGCTGGCCGCCGCGGCTGGCCTTCTTCTCGATGAGTGTGGAAGCGCCTGTCGATGTGGATGTGGACAACGTCGAGCTGACCGATGCCACCGGGCGCCCGCTGCTGCGCAACGGCAACTTTGGCCGCGGGGAAGACTTCTGGTTCTTCACCTCGGACCGGGACCACTTGCCCTGGCACGCCAAGAACCTGTTCCTGCACGTGTACATCGAACAGGGCCTGCTCGGCCTCGGCGCTCTCGGACTGGCCCTCGTCGTGGCGGCGGTGCGTCTGCTGAGAAGCCCGACCCGGCACCACCCGCTGGCGCCCATCCTGCTGGCGGCGCTGGCCGCGGTGACCGTCGTCGGGTTGGTGGACAGCCTGCTCGACATGCCGCGGCTGACCGTTTTCATCTGCCTGCTGCTGTGGCTCGGGCTGACCCTGCGCAAACCGGCGCCAGCCTGAGCCCCGCGCTCAGTGCGCGGCCTTCGGCGGCTTCATGATGTTGCGCGCCAGGCTCCAGCGATGCACCTCGGAGGGGCCGTCGTAGATGCGGAAGGCGCGCATGTCGGACCAGATGCGCGCGACGATGGTTTCGGCGGTCACGCCCTGGCCACCCAGCACCTGCACGCAGCGGTCCACCACCCGCCATTCGGCCTCCGAGCAGATCACCTTGGCCATGCTCGATTCGTTCTTGCCCTTGCCGCCCTGGTCGAGCACCCACGCGCAGTGCCAGATCGCCAGGCGGCTGGTGTGCAGGTCCATCTCGTTATCGGCGAGCATGAAGCCGACGCCCTCGTGCTCACCCAGCGCCTTGCCGAAAGCCTGACGCTTGCGGGCATAGGCACTGGCCACGTCATGGGCCCGCCGCGCCTGGCCGAGCCAGCGCATGCAGTGAGTCAGACGGGCCGGTGCCAGGCGCACCTGGGCGTAGCGGAAGCCCTGCCCCACTTCGCCCAGCACGTCAGCCGCCGGCACGCGCAGATTGTTGAAACTCACCACCCCGTGGCCGCCGGTAAAACAGGCGTCCAGCGCGTCCATGCTGCGCTCGACGGTGATGCCCGGCTGGTCCATGTCGGCCAGAAACATGGTGGCGCTGCCGTCTTCCATCTTGGCCATGATGATGGCGTAGCTGGCACCGGTGGCGCCGGTGATGAACCACTTGCGACCGTTGATCACGTAGTCGTCGCCGTCCTTCACCGCCAGGGTCTGCAGCATTGAAGGGTCAGCGCCGGCGCCCGGATCGGGTTCGGTCATGCAAAAGCACGAGCGGATCTTTCCTGCCACCTGGGGCTTCAGCCAGCGGTCCTTCTGGGCCTCGGTGGCGACGGCTTCCATCAGGTGGATGTTGCCTTCGTCGGGGGCGGCGATGTTGAGCGCCGTCGGGCCGAGGGTCGAATAGCCAGCCTCTTCAAAAACGATGGCCTTGGCGAAGTGGTCCAGCCCGAGGCCGCCCAGCTCCACCGACGCATGGGGCGTCAGCAGGCCGGCGGCCTTGGCCTTGGCAACCAGTTCGTTGCGCAGTTCCTCGGTCGGGCCGTGGGCGGTGACGCGGGGGTCTTTCTCGAAGGGAATGATTTCCTCGGCGATGAAACGCCGGGTCTTTTCCTGCAGGGCCTTGAGTTCGGCCGGGATGTCGAAATTCATGTGCTGTCTCCTGGGGCTCAGTTCAGGCCGGCCTGCTTGAGGTATTTCGGATTGGAGACCCGCAGGCGGGCCGTCACTTCGGCCAGCAGCAACTGGCCGACGGCCGGCAGGCGGGTGTCGAAACGGCCTTCGCGCAGGTCATGGGCCAGGCGCACGGCAAATTCGTCGATGCCGGCGCTGGTCGCCGCGCTGCCGTACAGCTCGTGCAACAGGGCTGCTTCGGCCTGGTCCTGGCTGGCGTCGGCCTGGATTTCGCGCATCGAGATGGCCAGCGCGTTGGCGGCCATCAGGGCGGTGTAGTGCTGCTCCTTGGGCAAGTGGGGCAGCAGTTCGTTGAGCAGGCCGTCGCGGGCGATCTTGAGCAGCTCGGCGGCAGTGGGCAGGCTACGCATGGCGGGCACGCTCCTCTTCGATGGCGTTGATTTCCTGGACCAGATCCAGCTCGATTTCCGGCAGCATGCGGCCGGTCAGGGCCAGTTCCAGCGACGGCTGCTCGCCGGACAAATGGCGTTCGGCCTGCATCAGGGCGATCACTGCCCAGCGCATCGTGCCCATCACCTTCCAGTAGGGCAGCGCCGACAGGTCCAGCGGCTGACCGGTGACGGTCGCGTAACCGCGGGCGAAGGCCTCGGCGCTACCGATGCCGCCGGCCTCGTGCTCCCAGGCGCCAAAGCGCCAGCAGCGGGCACACAGCCAGCCCAGGTCTTCCATCGGATCGCTCCAGCCGGCGAATTCCCAGTCGAGAATGCCGGACAGCCGCTTGTCCTCGACCATGTAGTTGCCGGTGCGGAAATCGCCGTGGGTCAGCACCGTTTCACCACCGACCGGGGCATTCAGTTCGAGCCAGCGCAGGGCCCATTCAAGGGTCGGCTGGGGGCGCCCGATGGCGTCGATCAGGCGGCGGTATTCGGCCACCCGCGCCAGTGCCGGGGAGCCCTCTGGAACAGAGAGGAAGTCGAAGGATGCAACCGGCGGCCGCACCTGGTGCAGCCTGGCCAGCTCGCTGCCCATCTCGGCCAGCAGGGCCTCGCGCTCGTCGGTCGTCAGATCGCCGCGCACCAGCGGACGCGCCGCGGCCGAGCCGCCAACCCGGCGCATGAGGTAGAAGTCGCGGCCAAACTCGCCCTGGTCGCGGTGCAGCCACAGGGGCTCGGGCACCTTCACGCCAGCGGCAAAGGCCACCTTCAGCACAGCGAATTCCTGCGCCCGGCTCAGGCTGATGCTCAGCCCGGAGGGAGAATCGGTGCGCAGCACCAGCGTGTGCCGGCCGGCCCACGGGCCACCGCTGATGCTCAGGTCGAGCGCCAGGTTCTCCTGGATGGCGCCGCCGCCGAGGCGCTTGCAGCTATGCACTTCGACCGCCTCGGCGCCCGCCTCACGCTGCAGGAAGCCGGCGACGAAGGTCTCGACGTCCGGCTTTTGCGTTGTTTCCTTGTTCGCGTCCACTGGGTTTCCTCTCCTTTGTGTGGTGTCTTTATTCCTGTGGGCCGGGTGCTTGTCCGACAGCGCCTTGATGACGCTTGTTGTCGGACTGAAGTCCGACCCACAGGGCTCTGTTCAAACCGACATCGCCTTCACGTGCTGAATCACTTCGCCAATCGCCTGCTGGGCCGAGCCGTACAGCAGCCGGGTGTTTTCCTTGTAGAACAGCGCGT
>ERZ724504.2080-NODE-2080-length-10951-cov-9.084985_pt1 | contig 10951 bp, 6 predicted proteins | sample MGYA00376037_ERZ724504 | MGnify/ENA primary metagenome ERZ724504 (study PRJEB28724, sample SAMN07190888) | wastewater metagenome | isolation source: influent of sewage treatment plant in Hong Hong | place: USA: Christiansburg, Virginia | collected 2016-03-01 ... | reverse complement strand
AGTTTGTGGATGTGATCATTCCGCGCGGCGGCAAGGGCCTGATCGAGCGCATCAGTGCCGAGGCCAAGGTGCCCGTCATCAAACACCTGGACGGCAACTGCCACACCTATGTGGATGATCCGTGCGACCTGGCCCTGGCCGTCAAGGTGACCGACAACGCCAAAACCCAGAAATACAGCCCCTGCAACGCCACCGAAAGCCTGCTGGTGGCCCGCAGCGTGGCGGGTGACTTTCTGCCCCGCATCGGTGCGGTGTTCGCGGCCAAGGGCGTGGAAATGCGCGGCTGCCCCGAGTCGTTGCGCATTCTGGCCACCGTGGCCCCGGCCTCGCTGCTGAAAACCGCAACCGAGGCCGACTGGAGCGAGGAATACCTGGCTCCCGTCATCAGCGTCAAGGTGGTGGAGGGGGTGGACGAGGCCATTGCCCACATCAACCAGTATTCCAGCCACCACACCGATGCCATCCTGACCAACGACCACCGGCACGCCCAGCAGTTTCTGCGCGAGGTGGATTCGGCCAGCGTGATGGTCAACACCAGCACCCGGTTTGCCGACGGTTTTGAATACGGCCTGGGCGCAGAAATCGGCATCAGCACCGACAAGTTCCATGCCCGTGGCCCCGTGGGGGTGGAAGGGCTGACCTCGCTCAAGTACGTGGTGCTGGGCGAGGGCGAAGTGCGGGGCTGAAACAAACCGGGGGCCGCCCATGATTCCGCACCAACGGCCCATTGCCGAACGCATCGCCTGGCTGTTTGATCTGGCCCAGCGCCATGCCACCGACTACGCCAGCGCCGAGGCCTGGCTGGATCGCAAGCGTTACCGGGCCAACCACCCCACGGCCATCTGGGTGATGAAGTGCATGGACGGGCGCATCAACATCCCCATTGCCACCCAAACGCCCAAGGGCATCATCCAGCCGTTTCGCAACCTGGGCGGCATGTTCCGCCTGGGCTGGCCCCACCTGGGCGAGACGCTGGTGAATGACATGGCTGCCGTCATCAACTCCGGGCGGCAGGCGCTGGTCATGGTCACTTACCACTATTCCAAAGGCGACGAGCGGCGTGGCTGTGCCGGGTTCCATTACCGCACCCAGGATGCCGTGGCCCACACCTTTGAAATCCGGGCCGAGATGGGGGTGCTGTTCGGTGCCCAGCACCACACGGTGTATCCGCTGGTGTGCGGCTTTGAAACCGATGAAGAAGCCCTGGTCATTCACGGCCACCTGGGTGCCACGCTGTCGATGGCCGACCTGTCCGAGGCCGATCTGGACAGCCTGCCCCAGCGCCTGATGGCCCTGCTGCCCGACATGCCCACCCAGATGCGGCACGACCTGCTGCCCCTGCTTGCGGGCAACCTGCGCCACATTGCCCGCCTGCGCCAGATGGTGCGCACGCTGGACATCGAGCACCGCGAGTGGATGCTGTGCGTGGGGCGCGGGTTTGACTGGCTGCATGTGCCCAACATCGCCCTCATCATCGGCCCCTACAGCCCCGACCTGGCCGACCCCATCCGCAAGGCGGCGGGCATCATCCGCGCCAACATGCGGGCAGGCCGCATTCCGAACGACGGGTTCCTGGTCATGTCATCGGTGCCCTACGAGGACATTGGCGTGGACCGGTCGCGTGCCTTGCTCAAGTCCAACTTCATGGCCGACTTTGCCGCTGAAACCATACGCAAAGACTTCCCCGACCTCGCTCCGCTGATGACGGTGCGCAAAACCGTGCTCAACTGGCACAGTCGGCAGGTGGAAATGCTCAGCCAGCCCTGCTGATGTCCGGAGCCCGATGCCCGCTGGGTGGCCGAACCAGTGTGGTGCGGGAGAAGTTGACCCAGGTCAAGAATCGGCCCTGGCATGACCGACAGGCCGGAACCAACCACGACACTCCCCGCTCACTCAGCCATGACCCCTTCAGCCTCCATCCCCCGCCCGCCGCCGACCAATCCCGCCCCGGTGTGGCACGCCCAATCCACCGATGCCGCACTGGCCGCGCTGGCCGCCACGGCGCAGGGGCTGACCCAGGCCGAAGCCGAGCAGCGCCTGGCGGCCCACGGCCCCAACAGCCTGCCCACGCCGCCCGCTCCCAGTGCGCTGATGCGCCTGCTGCGCCAGTTCAACAACCTGCTGCTGTACGTATTGATGGCGGCCGCCACCGTCACCGCTTTCATGGGCCACTGGGTGGACACGGGCGTGATTGCCGCCGTGGTGGTGCTGAATGCGGTGATCGGGTTTGTGCAGGAAGGCAAGGCCGAGGCGGCGCTGCAAGCCATCCGCCACCTGCTCAGCCCGCACGCGGTGGTGCTGCGCGATGGCCACCCCACCGACCTGGATGCCGCCCACCTGGTGCCCGGCGATGTGGTGCAACTGGCCTCGGGCGACCGCCTGCCCGCCGATGTGCGGCTGCTCGATGCCCACAACCTGCGGGTGGACGAAGCCGCCCTCACCGGCGAATCGGTGCCGGTGGACAAGCACACCCAGGCCGTGGCCGCCGATGCCCCGCTGGGCGACCGCCTGGGCATGGGCTTTGCGGGCACGCTGGTGACGCAGGGGCAGGCGCGGGCCGTGGTGGTGGCCACGGGCGCGCACACCGAGATGGGCCGCATCGGCCACATGCTGTCCGAGGTGGAGGAGGCCACCACCCCGCTGCTGCGCAAGATGGAGGGCGTGGGCCGCAGCCTGACCGGGGTCATCCTGGTGGCCGCCACCTTGCTGTTCGGTTTTGGCGTGTGGGTGCGGGGCATGCCAGCGGGCGAGATGTTCATGGCCGCTGTGGGCCTGGCGGTGGCCGCCATTCCCGAGGGGCTGCCCGCCATCATGACCATTGCGCTGGCCATCGGCGTGCAGCGCATGGCCAGGCGGCATGCTGTCATCCGCCGCCTGCCAGCGGTGGAAACTCTGGGCTCGGTCACCGTGATTTGCTCCGACAAAACCGGCACCCTCACCCGCAACGAGATGACGGTGCAGCAAGTGGCGCTGGACGGCCTGCTGCTGAATGTGGAAGGCGTGGGCTATGCCCCCGAGGGCCGCATCGTGCCCGCCGCCGCACCAGCCGGGGCGGGTTCAGCTACCGCCACAGACACCGCCGCCACCGCGCACGCGGCATTCAAGGCGTTGGCCCAGGCCGCCGCGCTGTGCAACGACGCGCACCTGGCCCACACCCAGGAGAGGGGCAAAAGCGACTGGGTGCTGGCGGGCGACCCCACCGAAGGCGCGTTGCTCACCCTGGCCATGAAGGCCGGGCTCAACCCCGACCAGTGCCACCAGGCCCGGCCCCGGCTGGATGTGGTGCCGTTTGAGTCTGATCACCGCTACATGGCCACGCTGCACCCCGCCAGTGAGGTTGCCACCGCACAGCTTGGCCTGGCGGCGCTGGAGGTGTTCGTCAAAGGTGCGCCCGAGCGCGTGCTGACCATGTGCCACCGCCAGCTGGCTGCCAGCGGGCAAGAGGTGCCGCTGGATGCCGTCCACTGGAACGCGGTGGTGCAAGCCCAGGCCCGGCAGGGGCGGCGCGTGCTGGCCCTGGCCCGGCGCAGCCTGCCCGCAGGCCATGCCCGCCTGACGCATGCCGATGTGGCCCAGGGCCTCACGCTGCTGGGGCTGGTGGCCATCATCGACCCGCCGCGCGACGAGGCCATCCGCGCCGTGGCCGAGTGCCAGCAGGCCGGCATCCGCGTGGTGATGATCACCGGCGACCACGGTGTGACGGCCAGCGCCATCGCCGCCCAGCTTGGCATGGGCACCGCGTCCGGCCCCGCCGGGGCGGATGCTGCGCTCACCGCCATCACCGGCCCCGAAATCGAGGCCATGAACGATGCTGCTTTGCAAGAGGCGGTGCGCACCACCCGCGTGTTTGCCCGCGCCAGCCCCGAGCACAAAATCCGCCTGGTGCGCGCCCTGCAAGCCAACGGCGAGGTGGTGGCCATGACCGGCGACGGCGTGAACGACGCACCCGCACTCAAGCAGGCCGATGTGGGCGTGGCGATGGGCAAAAAAGGCACCGAAGCCGCCAAGCAGGCCGGAGCCATCGTGCTGGCCGATGACAACTTTGCCTCCATCGCCCACGCGGTGGAAGAGGGCCGCACCGTCTACGACAACCTGAAAAAAACCATCACCTTCCTGCTGCCCATCAACGGCGGCGAGTCGCTCTCGCTGCTGCTGGCCGTGCTGCTGGGCGTGGCCCTGCCCATTGCCCCGGCGCAAATTCTGTGGGTCAACATGGTCAGCTCCATCGCGCTGGCGCTGGTGCTGGCCTTCGAGCCCGCCGAGCCCGATGTGATGCGCCGCCCGCCACGCAGCCCCACCGAGCCCATGCTCTCGGGCTTTGTGGTGTGGCGCGTGGGGCTGGTGTCGGTGCTGTTTCTGGCGGGCATTTTTGGCATGTACAGCTGGGCCATGTGGCGGGGCATGGATGAAGCGCAGGCCCGGACGGTGGCCGTCAACACGCTGGTGGCGATGGAGGTGTTCTACCTGTTCAGCGTGCGCTACCTCCAGTCGCCATCGTTCACCTGGCAGGGGGTGCAAGGCACGCCGCTGGTGCTGGCCTCGCTGGCGGTGGTGGTGCTGGCCCAGCTGCTGTTTACATACGCACCGTTCATGCACGCGCTGTTCGACAGCCGTGCGCTGGATGTGGGCACTTTGCTGGCGGTGGTGGCGGTCGGGGTGGCGGTGCTGGTCATTCTGGAGCTGGAGAAGGCCGTGCTGCGGCATGGGGCAAAAGGCCGTGCTGCGGCCTGAATGCGGAATGTCCACGGGTGAACCCTTGCAAAGTGCGTCATGCACCCCCATTACACTGATCCAGCCCACCACCCTTGCCCGCCATGCATGTCTTGAGCTGAGCAGGGCAGGCAAGGGTTATTTTTATCTTTCGCTGACACATTCACTGCCATGGTCCCACACCTCGTTACCGCCCTGAACGGCCCCATCAACGAACTGGAGCAGCGCATCCTGGAGTCCATGTCGGCCATTGAACGCTGGTTCCGGCTGGAGTGGATGGAGCACACACCCGCGTTCTACTGCGCGGTGGATGTGCGCAACGCCGGTTTCAAGCTGGCCCCGGTGGACACCAACCTGTACCCCGACGGCTGGAACAACCTCAGCCCCGAAATGCTGCCCCTGGCGGTGCAGGCCGCGATGGCCGCCATCGAAAAAATCTGCCCCGAGGCCAAAAACCTGCTGCTGGTGCCCGACAACGACATCCACAACAGCTTCTACCTCAGCAACCTGGCCCGCCTGGCCCGCATCTTCAACCTGGCGGGCCTGAATGTGCGCCTGGGCTCGCTGAGCAACGAAGTCAAGGCTCCGGTGGCGCTCAGCCTGCCCGATGGCGAGAGCATCACGCTGGAGCCGCTGATCCGCAGCCAGTACCGCCTGGGCCTGAAGGACTTCGACCCCTGCACCATCCTGCTCAACAACGGCCTGGCAGCCGGTGTGCCCGGCATTCTGGAAGAGCTGCACGAGCAATACCTGCTGCCCCCGCTGCACGCCAGCTGGCGCACCCGGCGCAAAAGCAACCACGCCAAAGCCTACGAAGAAATTGCCAAGCGGTTTGCCAAGATGCTGGGCATGGATCACTGGCTCATCAACCCTGCCCACGCCATTTGCAACGGGGTGGGGCCAGACGGCGGCGGGCTGGACGAGCTCAAGACCCAGGCCGATGCGGTGCTGACCAAAATCCGGCGCAAGTACAAGGAATACGGCATCCAGGAAAAACCGTTTGTGGTCATCAAGCCCGACGACGGCTCCAGCGCCGCCGGTATCTGGGCTGTGCGCGATGCCAAAGAGCTGGACGACCTGGCCAGCCGCATCCGCCAGGTGGCTCCGCGCACCGAGGCCGGGCAGGGCGGCGGCCCGCTCATGGTGCAGGAAGGCGTGCTGACCCACGAGCGCATCAACGATGCCGTGGCCGAGCCCGTGGTGTACATGATGGACCGCTATGTGGTGGGCGGCTACTACCGCGTGCATGCCGAGCGCGGCGAGGAAGACAACCTCAATGCCCCCGGTGCCCGCTTTCTGCCCCTGGCCTTCGAGCAGAGCGCCCACCTGCCCCAGCCCGGCATGAAGCCCGGTGTCAGCGCACCCAACCGTTTTTACATGTACGGCGTGATGGGCCGCCTGGCCATGCTGGCCTCCAGCTACGAGCTGGAAGCCACCGATCCCGAAGCCGACAACACGGACTGAGCCACTCGCCCGCGCCCACGGTGCGGGCTTGTCAAGCAGGGGCCACTGTCCCGTTGCTGCGTTGCAACAATGCTGTGCAGGCTGTCATCCTGCGCAGCATGGGTCACCGGGATGCAGGCGCACAATGGCAGCCTCCCGGCTCCAGGTGATTCACTTGTCCTCATCTTCATCCTCTTCCCAGTCTTCACTGGCCGCACTCACCCTGGGTGCCATTGGTGTGGTTTACGGCGACATCGGCACCAGCGTGCTGTATGCCATCAAGGAAATTTTCGGATCGGGGCATGTGCCCTTTACGCCCGACAACGTGCATGGCGTGCTGTCCATCGTGTTCTGGACGCTCACCGTCATCGTCTCGCTCAAGTACGTCACGCTGGTGCTGCGGGCCGACAACCACGGCGAAGGCGGCCTGGTGGCCATGCTGGCGCTGGCCTCGCAGTCGGTCAAAGACAAGCCGGTGCTGCGCAAGTGGCTGCTGGTGGTCGGCATCTTCGGCACCTGCCTGTTCTATGGCGACGGGGTCATCACCCCGGCCATCTCGGTGCTGTCGGCGGTGGAGGGGCTGGAGGTCATCTCGCCCACGTTCAAGAAGGGCGTGATACCGCTGACCATCATCATCCTTTTCTGCCTGTTTGCCGTGCAAAAACGCGGCACGGCGGGCATAGGCAAGTTTTTCGGCCCCATCACCGTGGTGTGGTTTCTGACCGTGGCCTTGCTGGGCATCTCGCACATCATCGACAACCCCGCCATCCTGTGGGCCATGAGCCCGCACTATGCATTGATGTTCATTTGGACCCAGCCAGGCACCACCTTCGTCATCCTGGGTGCGGTGGTGCTGTGCGTGACCGGCGGCGAGGCGCTGTATGCCGACATGGGCCACTTCGGCAAAAAGCCCATCCGGCTGGCCTGGTTTGCCATCGTCATGCCCTGCCTCACGCTCAACTACTTCGGCCAGGGTGCGCTGCTGCTGCAAGAGCCCGAGGCCGTCAAAAATCCCTTTTTCCTGATGGCCCCCGACTGGCTGCTCATTCCGCTGGTGGGGCTGGCCACGATGGCCACGGTGATCGCCTCGCAGGCGCTCATTTCGGGTGCGTTCAGCGTGACCAAGCAGGTGGTGCAGCTGGGCTACCTGCCCCGCCTGCAACTGCTGCACACCAGCGTGAAAGACACCGGGCAAATCTACATTCCCTTCGTCAACTGGGGCCTGTTCGTGGCCATCGTGCTGGCGGTGGGCTTCTTCCGCTCCAGCTCCAACCTGGCGGCGGCCTACGGCATTGCGGTGTGTACCGACATGCTCATCACCACGGTGCTGACGTTTTTCGTCATCCGCCACGGCTGGAAATACCCGCTGTGGCTGTGCCTGGGGGCCACTGGCTTTTTCTTCGTGGTGGATCTGGCCTTCTGGGCCTCCAACATGTTCAAGCTGTTTGAGGGTGGCTGGTTTCCGCTGGCCATTGGCGGGGCGGTGTTCCTGCTGATGCTGACCTGGAAAGAGGGCCGCCACCTGCTGAGCGACAAGCTGCGCGAAGACTCGCTGGACTTGCCCAGCTTTCTGGAAGCCATTTTTGTCAGCCCGCCTGCCCGCGTGGAGGGCACCGCCGTGTTTCTGACCGCCGAAACCGGCACCGTGCCCAACGCCCTGCTGCACAACCTCAAGCACAACAAGGTGCTGCACGCCCAGAACCTGTTTGTGACCGTGTGCCATCACGAAACTCCGTGGATACCCATGCAAAAACGCCTGGAGGTGGAAGACCTGGGCCACGACTGCTGGCAGGTGATCATCAACTATGGCTTTAAAAATGACCCCAACGTGCCCAAGGCGCTGGCCCTGATGAAGGGCGAGGGCTGCCACCTCGATGCCATGACCACCAGCTATTTCCTGTCGCGCGACACCGTCATCCCCACGCTGGGTGGCGGCATGGCCTTCTGGCGCGAAAAGCTGTTTGCCCAAATGCACCGCAATGCCAGCGGCGCAGCCGACTTCCTCAACATCCCCAGCAACGCGGTGGTGGAGCTGGGCTCCAAGATCGAAATCTGACGCTTTTCGGGCACTTTGCGCTTTTTAGGAAAGCGCGGGCAGCTATTTTTTATGAAGTTTTTCAAAGACCTCAGCCTGTCGGCTGCCACCGCCGGGTTTGTGGCGGTGCTGGTGGGCTTCACCAGTTCGGTGGCCATCGTGTTTCAGGCAGCGCAGGCCTTCGGGGCCACTCCGGCTCAAATCACGTCCTGGATGTGGGCGCTGGGCCTGGGCATGGGCCTGTGCTCGGCCCTGCCTTCGCTGTGGCTGCGCCAGCCGGTGATGGTGGCCTGGAGCACGCCCGGCGCGGCGGTGCTGGCCTCGGCGGGCGTGGCCGCGTCGGCCAGCGGCGCGGGGTTTTCCATGGCCGAGGCCGTGGGTGCCTTCATGGTGTGCGCCGCGCTCATCACGCTGTCGGGCCTCACCGGGCTGTTCGAGCGGCTGATGAACCGCATCCCCATGGCCATTGCCTCGGCCCTGCTGGCCGGTGTGCTGGCCCGCTTTGGCTTGCAAGCCTTTGCCGCTGCCCAGACCGCATTGCCCCTGGTGCTGCTGATGCTGGCCACTTACCTGGGCGGCAAGCGCCTGGCCCCGCGCTATGCCGTGCCCGCCACGCTGGTGGCCGCCGTGGTGTGGGTGGCGCTGAACGGGCAGATGGCCTGGGGCGCGGTCACGTTCGAGCTGGCGGTGCCCGCGTTCACCGCACCCGTGTTCAGCCTGAGCGCCGCCATCAGCCTGGCACTGCCGCTGTTTGTGGTGACGATGGCCTCGCAGAACCTGCCCGGCGTGGCCGTGATGCGCGCCACCGGCTACGACCTGCCGGTGTCCAAACTCATCACCCTCACCGGGCTGGCCACGCTGGTGCTGGCCCCGTTCGGCGCGTTTGCACTCAATTTCAGCGCCATCACGGCAGCTATCTGCATGGGCCCCGAGGCGCACGAAGACAAGGCCCGCCGCTACACCGCCGCCGTGGTGTGCGGCGGCATTTATGTGCTGATCGGGCTGTTCGGCGCGGTGGTCACCGGGCTGCTGACGGCCTTCCCGAAAGAGCTGGTGGTGGCCATTGCCGGGCTGGCGCTGCTGGGCAGCATCGGCGGTGGCCTGCATACCGCGCTGGCCGACGAGCGCCACCGCGAAGCCGCGCTCATCACCTTCCTGGTCACGCTCAGCGGTGTGGTGGTGGCAGGTGTGGGCTCGGCCTTCTGGGGCGTGGTGGCGGGCGCGGTGGCGCTGGCGGTGCAGAACGCAGGCCGCCCGGCTCCGCGCCACTGATGGGGGTTGACTGGTACTGCTAAGCTGCCCGCCGAGTTGTCCCTTTCCCCTGACTTTGCCGCCTTGCTGCGGTCTTCACCATGAACCTGCTGTTTGTTGCCGATCCTGTCGAGTCGTTCAAAGCCTACAAAGATTCCACCTACGTGATGATGCGCGAGGCCCAGCGGCGCGGGCACACGGTGGCGGTGTGCGAGCCGCGCCACCTGGCCTGGCAGAGCGGCCAGCCGGTCACGGCCACGGTGCGCCACCTGCGCCTGCTCGACATCACGCCCCAGGTCGGGGCCACCCACGCCCGCCAGCCCTGGTTCGAAGAGGTGGCTGCCCCGCTTTTCGATGGCAGCAGGGCCGGCCAGGTGCCCGCTGGCCGCCTGGCGCTGAGCCAGTTCGACGCGGTGCTGATGCGCAAAGACCCGCCTTTCGATGCCGAGTTCATCTACGCCACCCACCTGCTGGAGCAGGCCGAGCGCGAGGGGGCCAAGGTGTTCAACAAGCCCGCCGCGCTGCGCGACCACCCCGAAAAGCTGGCGCTGATGCAGTTTCCGCAGTACGCACCGCCCACGCTGGTCACGCGCAGCGCGGCTGACGTGAAGGCCTTCCACGCCGAGCACGGCGACATCATCCTGAAGCCGCTGGATGGCATGGGCGGCATGGGCATCTTCCGCGTGAAGGCCGACGGGCTGAACCTCGGCTCCATCATCGAAACCCTCAACCTGGACGGTGCGCAGACGCTGATGGTGCAGCGCTACCTGCCCGAGATCGTGGAGGGCGACAAGCGCGTGCTGGTCATCGGCGGCCAGCCCGTGCCCTTCAGTCTGGCGCGCATTCCGCAGGGCAACGAGGTGCGCGGCAACCTGGCCGCCGGAGGCAAGGGCGTGGCCATGCCGCTGACCGAGCGCGAGCGCGAGATTGCCGAGGCTGTCGGCCCCACGCTGGCCGCGCGCGGCCTGATGCTGGTGGGCCTGGACGTGATCGGCGGCTGCCTGACCGAAGTCAACGTCACCAGCCCCACCTGCTTCCAGGAAATCACGCAGCAGATGGGCTTTGACGTGGCCGCGATGTTTGTGGACGCGCTGGAGGCTGCGGTCGGGGGGTGAGCGTCGCCTGTCAGCCACCACCCGCAGGCTGCTCAGGATGATGTGGTTCTACGGGTATTCAGTGGCCGCCGGATGTGGAAAACACATTCAGCACCACCACCCCGGCCAGGATCAGGCCCATGCCCACCAGGCCGGCGGTGTCGATGGTCTGGCCGTACAGCCACCAGGCGGCCAGTGTGATCAGCACGATGCCCAGCCCCGACCACACGGCGTAGGTGATGCCCACCGGAATGGTCTTGAGCACCAGCGACAGGCAGTAAAAAGACACGCTGTAACCCACCACCACAATGACCGCAGGCCACAGGCGGGTGAAGCCATCGCTGGCCTTGAGGGCGGAGGTGGCCACCACTTCGGCCACGATGGCCAGCAGCAACTGGAGCCAGGCGTTCATGGCCGG
>ERZ724504.2076-NODE-2076-length-10966-cov-5.616076_pt1 | contig 10966 bp, 12 predicted proteins | sample MGYA00376037_ERZ724504 | MGnify/ENA primary metagenome ERZ724504 (study PRJEB28724, sample SAMN07190888) | wastewater metagenome | isolation source: influent of sewage treatment plant in Hong Hong | place: USA: Christiansburg, Virginia | collected 2016-03-01 ... | reverse complement strand
TGTGATGGTCAAGTGCCATTTATCTCGCTTACTCGGCGAGCGGAAACTGAAGATAAGTGACGTGGTCAGGGACACTGGGATCAATCGCGGAACCCTCACGCGGCTCTATCACGAGACCGCGCAGCGGGTGGAGCTCAAGGACCTGGAAACGATCTGCCTGTACCTGAATTGCCAGGTGGGTGACTTACTGGAACTGCAGGATGATCCGGAGGGATGAATGCCCTCCGGACTTATTCAGGCCCGGAAATGCCAGTCGATGGAAGCCATCAGCATCAGGTAGCGCAAGGCGGCGCCGGAGTGATGGTTCTGCTCTTGAGCGGTGAGCTCTCCACCTGGTAAACGCAGTGTCACTCGAATGCCCACGTGGCTGTTCCGGGTGCTTTGATTCTCTGGAACTTGCTCAATGATCTTTAGACGAGGTTTTCCCAGGACCGTCCGCCAACGGCTTTTGGTTTGCCTGGACGTGCGCGTGTCGTAAATGATGAACTCAGTGTCAACTACAGGGATGCCCAGTTCAGATAGCAGCCAGAGGTACTCGCGGGCACTCTGCTTATCTTCGCCAATGTAGAAGCGTAATGTCGTATCGCTCGACCAGCAGCGCTCCACAAAGTCATCCACTACCCGACAAGCTTTGGCCTTATGCCGGCTGTCCAGCAAGCGGTAGAGCCGTTCTGCGTAAACAGCTACTCCGGCTACGCCTCCATGCTTGGGTGGCCGTGGAATAAACTCCACTGGATCATGTTGATCATCCGATACAGGTCCTTGAAGGCGATGCTTACCGAGACGACTGATGTACTTCGCTCGCTCCAGCATGCCTAACTGATCGACCTCGGGAAACTCAATCCACTCCATGTTGACCGCCTGTCCTGACTCCGCATAAGCCTGGTAAGCGAGCATGGATGAGATTTCAGTCATTCTCGTCAGCGCCCACCCCTCATCACATTTCTGGAGACGGCTTAGCGGGCGCTTAACTTTGACTTGTTTGCCTCGCTTGTAGGCACGAATACGACCGATGATTCGCTGCATATGGAGAGTTTCTGCGGGCAATCCAGTGGCATGTTCGTCCTCAGGCTTAGTTGGCAAACTGACTTGAGCGATCTTCGCAACGACATGGCCTGGCGGCCAACGGGCGGGATTCCACTGCCAGCAAAGCGCCGCCAGCCAAGGCATACAGTGAACGTAGTGCAGCAGCGAGGTCTTGGGGCTCGCATGGCCTAACAGCGCACTGGTGATGTGAGTCACTTTGCGAGTTGCAGCACCTTGAGAATGAAAAAAGGCGCGCTCGAGACGACCGTTATCGCGTAACCAGGTCAACGTTTGCGGATGTTCGCCAAACAGCACGTCAGTATGCGTTCTGACACCCCATGCAGACGCCGCTAGTTTGAACGTCAGCCAAGTCGCGAATGAGTGCCGCAGATGGTGATAGTGCAGCTCACCGCATCCGGTTACGCGGCGGAGCGCATCATGAATCGCCGGCAACAAGCTGGACTCAGAAGCCCACCTCGTCTGTAGTTTCGGAACGCAGAGCAAATAATCCGAATACGGAGTTTTCGCCTCTTCGACATCGCGCTGTCGAGCGAAGTCCTCAATCAGCTTCAGCTCGTCAGGCTCTAGTAACACATGGAGCGGCAATGTACGCGTTGAGTTTCGCGTTTTCAGGGCTCTCTGGGAATGCGGTCTGATGTGTAAGTTGACCGGCAACTCGAGCGCCTTTAGCCGGTCTGGCGACAGCTGCTGCGCGTTAGGGTGTCGCTTCCGTACAGCCGCGACCCGCTCTGCAGAGATTGTCGGAAATTGTAAATCGCGGCGCAAAAGTTTCAGTGCCTCATTTCGGCGAAGCCCCAGACGGAAACCGAGGATCACCATTATTTGCGCAACAACGACTAGCCGTGGCGAGCGCTGCACCAAGGGGCCGACAGCTAGATCGCGGAGTACTTGACGATACTGGTCCTCCGTAATGATTTGAGCATCTACAACCTGGGGAGTTTTTCCAATTCCCAAAACGGCATATGGACTAATCGGTGGATAGGCAAACTCTTGCTGCAAAAAACCATGGAACTCAAGCAATCCCTTTGCGAGATTTCTTCTAGTGGCCTGAGTAGGCTGCGCCTCCAGCATTAACTCATAAATATCTTCAAGCGCATCCGGATGTACCTCCAGGATCGACTCTACAGAGAGATGATCAACCAGCCCTCTACCCACATCCCGCACGTAGTTGGCGACTGTTTTAGGCTGCAGCGGGTTTCCGTAAAAAGAACGCCCGTGAAGAAGGCATGCTGCCCAACGGCTGATCAGCCCCTCAATATCCCCTGGAGGTAAAATATGCTCGACCGCCTCAAGCCCCTTGTTACGGGCCTTTCGACATAACGCCTTTAGCCACTCAGGCCCCTCTGCCTCAACCCTATGGTGGCGATGCTTTTTTTTGCTGCCTCGGTCTTCCCAATCACTTGGCGCTGAATGCCCCTGCAAAAGCGACCATGAGCCTAACTGGACAGAGTGAGTGACGAAATTTGACCTCGTGGAGTAATTCACAAGCAGCTGGGGCATGTGAATCTGCAGTTGGATTCGCAGCAACTCAAACAACGACTCCAAGCTTCTCGGCTGATTCTGAACTGGCATCCCAACCGCGAGCAAAGCATCTCGGATACATCGCAATTTTGAATCCCTTTGGGCAAGTTCAAGCCTAAGATCTGCGAGGTCTGAGGCGCAACGCGATAGTAAGGCAAGGGTCACAGGGTCCGGGAACCACTGCCGCTGCTCTGCATCGGGTTGCCCCCTGATTGAAAGCCTAAGCCGGGCCTCTGGTATCCCGGATATCCACACGACCCTGCTTAGATCAAGTTGAGTAAGCGCATTCAGCTGGGGGATGTCCAGAAGCCCGCCATAATATGCTCCGCTCAGTAGAAGCAGTCCCACCCTGGCATGGGAACTGAGCCCTTCGAGATCACACCTGATAGCAAGTTCTAGTGCATCAACCAGCTCTCGACTAGCCGAGAGGTTTTCAGCTGTGTAGACCTCTGGATTGATGGGATTAGGGGCTCGCTCAACTTCGATTGCGAAGCGTGCAACTGGAAGACTTGGGTTAAAGCGACGAGCCTTGAACGTGACGTCTCGCAGCGCATTGCGTAACGTCGTGCTGTCTAACTGAGCCTCAAGAGCCCTCATCTCTTTGACAGAAAACCTTCGCAGCGATCGCTGCCCGCAAAGCCACTCACCTATACCATTGTCCGAGGATTTACAAATTTCCCGAAGGCGCACGAGATACGCAATCTTCCACTCGGGATCGTGTTTTCCCAGTACCCAGACAACTGATAGTTGTTCATCTGAGAGAGTCTGAGCAGTCATGCGCCAGCCCTCATAACGAGGTGACTGTTGCGCACCATCCAGCCGAGCTCTCGCATCAGTGGCAGCAAATAGGCATGAAGATTTTGGACGTAGGCCCTCGGACAAAAACTCGAAAAAACGTCTTGCGGCTCCTCTCCCTGTAGCCAGTGCCCCATGAAGGCTGAAAGTATTTCAGGCGGGCATCCACGCTCGGTGAGCTCTGTTCGTACGAGCTTGCGAAAACCGTTCACTGGATGCGGTGTAAATCCTGCCTGTTGATGCATTAGCGTGTTGATAGTCCGAGGCCGAACCTCATCGTAGAGCACCCGCCCTTCGTCAGACAGCCGAAGAAAAAACCCGCCTGTCGGAGCCTTTTGCCCGGATAGATGGTTGTCGAGAAGTTTCACTATTGCTCCGCAATGCACCTCGTAGGCCTGCAGTTGCCGCCTCAGCATATCCGGCAATGCCACCAGACGGCTCATGTGCCCATCATCTGCACCCTTGTCGCCCAGAGCGCCACCTCCCCAGTGCGATTCGAATTCGTTAGCCCGTTTCAGCGGGTTGCGGATGGCTCGACAACCAGTCGCCATCAAGAACATCAGGACTGTCCAGAGCGACAAGCAGTTGTGCCAATGAACCAACTGCTGGGGACCTTTCCGCGGGCGTTTACGCAGCACAAGAAGCAATGCCTCGAGGTTGGTCTTGACCGTATCCAGCCGCAGACAATTACGAGCACCAACAGCAGTCCCCGCAACTGCAGGCACTTCCGGAGTCGACACCTCCAACTCCAACCCCGCACAGGCGTAAACGCCTTCCAGCACCTTACGCACAGACCGACAATACAAGTTGCGCAGATAATTCACGTCGTATTGGCAGTAATAGAGTGGCGTGTTAGCTGAAAGGCAGGGCACACCGGACAACATGGTGGCGGCAACAACATCATGGCTGTCGGCAATGATTTGACGGTGCAGGTAGGAGCGAAGCTTGTGGATGGTGTAGCGGGGATCTCCACCGCCCAGCTCGCTAAGGACTACGCGAACCTCTTGCTCTAGGGTTTTTACCTGGCAGCTAAACACTGCTCCCCCAGTCCTCAGGGCACCTTCGTATAGCGACATCACGAGTGCAGATGCCCCCACCAAATCGGGTACGGAAATCGTACTCTCGCTCACTCGAACAGCATCGCGAGGCAGAGGCTCTTCTGCCGAGTAATCAGGGCTCGCCGCAAAAAACCGGAACTCCGCCACATCCGTCTCATCAGCAGGAATCAGCTCCAGTACCGTGGCCGGACGCGCACCACGCTCGGCAAGCCGCAGTTTCTTGCAATCCTCGAGTGTCCGACCGAACCAGAGCATGAGGTGGAGGGCCAGCAAAGCCTCTAGGCGCAGCCGGATCGGTTCTTGTTCATGCTGCGGAGTAATTCGAAATCGTTCTCGACTGCGCAAGAACTCATCGGAGACACCAAAGAGGAGGTTAGCCAGCTCGGACAGTGTCAGCAGACTGTACCCGACCGGCAAAAACTGCCGAGTCCGGGCGATGTGAGCGAGCATGCCCTGGTGACTTAACAGTTCAGCCACATAGGGCTTGACCTCGTTTCCTGTGTCGATCAGACAGATTTCACTCTGCGCCGTTATCTCGCCCCGCGGCAGTGCTTCATCGAGAGCATCGCCTAACGGCTGAGTAGCGATGAAGCTGATATATCCTGGGAGTAGATCAGGGTCATCCGGATCCTCTAGGGGAAACTCACTAACGCCCTGGCTCATTAACACACCTAAGCCTGCACCATGAGCAACACCACGCCGGCGATGTCCACTTCCACCGTGACGCTCAGGCGGTTCTTCACCACCAAGGTAGCGAGCTAGACGAGCGACTGGTGAGAAGTACTCTGCGAGAAGATCGATCGAGGCAGCGGCGTCGAACAGGCGGCAGCTTTGTACAAATGCGGCCGAACTGGACCATATTCTTAGGTCTGCTGGGAAAGTCAGGGCCTGCCGTGCGCAAAGCTTACGCAGCTCAAGATAGGCGCCGTATCTCTGCCCGATAAGATGACGCTCGTTTGGCCTTTTATGGTCGAGAACCAGCAATTGTCCGACCAAACGATAAAAATCCTGCTGGCTCTCTAGGTCCGAGGGTTCGTGCCACAAAAGTGCGTACGGTAATGCGTAATCCCGAACGCCTTGGCCGATAATCGGATTGCGCTTCCGCTCTAGATCCCCCCGATAAAACCACGGACCAAGGGTTTTAACGAACGCAGGGTTTTCCCTGTTTGAAATAAGCCACCGGCACTCATCCCGCCAAACGCTGAAATCACTTTCGCCCAAGCTAAGCACTGGCGGTAAGTCCATGGCATCCAGGGCATTTAAAAGCCCCTGGATGACCCGAGGGAAATCAATCAGCAGCGGGTGAGGCTTTACACACTGCAATATCTCTTCTAAGGAACTCACATCACGTCCAGCTTTTGCGGCCAGCGATAGAAGCATCCCTGTCGCGCTATCAGAGCCGAAGTGTGTTTTATCAACGTTGACTGAACCAAGCTCGTTCGGCGCAAAATTATCCATGTGTCACTCCCATACTCAGTACTAAAAGCTTCGCGCGAACGCTGGCTACTTAACTAAATAGTGGGTGGGGAGTACCTGAATTCGAGCAAAGTGAACAAAATAAATAGCGTGCTCCGCGCCAGCTCCTGGAGGACATTGACTATCGCTGCTCGCGCGACCTACACAGGCCCCTTGTTGTCCCGCAATGGAGTGGCAGTCAATGGCTGCGCGAGAGCCTGAATCTGATCACCAGTCACTCCACCGCCGTGGGCGAGCCTTGGCTAGCTTTGCGCTAGACCACAAGGCGTGCAAAGACAGCTACGCGATGAAGCCCATTGAAAATCCAAGTGGATTTTTAGCGCACAGTTTGGATCGTCAACCCAAAAGGGGCGGCGTACTCTTCAAAGATCGAAGTTTTCACCTTTGAAGGAGTCCATTTTGAACGACCAACTACAGACCGCGACGCAGCGTGATAAATCGCCCCTGCAAGCCCCTGTATGCGTGGATACCGCATCTCACTCTACAAGACGCCCATGGCCATGGCGCGATTGGGAAACTGGATCTGATATCTCGGGTATTACGCATGTCTAATGACTGGAAATTTTGGGCTGGGAAAGTTAGTGACCGAGAGGTATCCAAGCGATTTGGTATTGGGTCGAGCACCGTAGGACGCTACCGACTGCTAAACGACATCCCTGCCTACGATCCCCAAAATATCGATATCCCAGAGGGCCTGCTGATTAAGCTAGGGACAAGTAGCAACTACCAACTGGCTCAAGATTTCAAAATTCCGGTCAACTACCTTGCGGCGCTAAGGATCAAAGTTGGAGTTCCAGAGCCGAAAGTACTCAGAACTCCATTTAAACCGCTGGAAGAGGGTGTCTGGACCGACGAGGCGCTCGCTCTGCTGGGAACGATGCCCGATCCAGCGCTGGCCGACCGCTTGGGCGTCAGCCGCTTTCCCGTGAAGAAAAAACGTCAGGATCTTGGAATCGCTCCGTACCATCCCCCATACCCGGAGATTACAACTGAGCTTGCTGCAGAGTTCGGCATAAGCTCTGACAACGTCCTTGCCAAGCGACTGGGGGTATCGGCAAGTTTCATACGCCGGGCTCGACTAAAATGGTCGAAAACCCATTGAAGTGCCAGCTGCTAAGTCATTTAGGGCACGGGAATTAGCCGCGCGCAGAAGGCAAATCGGAGTCCTTGGCATCATCGTTCCCCATAGAGCCGTCAGGCATGAAGGTGCCTCTATTGCGCTCACCGCTTTCGTGATCTGCGAGCACTCAGGGCTTAACCGTCCGGCAAAGACACCTGGTCAGCGATGCGCCTGGCCACGTAGCAGGCAGCCTCATAGATGCTGCGGATGATCTTCAGATTCGGAGTGTTGGGCAGCAAGCACTTCGTTTTCAACGGACAAGAGGCACCGTCGATTTGGCTGGTACGGTAGATGATGGTGCTGGTCTTAGTTACCCGCGATCTTTGCTGGGTGAAGGCATGCCATTCACTGAGTAGCGATATTCATTGCCTTCCCGATTCGAGTGGAAGTGGTTGCTGGAGAGACCATTGTCCTTGCGCTCGGCCTTGTCCCCCAACGCGGCATCAAGGAGGCCAATTGCTGACGACAAATAGGTTATCGTGAGTTTTTCGGAGGTGAGTGATCGTAATGAGCACACTGAAGTTAGTGATCGAGGATTGGGACGGTGATGGCGGTATCCGTATCCCGGATGAAGCGCTCCAGGAGCTGGGGGTCGACGTTGGCGATGTGCTGTATCTAGTCGAGGAGTATGTCGGCACCACCCGCTGCTTGGTATTGAGCAAAACCCCGCGGATTCCTGATCGTATCGATGAGCTGGTCGGGGACTGGAACAGTTTTGCAAAACTCGCACGCACTCTGGATGAGTAAGGCAGAGGAAAACCCCCAAGGAATACGGGCGTTCAACGCAGCGTTTGGCAATTAGGCAAGGCCCTGGTCAGGGGAATCAGAGATATTCGGCTGATTACACTGGGCTACCGAATGCAATCGCGTACAGCACGCGCCGTACCTGCTGACAGCCGGCCTCGGTAATGCAGCAATCGATAGGCCGCTGATTTCCCAGCGCCTCATTCGGCCGACTTAACCAAGCTGCTGCCGCCTCAGCATCCTCAAAAATCTGCTCTGCAAGAAAGCACACCTCTGAACAACTATTGCCACTATTGGTCATTGATCTCTCCACGCTAGCTATCACGATGCAGTTTTCCGTAAGACTACGCAGTGATTCAGCTGGACGGTCCTATATTGCTACGCAGAAACAGCTGCGCATCACACAGCGGTGACGCGCAGCATCGCCATGCTAGTAACTATTGCTCAGACGAACAAAAGGCAAAAAAGCTGCCGCCCGTGTGCGCCTAAAGCACCACCACAAAAGCCTGCTGTGGCTATTCCCACCAAGTCACCCAAGCGGGCGTAACCTCGCGCACGCAGTCGTCGCATCAGCAAGATCGATGGAAGAACGGAAGCCACCGCCCACCAAAGCCCCGGCATTGGCAGCTTGGAAAGTCCAATTAGCGCGAACAACACGACCTCCGCGCACACAAACATGACGACAGTCGGAGCCAGTGGGCGCCGCATCTCGATATCGAGTAATTTCATGGCGCACACCTCCCGGTGTCATAAACAATGGTGGGTTTCTGCTGTTTGTTGAGGTGCACCCAGAAATAGCGATTGCCGAAAAACGTAACCCTGAGTTCGCTTTCGCCCTTATCGATATACCAGTCCATGGCCTGACGAAAAATGCCACATTCGACCGCTTGTATCGTTGGCATCGAAACAGAGCCAACAGCGACGATGCAAACCCCAGCACGTCCTGATGTAAGCGTCAGGTCAAACGTCAGCGAGGAGTCACTCACGAGCGTATGGCAACCCATTACTCGCTCGACGGTGTCCAGATGTAAGTTAAATGTGCGCCCAGGCTCTAGGTTCGCCGCCATCCTCCGTTCAAACGGGTTAGCAGCAGGTTCCCAATGGGAAAAACCAGGGTTCCAAACGGGATCAATATCCTGGAGATAGCGCATATCCGTTTCGATGTCTTCAATCAGGATCATGCCGACCACCTACTGCAAGCCTTGGCCTGCGAGGCGTGCCAGGTGCTCCGTTCAATGCAATAAGCAGCCCACCAGACCCGGATAACAACCCGCAGAGGAACAAGCTCAACATCAGGCACAAGCACAGAGAGCTGATCCTGAGTGACCGCATAAGCCCGGCGCAGCTCTGGAACATGATTCAGGAGAGGGGTTGAGCTCAGCAGGCGCAGCTGAGCCTGCTCTAAAACCGTCAACTTGAGGTTCATTTTGCGGCCCTCATGCAGAAGACCATCTGTTGCCGCGTGCCGTCGTTAATGCAGCGCCTCTCGTTCACACGCGTAGCCAGTATCTCAGCCTCTATATAGCTATCGAACGGCGGATGGTCGAGTCGAATCGGATCACTCATACCCCAATTCACCCCGACAATCTCTGGTGCTAGGCCATAGTCAGAGCTGACGTGCGCTGCCATTTCAGGGTGTGTGAGCTGCTCATCAAGCGCCTGTATCTGCTCAAGTGAAATCCGGAAAGGAAGAGTCATGAACATTTTGGATGCCTCCGTGAATGGAGGCTCCACGATTAACCCGATCGATGCGTGCCACTACCGGGTTCTGAAAGTTTTTTGCCGATTGACGATCCTGTTGAAGCTAAGACTTTGCCGCCCAGCAGGTCATCCAAAGATGTCTGATGACCGCACTCACAGAGAAGACGATTTTCCTTTGTCAGGCACACAATAGTCGGCTGATAACTACTTTCGTTACGGTTACCCGTGTGGGTTTCCTAGGCGCTTGTAACGGGCTGGCACCGGTCGACTCTGTTGAAAACGTCGGCTTCAGTTTCTGTATCAGAAAAGTAGGCGCTTGAGATTGAAGCCAGTGTTGAGCGCAAAATGATCAGCGCTCCGTTTGGGATGGCGACCTAGAAAGTCGGTTTTACCGCTTAATCTACAGTGAAGAGTTGAGTCTTCTTGGTGATTTTGATGTGCGTCCCTGGCTTTAGGGTACCGTACGGCTCGAGCGATCGTAGGACGACTCTTTCCGTATTTGAGACCTTAGTCAACTCGCCATTCGCAACAACTAAGACGGTTGCTCCATTGGCTATCGCTAGCTTGTAGGCGTTAGCAAATGCACGGGCAGCAATTTTTGGAATGTGCGATTCCTGCGCAGAAATCTGCTTGTCAGTGAGCTGTCTCTTTTCAGACTTGCGTGACATGTTCAGACCTTAAGTGTGATGCGTAATGCATGCGTTAGACCAGCCGGAGCAAATCTGGCGACGACCATAGCGTCTACTCTAAGACGGTTAGAGCCGCATTTAGAGTACGGGTTTTCAAATATCTTTAAGTGAAGGTTAGGTGCCAACGATTTCGCCCAGCGGTTCGATGCTAATCGATTTCCTTAGTGTGAAACAGCGTGGAAAATTCCCAGCTTCCCAGCTTCCCAGCTTCCCAGCGGATCTAGGCCATCGACTTCAAGAGCGAGGATCGCTATTTGGATGCTTTTTATGGTCAATTATTGTTCGAGGTATAATTTATACCTCGAACAATAATTGACCATAAAAAGCGAACCACCGCATGTTTCCAGCGTTTGCCAAGGGCGCAGCCGAACGAGTGGTCAAGTCCATGCAATTACGCATTTGGGCAATTCTAGGCCAATCGATCGATGCAATACCGATGCGGGGGCTGATCAGGTGCGTCTCGTGCTGAGCGCTATTGAACACGGTAACGCGGTATAGCGCCGGCATGACACATGACACTTATGGGCTGACTATGTCACGCAAAACGCATAAGAGACCACTCACTGAGAAGCAGATTTCTGGCCGACACCTGCCTGTTGCGACAGGCGACTCCCGGCCCAGAGTGTGTAAAAACACTTTCTTATCGTGCGTGCTTCAGCCCATTGCTCCTGGACGTGGTGATTTCCCGATTATTTACCACGATCAGCGCCGGTAACGCTTCAGAGCGCGTATAAAGCGCTGTGGCGCCTCCTGGAGCAGTAAAAGCTGGGGCTTTTACGCCGTCATCGCCTTCAACAAGCCTTCGGTGCCGATGA
>ERZ724504.2067-NODE-2067-length-10998-cov-4.597916_pt1 | contig 10998 bp, 12 predicted proteins | sample MGYA00376037_ERZ724504 | MGnify/ENA primary metagenome ERZ724504 (study PRJEB28724, sample SAMN07190888) | wastewater metagenome | isolation source: influent of sewage treatment plant in Hong Hong | place: USA: Christiansburg, Virginia | collected 2016-03-01 ... | reverse complement strand
GTGGCAGCTCCTTCATGCCTCGCAGCTTCACGGCGGTGGGCTCAGCCGTCAATGGAGGCAATGGCTGCGAAGCGTATGTGACGGCAAGCAGTGGACCTGCAGGTAGCTTCTCCAATCCGATGGTGCCCGTCTACCCGAACCCGGCTGACAACTCGCTGGTTTTTACGCGCAAGATTGTCTATGAGCCCAATGTCAGCAGGCGCGGGGCGTTCAGAGGCTTGCTCTTTCCAGCACAGAACTGTCATGCGGCCTTCGCCTGGCGGGACGTGATCGATGGACAGGACGAACTCTCCGGTCGCAAGCTGATGGCCATCAAGTGTGGTGGTCCGGCAGGTACATCCAGTCAGGGGGTGCTGTTCGTGGACCTGACCGGTCCCTGGGGTGCGTAATGCCAGCAGCGAAGTACTGGCGTTTGATCAACCTGGCACCCAGAGACGGCGGCCTCTTGGAGCTGAGCGCAGCCCATCTGTACTGGCAGGGCCTTGACCCGGACAAAGACAAGGTCGTCAGCCTCCTGCGCTTCAACGACCTGGGCTCTGTCGTCTCCGATGAGGCTGGCTTTGCGTGGGCCCAAACCGGAGCGGCAGCAGCGGATGCGGCGGCTGCGAGGTTCGGTGCAGGCGGGCTGCAGCTCGATGGGGTCTCGGCATCACTGGCTTCGCAGGCCCGAGCCAACTTCGGAGTCGGCGACTTCACGTTTGAAGCCTGGGTCAAGCTGTGGGAGACCGGCTCTTCGCGAGCCTTGTTCCAGCTGGTCAACAGCAACGGTCGCTTGTCTTTTTATCGTCAGGGCGCTGCGCGGGCCATGGGAATTTACAAAGACATGGGCGGCGAAGTCTTCCAGGTGGCATCGCAGCCAACGCCTGTGCAGCAGTGGTTTCATGTGGCGTTTGTGCGCAAGGATGGGGTGCTGAACGTCTATCAGGACGGGGTTCGGATCCTGAACTCATCGTCCTTTAGCCTGGGCCTGGACGATGTGGCCTTGTATATCGGGCAAACCGGCTCAAACGCAGAGTGGTTTCCGGCGGCACTTGATGAAGTGCGGATCTGCAAGATGGCCCGGTACTGGGGGGAATCGTTTGCCGTCCCCCAAGCTGAATTGCCTGCGGTAAAAACCGGCAACCCGCTGCGTGTCGATCAGCAAGCCGTTCTCACATCCAGCTATGCGCCGCTGTCGGGCACCACGGCAGAACTGCAGACACAGACGCCTTCCCAGTTGGTGAAGTTTGATGGGCAAGCCGGTTTGAGCCTGCACTGGGTGTTTGCCGATGATGTGCAGATCGACAGTACGCGGTTTGGCTCAGGGGTCGTTGAGGCATCGTTTGTGCACAGCCCGGTGCTGCAGCACTCCAATGATGGGATGTCCTGGACGACGCTCGAAGGTCGGATCGGATACCAGGTAGTCTGGCCAGGCCCTATGACGCTGGGCGGCATCGGTGAGACAGCGCCAGTAAAGCTCAGGGGAGTATCGGTGCCAATCAGCAAAGTGATGCTGTTTGGCCCTGCGGCATTCTCAAATGGTTGTTCCGCTGCATTCGCTTTAGATGTGGCGGATGGAGGCTCCGGGGCTCTGTACGGGACGGTGTCCCGATTGGTCGGGGCCACCACATCGCTGTTGGGTCGCCGGGTTCGCCTGCACGAGCAGCGCTCGGGCCGACTGATTCGCGAGACGTGGAGCGACCCAGTCACTGGCGCATACCGGTTTGCGGATCTCAAAGTCGGGCCTGAATACTGCGCTATTGCGTTTGACCATGAGCGTCAGAACTTTGCGGTGGCGGCAGATGGCCAGCTCGCTGAAGAGGTGCAGCCATGAGTGAGGCATTGCCCGAATTCGAGATCTCGGCCGCCCACGCTCTGGCCCGCTTGCAGGCCACGCTGGTCTTTGCAGACTCCGGCCCAGCTGCTTCCACCATCAAGCTGTATGACGCAGCCGAGCAACTGCTGGTCACGCTGACCCTCACCAAGCCCTGCGGCCAGATCGTGGAGAGCGGCTATTTGCTGCTGACCCAGGCTAACAGCGCTGGCGACATGATTCTGGTAAGCGGCCAGGCGGCCATCGGCGTCTGGAGCACCAGCGACGGAAAGCTCATCGGTCGTGGTCTGGTCACGGATGAGGCTGGCCAGGGGCACTTCAAGCTGCTGGGCAGCACTGGAGCCCAGCTCTATGCGGGCGGCAAGGCCATCCTGGGCGAGACAAGGATAGCCTGATGGCAGCTGTCGACCTGATCTTTAACCGCGCCTTCAAGACCGGCAACCCGGTCGAGCTGGTGTTTGGCGATGACGGTGGTACGCCGTCCATCCCTGACGCCCAGATCGCTCTGGCTGCACGCATGCCTGGCCTGCGGGCCCGGTCTCTGGTGCATGTGCGCAAGGATCTGGTCGCTGCTGGCCGCATGCCTGGTGTGCGCTGCCGCGCTGTCGTGCGCTACCACACCGACACCCCCCGGCCCGTGGTGGCGGAGGTAGCCGCTAGTGCCCAGCAGGCACAGCCTGTGACAGAGAGCTGGATCTCCGGCTGGCAAGACACGGATGCACTGCCTGCGGGTTGGACGGCGACCGCGCAAGACGCCAAGCCATTGCAAGCGCAGTTCGGCGTTGCCTGGCAGGACGGCCAGCGGCAGGGCGTGGTCTTGCAGGGGCGGTTTCAGAAGGCGCTGCCTCTACCTAGCGCAACCATGCAGGTCAACTGGCAAGAGTCGCAAGGTGTGCGCGTGGCTCTGCAGGCCAATGTCCAGGATGCCACGCCCGTGCGTGCGGGTTGGGTAGTGCGGTTTGAGGAAAGCCTGCGCGACCGTCGCTTACTGCTGGAGGCCGTGGCTCAGGATGCGATGGGGCTGCAGCACCTTGTCACAGACGGAGCTGGCCCAGCGGTGCCGCTGTACACCGGTTACTTGGCTCGCTACCAGCAGGCCATGAAGCCTCCAGCGGGCAAATCGGTGCCCAAGCCGCCAGAGCCTGAAAAACCCGGCTGCTATGAGCAACTGGTGGGCGGCCCCATCCCATTAGTGTTCTGCCGCTCCTGGGCCGTATCGGCAAATCTGCTGTTCATGTGCTGCAGGTCCATTGGGCCTGAGCCGCAACCCCAGTTCGTCATTCCTCTGCTGCCTGTCTATATGCAAGTCCACCACCTTACGGCGCATTTGCTGCCAAGCCTTGAGCCTGTTGTGCTCACTGACGTCACTATTTCTGCAGACGATGACAGCTACTGCTGGAGCCTTTCGGCCAACGGGCCTGAGCATTTGCTGGACCAGCTCGCGCCCGTGGGCGGGCTGCCGCAGCGCCTGCAGGTGGGCATTGACGGCATGCAGTTTGTCTTTGCGGTCACCAGCACGGCGCGCAGCCGCTCGTTTGACCGCCGCCGCGTGGCGGTGCAGGGCATCAGCGTCACGGCCATGCTGGGCAATCCGTATATGCCCAAGCAGTCTTGGCTTTCCACCTCGGTGGCCACGGCGCAGCAGCTGGCAGTGAGCGCGTTGGAGTTCAGCGGCGTTGGTCTGGATTGGCAGATCCCCGACTGGCAGGTGCCCGCAGGTGCGTGGAGCTTTCAGGGCACGCCACTGCAGGCCGTGCTGCGCATGGCCGAGTCGGTCAATGCCGTGGTGCGCAGCCACCGCACGGCGGAGCAGCTCATCGTTGCGCCGCGCTACCCGGTGCTGCCGTGGGTTTGGGGCGCGGCCGTGCCCGATGTGCAAATGCCTGCGGCCGTCATCGTCACCGACGAACTGCGCCCCGATCCGCGTGCCGAATACAACGCCATCTATGTGGCCGGCGGCAGCGTGGGCGGCGTGCTGGGCCATGTGGTGCGCAGCCTCAGTGCTCGCGACAAGCTGGCTCCGCAGATTCAAGACGACCTCATCACCCATGCCGATGCCGCCCGCATGCGTGGCAGCTGGGCGCTGGCGGCCAGCGGCAACAAGCTGCAGCACAGCATCAGCATGCCTGTGCTTACCGGCGGCACCAACCCCGGCATCTTGAACCCCGGCCAGTTGCTGGAGGTGGCCGACACCGACGGCACCTGGCGCGGCCTGGTGCGCGGCGTCAGCGTCAGTGCCGCTATGCCCCGTGTGCGCCAGCAGGTCACCGTCGAAAGGGTTGCCGCATGAGCACCAACCTCTACAAGCGCCTCAAGGCTCTGCTGCCCGACGAGCCCGTCATGACCGGGCAGATCAGCGCCGTGTTTGCCGACGGCACCGCGCTGGTCGCGCTCGAAGGTGCCGCAGGACTGCTGCGCGTGCGCAACCCGCTGGGCACGGCCAACGGCGTGCGCGTCTATGTGCAAGGCGGCGCCATCACTGGCCCTGCGCCCGCCATGCCCTATGTGCTGATCGAAGTCTGAAAGCGAAACAGAAAAGGAGAGGGAATGGACGACTACGGCAACGAGCTGCCCGCCACCACGCTGCAGCAAGTCAATAAACGCTTTAACCAGGGGAGCGAACGCATGGCCGCCATCGAGCGAGATCTCAAAGTTGCAACGCAAGAACTGCATGAACGCAATCAGCAAATGGCGGAGTTGCTGGAATTTTTCACCGCCATGAAAGGTGCCTTCAAGGTGTTGAACTGGGTGGGCAAGGTGGCCAAGCCGCTGGCGGCCATCGTCATGCTGGGCGGAGCCTGTGTGGGCTTCTGGACGGCCATCAAGGGAGGTGCAAGCCGATGAACTGGAAAGAAAAACTGATCGCGACCATCGGCGGTGCTGCCATGGTTCTAGCCGTGCCTCTAGTACAAAAGTACGAGGGCACCGTGCTGCGCAGCTACCGCGATCCGGTGGGCATCGTCACGGCATGTACCGGCCATACCGGTCCCGAGCTCAAGATGGGCCAGACTTACACCCGCCAGCAGTGCGAGGAAATGCTCTACAAGGATCTGGCCAAGCATGCCGATGCGCTGGATTGCATTCGTCAGCCCTTGACCGATGGTCAGCGTGCCGCCTTTGTGAGCTTTGCTTTTAACGTGGGGGAGGGTGCGTTTTGCGGCAGCACGCTGGTGCGCAAGGCCAATGCGGGTGATATCGATGGCGCATGTGCTGAGCTATCGCGCTGGACCTATGCCCGTGGCAAGCAGTTGCCCGGCCTCATCAAACGCCGCGCTGCCGAGCGGCAGTTGTGCGAGGCAGGGCTGGCATGAGCAGCCGCGCCACATCACTGGCCATGGGCCTGCTGCTGGTGCTGGCCTTTGCGGCCGGCTGGGTCGTCAATGGCTGGCGGGCCGATGCGCGCATAGCGCGTGTCGAGCTGACCCAGACCTCCAAAGAGCTGCAGCAGACCCAGCAAGCCGCCCAAGACCTCATCAAGACTCAGCAAGGATTTGCCAATGCGCTATCAAATTTTCAGCAAACACAGAAAGCCAACGCTCAGTCTCAGGCTGATTTGGGGAAGTTGTTGCTTGATCTTCGCAGTACTACTGCAGGGCTGCGCGGCGACTTTGCCGGCCTGCCTGCCCGCATCGAGCGTTCAAACAGCAGCGCCCTCGCTGAGTACGCCGCAGCCTGCACAGGCGTATTCGAAGCAATGGCAGCAGGAGGTGGGCGACTGGCAGAAGCTGGTGCTGCAATCGCGGCAAAAGCTGAAGGCCACGCAGCTGATGCAAGATTGATGGAGCAGGCTTGGCCTTGAAATATTGCAGCAGGGTGTGACATTCATACTCCATCAGCTGTATTTTGGTCACGCACCTATGTTTTGGCTCTTGGTCATCTTGGCTGTGCTGGTCGCGGTGCTTTGCATCAGTTTTTTGATTTCATGGGTAGATGACTTGAAGAACGGCTCTGAGCAAGATTGAACTCACTCGCCGGGCCTCAATTGCCTCCCGGAATCACCCTTAGGGGTATGCATAGCTTTGCCCCGCCGCCGCGCTGCTTACAGTGTTTGAAACGGGCGCTTTATGTTTGTCATGAAGGCGTTATCAGAGCACTCAATACTCAGCGTAAAAAGGCTTGCTATGACATATCTTGTGATCGCTATTGGGGTAATTGCTTTTCTGGTCCTTCGCTCTGCCGTGCATGACATGGCGGCTGCAGACATCGAGTGCTAGACACCCGCGTCTGCAGTGAAAAACCGGCAGGCCCGGTAATCAAAACCTGAACGTCGCGCCCACAATCGGGCCGCTCTGGCTGAAGTCGAGCTGCTTGCCGCCGTCGCGGTAGTCCACGCTCAGCTGGCGGTAGCCCAGAGACAGGTGGATGTTGTCTTTCACCTGGTAGTTCACCGAGCCGTGGATCTGCCAGGTGAACTTCGAGCCCACACTCAGCCCGCCCATATCGGCGTACAGCAGGGTGGACCAGCGCGGTGCAATGTCATATCTCCAGCGTGCGGCCACGATGGGGTCCACGAACGAAGTGTTGGACTGCGCAGAAGCCAGACCCGGCACATTCACCTCGGCCTTGATTTGCCACAGGCGGAGACCTGCCATCAGGTCAAGGCTCGACTGCGGGCTCAGCGCCCAGTTGCGCCCGCCGGTCAGCGTCATGGAGGTCTGGCGAATCTTGGCCTGCGCGCTCAGGCCTAAGGGCAGCGCCGCCTTGTCCGATGTGGCCGCGTAGCTGAAATCGCCCTGAAGCACATACCGGCCCTTGCGCGCCGTGCCGTTGATGAAGGCTGCAGCATCCAGATTGTCCAGAACGTCAGAGAATGACTTGTTCACGTTGGCCGTGGGCGCGCCTTTAAACGGGCGCACTTGGCCGTCCAGCCCCGTCATCCACACATAGGGCGTGAGCTGAAAACGCCACGCATCCGATTCCACAGGCGTTTGTGCCAAAGCCTGCGTGCTGACCAGCAGGCTCATGGCCAGAGCTGTGCCTAGCTTCACATTCAAAAATCGATTCATTCCTCTTTCCCTCACAACGTGTTCTTATGCACCTTGCCGTCCTTCATGATCAGGCGCAGGTTCTGTTCCGGGTTGCTCAAAAAGTCCAGATTCACAGCCGGGTCGCCATCGGCCACCAGCAGGTCGGCATAAGCACCGGGGGCAATGCGGCCCAGTGGCTGCGGGTAGGGGTTGCGCTCGCCTGACAGGGCCAGCAGCTCGGCATTCGTGCTGGTGGCCTGCTTCAGCAGCGTCAGCGGGTCGTAAAAGCGCGTCAGCTTGGCCAGCTGCCTGCCCTGTGTGGCAGTGCCCTTGGGGTTGAACAGAACATCAGTGCCCCAGCCCGTCTTGATGCCGTACTTCTGGGCCAGCTCATAGGCCTTCACCGTGCCTTGCGCCACTTTCGACTGGCTCTCGCGGCGTGCTGGGTCGGGGTAGACATTGCTGTCCTCGTCCTGCAAGAACGGCTGCAGGCTCCACCACACGCCTTCGTCGCGCATCATCTTCACGCTCTCTTCATCGGCCAGCTGCCCGTGCTCGATGCTCTTCACACCCGCCTTGATGGCGCGCTTGATGCCCTTGGGCGTGTACACATGCGCCATCACATAGGTGTTCCAGTCGCCGGCGGCTTCCACGCCCGCGCGCAGCTCCTTCTCGGTGAACTGGGTGCTGTCCAGCGGGTCATATAGCGATGCCACGCCGCCGCCCGCCAGCATCTTGATCTGCGATGCGCCCAGCATCAACTGCTCGCGCACCCGGCGCAGCACCTCGGTTTCGCCATCGGCAATCATGGCCACGCCTGTCAGCTCTACCTGGCTCAGCGGCTCGTTCGCCGCACGCGGAATATCGCTGCGCAGGCGAAAGTCGCCATGGCCTGAAGTCTGAGAGATCATCGCTCCGCTGGGATAGATGCGCGGGCCCACCACCATGCCCTCGTCAATGGCGCGCTTGAGCGCAAAAGCCGGGCCGCCGGCGTCTCGTACCGAGGTAAAGCCTCGCATCAGCGTGCGCTGCGCCTCTTGCGCTGCAGATAGATACAAATAACCCAGGTCGGCCGTCATGGCCGTCATCTGCGGAATGGCCGCCAGCATGGTGTGCCAGTGCGTGTCGATCAGGCCGGGCATCACCAGTTTGCCCTGGCAGTCGATCACCTGGGCACCCTCCACCTTTTCAGCGGCAGCGGGCAGGGCAGTAATCAGCTTGCCCTGAATCAGCACCTGCACGCCCTGGCGCACCGGCTTGCCCGTGCCGTCAAACAGGCGCAGATTGGTCAGCAAAATGGGGCGGTCTGCCTGCTTGGGCGTGCCCGCCGGGCCGGGCTCGGCGGCATACAGGCCGGTAAACGGCGCCATCATGGCCGCCACACCGCCGACAAACATGCGGCGAGACATATCGGTCATCACGCGCTCATGCAGCAAATGGCATATCACGCTGCCACAGGTGCAGGCTCTGGGTCGAATCGGGCCAGTCTTCCAAGCCATGCCGGCATCGGTAGCGATTGCGTTACTCATCTGCTGTCTCACCTTTCAAAATGAACAAGAGACGCCGGTGCCGGCGTGACAAATGGAACCAGTAGTTCACAATTTGATGCACTGATGCTACACGACGACCAGCCCCAAGAAAAAACGCCCTGTCGCACAGTGGCGCAGGGCGTTGCTTGCAAATTGAGAGCGGCCGTCAGTCAGGCTTGCCGCTGTTTGTCACACCTTGGGCCGGTGCACCAGCACCGGAATCGAGCTGTTCACCAGCACACGCTGGGTTTCGCTGCCCAGCAGAATGCCGGCAATGCCCTTGCGGCCGTGCGATGCCATGCAGATCAGATCGCAATCACTGTCCTTGGCTTGCTGGATGATGGCCTGGTGCACCGAGAAATTCATGGTCCGTGCAGTCTTGCACTCCACGCCCTCGGCCTTGGCCATCTCCTGCACCGCCTGCAGCACCTTGTCGGCCGTTTTCTCGGCGTCTTTTCGTAGTTCGGCGGGGTTGTAGCCCACCATCCCCTCGCTGCTGTACATCATGGCCGAGTAATCCGGCATCACATACAGCACCGTCACCTCGGAGCCTTGCTCCTTGGCCAGTTGCAGGCCCGCGTGCAGCGCGGCCTCAGAGAGTTTCGAGCCGTCCGTAGGAATCAAAATGTGCTTGAACATATTCAGCCTCCTTGCGCGTCAGCGCGTTTGTCGTTGCCAGTCAATCCGAACGATTGCCGCCCCATCCTTACACTCCGGGGCGGCTAATGCAACTCCCCGAAGTGGGAATTCAGGCGTTTTCTGATGGGAATCAAAGTCTTGAAGTTTGGGTCAAAACAGCCTAAATCCCATACCCATCAAGTGCATGCAGCTATCAAAATAATGTGCTGAACGCTATGCGCCGCCTATGGTCAGTCGCTGACCCGATCCGCGCGGTGTACCAGCACCGGAATGCTGCTGTTGGTCAGCACCTTCTGGGTTTCGCTGCCCAGCAAAATCCCGCTCAGCCCCTTGCGACCGTGCGAGGCCATGCAGATCAGATCGCACCGGCCTTCCTGCGCCTGCACGATGATCGCCTCGGCCACCGAAGGACTGGTGGTGCGCACGCTATGGATCGCCAGCCCGCGCGCGCCGGCCAGATCCTCGGCAAATTTCAGTACGGCATCTGCTTCGGCGTTGGAATTTTTTGTCAGCTCGGTTGTGTCATAAGCGGTCATCGAGCGCGCCCCATAGATCAACGCCCGGTAATCCGGCATCACATACAGCACCGTCACCTTGGCGCCCTGATCGCCGGCCAGCTCAATCCCCGCGCGCACGGCGGCTTCGGACAACTTGGAGCCATCTGTCGGAATAAGAATGTGTTTGAACAACGGTCTCTCTCCCTGCGCGGTCGCGCATCTGTTTTGACAAAAGCCCCAGCCCCCTCTGACTGGCGGCGGCACGGCCCATCATGGCAGCGAATCGCGATTGGCATAAAGACGCAAATTCTGCGTATGCAGCAAAAACAGCTGCCAGCCCTTGACCATCAAGCGCTGACAGCTATCGAAATGAGACTACTTGAACATCATGCGCAGCGTGCCTTCATCAGGCGCCGGGGGCTGCTTGGCGGAAAGAGATGGGGCGGAAGCAGGGCGCTGGCCGGGGGGATTACTGGGGTACACCGGCAGCGTCACCTGCTTTTCGCGGTGCTGGGCGCGCTGGGTTAGCCGCTGCGTGCAGGCCGTTGCCAGCGTGGCCAGTTGCGCATCGGTCGCGTTCATGATCTCGCCGTCGGCAATGCGCTGCGGCAGGCTGCTAAAGGACACCACCATCTGGTCCGTCGCAATCGGCTGGGCATGGGGCAGGGTGGGGCGGCCTTGGCTATCGTAGTTCAGGTTCAACAGATAGCGGCTGTGCTGCCACTCGTCGGCATCGCCCTGCATTACCGCATTGAACACCGTGCGGTGCACCTGCGCTGCGGCTTCAGCGGCCAGAGAAAACGCCAGCTCCATGCGCTGTGTGTCGGCAGGCTGGTGCAGCGCGGCCTCCATGCGATTAAAGGCGTCGATATACGCCAGCTTGAAGGCCAGCGCCTTCTTGCCCGTAAAGCCCATGGCCAGCAGCGTAAAGCCGTCACGGGTCAGGCGAAAGGCTGGGGTCGAAATGGGAGCGCCCCCGCTTGGATTTACACGGGTTTCAACCGTCTGCTGAAAATTCAGCAGGTGGTCTGCCTCCAACTGCGGCAAAAGATTCTCGATGGCTTGAAGCACATTGCGATGCTGCTTGCCAAAGTGGCGTGCCAGATCGGTGCTGAGAGTGGTTGGTTTGCCGTCGACGATAGTGACGGATGGCGAGAAAACCAGAGTGGATGGCGACATGAGAACGCTCCTGATCGAGACTTACGATGCCTTATGGAGCGTTCTTACGCGCATCCATAAGGTGGCCGGGAGGTTAAGAACCTAGGATCAGCTAGGCGGACTTCTTCCCCTTGCGGGTCTTGTATCCGTCGCCCTCCCGGCCATAAATCAGCGACCTGCAAAGAATGCAGGCGTGCAATGTCCGGGCGCAAAAAAACCGCCAACTATCGGGTGCGGTTTTCCCGCTGATCCTAAGGAGTTCTTACGCTCCACCTCTTACGAGGCGTTCAGAGTATAGCTTGGGACGTACCAAAGTTCAAAAAAGTATCGCAATGCTGTTTGTGTAACATGTGCTCTTGGAAGATGTGTGTATAAAAGATATTTTTAATTAATAT
>ERZ724504.2060-NODE-2060-length-11010-cov-4.977271_pt1 | contig 11010 bp, 7 predicted proteins | sample MGYA00376037_ERZ724504 | MGnify/ENA primary metagenome ERZ724504 (study PRJEB28724, sample SAMN07190888) | wastewater metagenome | isolation source: influent of sewage treatment plant in Hong Hong | place: USA: Christiansburg, Virginia | collected 2016-03-01 ... | reverse complement strand
TTGCTGGTCAGCAGGTTGTCGCCGTCCAGCAAAATCTGACCTTCAGCGCGCTGCTCGGGGTACAGCTCGAACATGCGGTTGAAGGTGCGCAACAAGGTGGACTTGCCACAGCCCGAAGGGCCGATAAAGGCCGTGACCTTTTTCTCGGGAATGTCGAGATTGATATTTTTGAGCGCGTGGAACTTGCCGTAGTAGAAGTTCAAGTCGCGCACAGCCAGCTTGACGTTGGAAGGAGCAGTGGTTGCAGTCATGATCGTGAACTTTCGAATTATTTTTGGCGAGTGATGTAGCGCGCCAGAATATTGAGACCCAGCACCGCCACGGTGATGAGAAGCACACCGGCCCAGGCCAGTTGCTGCCAGTTCTCATACGGGCTCATCGCAAATTTGAAGATGGTCACCGGCAGACTGGCCATGGGCTTGGTCATGTCGGCATTCCAGAACTGGTTGTTCAGCGCGGTAAACAGCAGCGGTGCGGTCTCACCTGCAATACGGGCCACGGCCAGCAGCACACCGGTAATCACACCGGCCCGTGCGGCACGCAGCGTGACCATGACGATGACCTTCCACTTGGGCGTACCCAGCGCATAGGCCGCTTCGCGCAAGCTGGAAGGCACCAGCACCAGCATGTTTTCCGTAGTACGAATGACCACAGGAATCACAATCAGCGCCAGCGCAATCACACCGGCAATGCCGGAGAAGCTCTTGAGGCGTATCACCACCACGGTGTAGACAAACAGGCCGATCACAATGGAGGGAGCCGACAGCAGAATGTCATTCACAAAGCGGGTCGTTCCGGCCAGCCAGCTCTTTTTGTCGTATTCGGCCAGATAGACGCCTGCCATCACGCCGATGGGCGTGCCGACAAACGTAGCCAGCGACACCATCATCAGAGAACCCCAGATGGCATTGGCAATGCCGCCCTCGTCATTGGGCGGCGGCGTCATCTGCGAGAACAGCGCAAAGCTCAGGCCGCCCACACCCTGGCGCACGGTTTCCCACAGAATCCAGACCAGCCAGAAGACACCAAACAGCATGGCCGCCAAGGACAGGGCCAGCGCCAGCAGGTTCATGCGCTTGCGCTTGTCGTACTTGGCCTGGCGCACAACCGCCAGATCGGCGGCATTGAGCATTTTTGTGGAGGTCGAGCTCATGAGCGGGCTCCTTCATTCTTCTGCAGGCGGTTGAGCAGCAGCTTGGACATGGCCAGCACCACAAAGGTGATGAAGAACAGCACCAGACCCAGATAGATCAGCGATGCCTGGTGCAGGCCTTCGCCCGCTTCCGCAAATTCATTGGCCAGCGCCGAGGTAATGCTGTTGGCCGCCTCGAATACAGACAGCGAGTTGAGCTGGTTCATGTTACCGATCACAAAGGTAACGGCCATGGTCTCACCTAAAGCACGGCCCAGACCCAGCATCACGCCGCCCAGCACACCGGTCTTGGTATAGGGCAACACCACTTTCCAGACCACTTCCCAGGTCGTGGAGCCCAGACCGTAGGCAGACTCTTTGAGCAGCGCGGGCGTGACTTCAAACACATCGCGCATCACCGAGGCGATGAACGGAATGATCATGATCGCCAGAATAATGCCGGCCGACAAAATACCGATACCCACGGGCGGGCCGGAGACAAAAGCGCCCAGATAGGGCACGCCGGTCAGCAGCGACTGCAGGGGCTGCTGCACATAGGTGGCAAGCACGGGGCCGAACACCATCAGGCCCCACATGCCATAAACGATGGAAGGCACCGCAGCCAACAGCTCAATGGCCGTACCCAGCGGGCGCTTGAGCCAGGCGGGCGACAGCTCCGTCAGAAACAGGGCAATGCCAAAGCTCACAGGCACTGCAATCAAAAGCGCGATGGCAGAAGTGGCCAGCGTGCCGTAAATCATGACCAGACCGCCGTACTGGTCCTGCACGGGATCCCAGACGCTACTGGTCAGAAAGCCCAGACCATATTGATGAATGGCGGGCCAGGCGCCCACAATCAACGAGCCCATGATGGCCACGAGCAGCACCAGCGTCAAAATCGCTGCGCTGCGCGCCAGGACACCAAACAGGCGATCCGCCAGACGACCCGACATCATCGGTGCTCGTGGCGGTGAGGGAGAGCGTCGCTTGGCTGCATCGGTAGAGGCAGCCAGCGAGCTGGAGGGCGACGTTGTGGACACGTGGGCGCCTTTATTCGCAAAGGTTGAAAGAAGCAGCAAAGGTGCCGTCCGGAACGGCACCTTGCCACTCACACATTACTGGGAAACGGCCTTGCCGGAAGTGTCCTTGATATTGCTCCAGGACTTGTAAATCACCGTCTTCACCGCGTCAGGCATGGGCACATAGTCCAGATCGGCAGCTGTCTTGTCGCCTTGCTTGAAAGTCCACTCAAAGAACTTCAGCGAGGTGGCGGCCTGAGCAGGCTTGTCTTGCGACTTGTGCATCAGGATAAAGGTAGCCGATGTGATGGGCCAGGCGTTCTTGCCAGACTGGTTGGTCAGGATTTGATAGAAGCTCTTGGCCCAGTCAGCACCGGCAGCAGCCGCCTTGAAGGTTTCGTCGTCTGGAGAGACATAGACGCCATCCTTGTTCTGCAGCTGCGTGAAGGTCATCTTGTTTTGCTTCACATAGGCGTACTCAACATAGCCGATGGAGTTGGGCAGGCGACCGACGAAAGCAGCAACGCCTTCATTACCCTTGCCGCCCGCACCTGTGGGCCAGTTCACCGCCTTGCCTTCGCCTACTTTTTCCTTCCACTCGGCATTGACCTTGGAGAGGTAGTTGGTGAAACCAAAGGTGGTGCCAGAGCCATCAGCGCGGCGCACAGGGGCGATGGCGGCATCAGGCAGAGCCACACCGGGGTTCAGCGCCGTGATGGCGGCATCGTTCCACTTGGTGATCTTGCCCAGGTAGATATCACCCAGCACCTGGCCCGAGAGCTTGAGCTGACCGGGAGCCACGCCCTTAATGTTGACCACGGGCACAATGCCGCCGATCACCGTGGGGAACTGAACCAGACCCTTCTTGGTCAGTTCATCATCTTTCAGGGGCTCATCCGAAGCCCCGAAGTCCACGGTCTTGGCTTCGATCTGCTTGACGCCAGCGCTAGAGCCCACCGACTGGTAATTAATCTTGACGCCTGTGGCCTTGTGATAGTCAGCAGCCCACTTGGAGTACAGAGGAGCCGGGAAGCTCGCACCAGCGCCAGTGGCTTCCTGGTTCGCTTGGGCCATGCCACCTGCAGACAAAGCACCAGCCACCAGAACGTGAATCAAGGACAACTTCATGAAACGACCTCTTAGGGTTGAAAGATTCGATGGGTGAACTGTAAAAAGCTTTTATGACAGCGTCGTGACACATACATTTCAATATGCTGCCGAGTGAAATAGCGGCCCTGTGCTTCATTCGATCGTCATGCAACCGTCATATTTCATTCGCAAAATTCTGCCCCTGCTCTGTGCAAAAGCAGGTGTCAGAGAAGCCTGCGCCGCCAACGTCATAGTTGGCAAATACCTGACTTGGCAGAGGTTGAAACCCGCCTGAAGCCAGCCAGAACCGCGTCTGTACTGCATATTTCAGAACTTTAGGCGCAGCGCTAACCAGCCTCGCGCCACACTCTTAAGAACAACACATAGATTGGCTCAGAAATGGCCCCTGAATCACTGCTTGCTGCCGTAGACCTTGGCTCCAATAGCTTTCGCCTTGAAATTGGCCGCATCGGCTCCCACCAGCGCATCGAGCGCGTGGAATACCTCAAAGAAACGGTGCGCCAGGGCAATGGGCTGAACGCACGCCATGAACTCTCACGCGAGGCCATGGAGCGCGGTTGGGAATGCCTGGCCCGCTTTGGTGAACGCCTGACGGGCTTCAAAGCCGCGCAAGTGCGCGCCGTGGCCACCCAGACCCTGCGCGAAGCCATCAATGCTCAGGAATTTGTGGAACGCGGCAGCCAGTTGCTGGGGTTTCCGATTGAAGTCATCTCCGGCGAAGAAGAAGCCCGCCTGATCTATCGCGGCGTGGCCAGCTCGCTGCCGCCCTGCCAGCAAAAGCGTCTGGTCATTGACATTGGCGGCCGCTCCACCGAAATCATCATCGGCCAGCACAGCAAGGCGCTGCAGGTTGCCTCATTTGCGCTGGGCAGCGTCTCATGGAGCTCGCTTTACTTCAGCGATGGCATGCTGAACAAAGCCAACTTTCAGACCGCCATGGCCGCCGCCAAGCAAAGCCTGACCCAAGCCCAGTTTGCCTACCCCGGCACAGCCTGGGACTGCGCCTATGCCTCATCCGGCACGGCCAACGCGGTGGCCGATGCGCTCACGGCACAAGGCCTGGATGGCCGCGTCATCACGCCAGCCAAGCTACGCCATCTGTATGAGCAGTTGCTGGACATCGGCCATGTGGACAAGCTGCGTATCCCCGGCCTGAAAGAAGACCGCCGCGCCGTGGTGGCTGGCGGCATCAGCGTGATGATGGCTGTGGTGGACTTGTTGGGCATTACCGAACTGGAAGTCGCACAAGGCGCGCTACGCCAAGGCGTTTTGCATGACCTGCTGGACCATGAGCCGCCTGCCGACAAGGAAGCCGCCGAGATCAGCGGCCTGCAGCTGGATTTTGGCGTAGACGAGGCCCACGCACACCGCGTGCAACGCGTTGCTGCCGAACTGCTGCAACACATGCAGCCCACAGCGCCCTCGCCTTTGGCGACCAAGGCGCTGGACATTGCCGCGCAGCTGCACGAGGTGGGCATGCGCGTGGCACTGAGCAACTACCACCGCCATGGTGCCTACATTACCGAGCATTGCAGCCAAGCCACCTGGGAGCCGGAGCTGCGCGCGCGCATCTGCCAGCTGGTGCTGGGCCACCAGGGCAAGCTGCGCAAGCTGGATGCCGTTATTGACGACCCCGAAGTCGCCCTGCCGCTGATAGCTCTGCGCCTTGCTGTGCAGCTATGTCACACGCGCCGCGACCCGGACATGCAAGGCATTACCCTCAAACGCGCAGGCCCGGAATTCAGACTGACCAGCCCCCCTGGCTGGATGCTGACCTACCCCCAATCTGCCCGGCTGCTGGAAGAAGAAGCCATGGCCTGGAGCAAGTCGCCCTGGAGCCTGAAGCTCTATCTGCGCTAAACCTATGCTCCGGATAGAGCGATAGAGCAACAAAAAGGGACTGCAGCGCAGTCCCTTTTTTGATTCAGTGCTCATAAAAATGAGAGCTGCTTGCGCAATTCATTCAAGGGTTTCAGCATCAAAGGACGCTAAAACCCTTGACTATCAGGAGCAAGCAGCTCACATTTTAAAGATTACTTCGCAAGCTTCTCTCCGCCATAGCGCGCCATCAGTGCCTGCTGGGCACCCTTGCCATCCAGCGGATGCTGAGGTTTCAGATAAACACCCGAGGCATCGAGCAGCCACGCATCGCGGTCGTCGCCCATATAGGCCACCAGACACTCGTCGATCACACGCTGGCGCAGCTTCTTGTCCAGCACCGGCCAGGCCAACTCCACGCGGCTAAGCATGTTGCGGTTCATCCAGTCAGCGCTAGACAGCAGCAGCTCTTCCTCATCCCCCCACGCAAAGTAGAAGACCCGTGAATGCTCCAGAAAGCGGCCAATGATGGAGCGCACGCGGATGTTGTCCGTTACGCCCGGGCGCTGTGCCGGCAGCATGCAACTGCCGCGCACGATGAGATCAATCTGCGCGCCCTTTTGCCCTGCGGCAACCAGTGCGCGTATCAGCGGCTCATCGGTCAGCGCATTCATTTTGAGCACCATGCGCGCCCGCTCGCCACGGGCGGCAGCAGCCGCCACCTTGCCAATCAGCTCCAGCATGCTGCTTTGCAGATGAAACGGCGCCATCACCAGCTTTTGCAGCTTGGGCAGAGTGTTGTGGCTGGAGAGATGGCGAAACACGGCATCCATATCGGCCGTAATTTCCGCATTACAGGTCAGCTGACTGATGTCGGTGTAAAGCCTTGCACTGCGTGCGTTGTAGTTGCCCGTAGACAGGTGGGCGTAGCGCTTGAGCTGGTTGGTGCGCTTTTCACGGCGCGTAATCAGCAGCATCTTGGCGTGGGTCTTGAGGCCGACCACACCATAGACCACCTGCACGCCCAGCGACTCCAGCTTCTCGGCCCAGTTGATATTGGCCTCTTCATCAAAGCGGGCCTTGAGCTCCAGCACCGCCAGCACTTCTTTGCCGCGGCTCACGGCCTCGGCCAGCAAGCTCATGATTTCGGAGTCGGTGCCGGTACGGTAAATCGTCTGTTTGATGGCCAGCACCTGCGGGTCGTTAACGGCCTCGCGCAACAACTCCAGCACACCATCAAAGCTCTCAAAGGGCTGGTGAATGATGATGTCGCTCTTGCGCATCTGCGCCATGATGGAGCGACCGGGCGTGAGCTGCGTATGCCAGGCGGGCTTCCATTTGGGGAACAGCAAGGCGGGGTCATCCACCAGATCAATCAGCTGCATCTGGCGCACCAGATTGACAGGGCCCTTGACGCGGAACAGCGCCTGCGCAGGCAGACCGTATTGCTCCAGCAGCAGATCAGACAGCTCCACCGAGCAAGACGATGACACCTCCAAGCGCACCGCCTGACCGTAGTGACGGTGATGCAGACTCTGGCGCAGCGCCATGCGCAGATCGACCACATCGTCGTCATCAACAGCCAGATCGGAATGACGGGTGGCGCGAAACTGCGAGAACTCCGACACTTCGCGACCGGGGAATAACTCGGCCAGGTGCGCCCGCACCACGCTGGAGATGCTGACAAACAGTTTTTGCTTGCCCGAGATTTTTTCCGGCACCCGGATCAGTCGCGGCAAAGCGCGCGGCACTTTGACAATGGCCACCTCATTGGCACGCCCAAAAGCGTCCACGCCATTGAGACGCACAATGAAATTCAGCGCCTTATTAGCCACTTGCGGGAAGGGGTGTGAAGGATCAAGCCCCACTGGCATCAGCAAAGGCTGAACTTCACGCAAAAAATATTCACGCACCCACTTGCGCTGTGCCGCGCTGCGATCGCCATGCGAAATCAGGCGAATGGCATGCTTGTTGAACGCTGGAATGATGGACTGGTTGTAGAGCTGGTACTGCTTGGCGACCAGAGCATGCGCTGTGGCCATCAGCCGCTCAAAGCTGGCAAGCGTATAGGTGCCCAGCTCATCCCCGGCCTTGGCTGCAGAGACATGCGGGGCGCAACGCACTTCAAACCATTCGTCGAGGTTGGAAGAAACAATGCACAGATAGCGCAGACGCTCGAGCAGCGGAACGTCTTCGCGCTCGGCCCAGCTCAGTACCCGCTCATTGAAAATGAGAATGTTTTGATCACGGTCCAGAAGCTCCAGAGTCGGCTCAATCGTCTGATCAATCGCAGGGGGCATGGCAACCTCAGTCTTGGGCGCTGCACGACGTCTGCGCGGCGCTTTGGTGACAGCTTTGACCGGCTCAGCCAACGCCTTGCCGGTCGTGCCATGTTGCCCGTCAGACTGAGGTTTCGCAACTGCCGCCAACCCAATGCGCGACACTTGCCCACTCAGACCATGCAGATCGTGAGCCAGCCCCAGCGATGCGGGGCCTGTTTCTGAAGCCTTTGCGGGTACCGGCAAGGGCTGCACCAAAGCCTCTTCGGCCGGGGTTGTAGCTGAGTTGAGAAAAGAAGAAGCAGAGCCAGAGCTGGCTTGTGAAGATTGGGACATGTGTCAACAGCGGCCTGCAGAGCCTGAAGCGCCCTTGAGGGCATGCTCACAGTCTGCCGCCGCTTTATGACAATCACATGACCATTTGGTGACGTTGAAGACTGTCTATGCCAGTCTTCAACGATTTAACTGCCCCTGACAACTGCAGCGAGTCGCTCCGAGCAGGTGCTGGCCATGGTTGCATCTCGCGCTTCGACCATGACGCGCACAAGGGGCTCTGTTCCGCTGGCGCGAATCAGCACGCGGCCCTCGTTGCCCAGCAGCTTTTCCACCTCCGCCTGCTCCTGAGGCAGCTGCGGATTACTCTTCCAGTCTTGACCCGGCTGCAAACGCACATTGATCATGACTTGAGGAAACAGTGTCACCTTCTCCAGCCACTGTGCAATCGTCTTGTTCGAGCGCACGCAAGCCTGCAGCACCTGCAAAGCGCTGACCAGACCGTCACCGGTGGTGTGCTTATCCAGAGCCAGCAGATGGCCCGAACTTTCACCACCCAGTTGCCAGCCGTTGGCTTTCAGCGCTTCAAGCACATAGCGGTCACCCACCTTGCTACGCACAAAGCCCATACCTTGTGCTTTGATTGCCAGCTCCACCGCCATATTGGTCATCAAGGTACCTGCCACGCCGGGCACTGCACCGCCTGCTGCCTGGCGGTCAGCCGCCATGAGATAAAGCAGCTCGTCGCCGTTGTAGAGGCGGCCCTGTGCATCCACCAACTGCAGGCGGTCAGCATCGCCATCCAGCGCAACGCCATAGTCGGCATTGTTGGCGCGCACAGCCATCACCAGCGCCTCGGGATGGGTGGCGCCCACGCCTTCGTTGATATTCAGGCCATCAGGCGAGCAGCCAATGGCCACCACATTCGCGCCCAGTTCGTGAAAGACCTTGGGCGCAATCTGATAGGCAGCGCCGTGCGCCGCATCCACAACAATCTTCAAGCCGCGCAGCGACAGGCTTTGGTCAAACGTGCTTTTGCAAAATTCGATATAGCGGCCAGCGGCATCTGCCAGACGGTGTGCCTTGCCCAGAGCGGCAGATTCCGCCCAGACAGGTTCATCCTCAAGAGCCGCCTCGACCTCTTCTTCCCAGGAGTCAGGCAGCTTGGTGCCTTCCGCGCTGAAAAATTTGATGCCGTTGTCATAAAACGGGTTATGACTGGCGCTGATCACCACACCCAGACTGGCACGCTGAGCACGCGTGAGATAGGCCACCCCCGGAGTGGGTAAGGGCCCCAGCAGCATGACATCGACGCCAGCAGAGTTAAAGCCTGACTCCAGCGCGCTCTCCAGCATATAGCCGGAAATACGCGTGTCCTTGCCGATCAACACCAAGGGGCGTTCTTGCGTGCGACGCAGCACACGGCCCACCGCATGCGCCAGGCGCAAAGCAAAATCGGGGGTGATAGGCGACTTGCCGACTGTTCCACGAATCCCATCGGTACCGAAATACTGTCGTGCCATGTTCTGGTTTTCCTTTTGCTGATTCAATATTCTTGCTTTTACGCTGGCACTCAAGCGGTCATCGCATCTTCATCATGCATGGCCTGCCAGACAGATAAAGCAGCCACCGTATCTTTCACATCATGCACGCGCACGATGCGTGCACCGCGCTCTACCGCCAGCAAAGCAGCTGCAACACTGGGCACCATCCGATCTTCCACAGGCAAGCCAGAAACCTGCCCCAGAGAGCCTTTGCGCGACCATCCGACGAGAAGGGGAAAGTCTAGTCCCAGCAGCGCCTGTTGATGTGCCAGCAAGGCAAAATTTTGTGCCACGCTTTTGCCAAAGCCAATGCCGTAATCCCAGACGATGCGCGAGCGCTCCACCCCAGCATCCAGCAAAGGCAGCGTGACTTGCTGCAGAAAGCCTGCAACTTGAGCAACCGCATTCCCCTGCATGTGGCTCAGGTGCATGTCCTGAGGTGTCTTATGCATGTGCATCAGGCAAACGCCGCAATTGCGGTGTTTGCTGACCACCTCAAAAGCGCCCGACTGGCGCAACGCACAGATGTCATTAATGATGTCTGCGCCTATATCCAGAGCGGCCTGCATGACTTCTGGCTTGTAGGTATCCACGGAGATTGGCACATTGAGCTTGACGGCCTCTCGCAGCATGGGTAACACACGATCCAGCTCATCTTCCAAGCTGACAGCCGGTGACCCCGGCCTTGTGGACTCACCACCAATATCCAGAATATGCGCACCCTGCTTCAAAAGCTGCTCGGCATGCCCCATGGCCTGAGACACGCCTGTGTGCTTACCGCCATCAGAAAAAGAATCCGGGGTCACGTTCACAATGCCCATGACCTGAGGTTTGTCGAGTTGCAAAAGAAAACGCGATGTTTGCCACTGGTGCGACATAGAAATCCGATCTTTGAAAATGCAAAAACAAAAGGTCCTCTAGGGACCTTTTGTTCATGTGCTTAAATTTTTAAGCGGTTGTCGGCGCTGGGTCTGCATTGGCTGCAGGAGTACCGCCCGACGAGTTGCCACCATCCGATGAAGGAGGGTTGCGAGGCGTCCAGTCCTTGGGAGGACGGGGTTCCTTGCCAGCCATGATGTCATCGAGTTGCTCTGCATCAATGGTTTCCCAATCGAGCATAGCCTTGGCCATGGCGTGCATCTTGTCACTATTGTCTTCGATCAACTTGCGTGCCAGCGTGTACTGCTCATCGATGATGCGGCGAACCTCATCATCCACCTTTTGCATGGTGGCTTCAGACAGGCTGGAGCCACGGCTGAAAGAGCGTCCCAGAAAAGGCTCGCCTTCCTGTTCGGAGTAAACCATGGTGCCCAGAGCATCACTCATGCCGTAACGGGTGACCATGTCACGGGCAATCTGGGTCGCACGTTCAAAGTCATTCGATGCACCAGTAGTCATCTGGTTCATGAACACTTCTTCAGCAATACGGCCACCAAACAGCATCGCGATCTGGTTCAGCATGAACTCCTTGTCGTAGGAGTAGCGATCCTTTTCGGGAAGGCTCATCGTCACACCCAGGGCACGGCCACGTGGAATGATGGTCACCTTGTGCACCGGATCGCACTTGGGCAACAACTTACCAATCAAGGCGTGGCCAGCTTCGTGGTAGGCCGTGTTGCGGCGCTCTTCCTCAGGCATGACCATGCTCTTGCGCTCAGGGCCCATGAAGATTTTGTCTTTGGCCTTTTCGAAGTCCTGCATTTCCACGACGCGGGCACTGCGGCGTGCAGCCATCAGGGCGGCTTCGTTGCACAGGTTGGCCAGATCGGCACCGCTCATGCCGGGCGTGCCACGGGCAATGATGCCTGGGGCCACGTCCTGGCCGATCGGGATCT
>ERZ724504.2058-NODE-2058-length-11012-cov-6.268869_pt1 | contig 11012 bp, 9 predicted proteins | sample MGYA00376037_ERZ724504 | MGnify/ENA primary metagenome ERZ724504 (study PRJEB28724, sample SAMN07190888) | wastewater metagenome | isolation source: influent of sewage treatment plant in Hong Hong | place: USA: Christiansburg, Virginia | collected 2016-03-01 ... | reverse complement strand
ATAGAGTGCACCATCAACGGTATCGGCGAACGGGCGGGCAACTGCTCCTTGGAAGAGGTGGCGATGATCCTGAAAACCCGCGCCGACCTGCTCGGGGTGCATACCAACATCCGCCACAACGAGATCCACCGCACCAGCACACTCGTCAGTCAGTTATGCAACATGCCGGTGCAGCCGAACAAGGCGATCGTCGGGGCCAACGCCTTCTCCCACAGCTCCGGCATTCACCAGGACGGCGTGCTCAAGGCCAAGAACACCTACGAGATCATCACCCCAGAGAGCATCGGCCTGACCCAGAACAACCTCAACATGACCTCCCGCTCCGGCCGCCACGTGATCAAGCACCGCATGGAGAGCATGGGCTACGCCGAGAGCAGCTACGATCTCGACCACCTCTACGGCAAGTTCCTGGTCCTGGCCGACAAGAAGGGACAGGTGTTCGATTACGATCTCGAGGCGCTGGCCTTCTTCAGCCAGATCCACGAGGAGCCCGAGCACTTCAAGCTGGAGTACCTCGGGGTGCAGAGCGGCAGCTCTGTGCTGGCCACCGCCTCGGTCAAGCTCAAGGTGGGCCAGGATCTGATCTGCGAAGCGGCCACCGGCAACGGTCCTGTGGATGCTGTCTACCAGTGCATCAACCGCATCACCGGCTACGAGATCCGCATCGACAAGTACGAGCTCAAGGGCAAGGGCGAAGGCAAGAATGCCCTCGGCCAGGTCGACATAGTCGCCGAGTACAAGGGTCGCAAATTCCATGGCATGGGGCTGGCCACCGACATCATAGAGTCCTCTGCCCAGGCCCTGGTCCATGTCATCAACAGCATCTGGCGCGCCGATCAGGTCGCCGAGCAGATGGAACGCAATAACAACATCAAATCGGAAACCGTCTGAGCAGCGATCGACTAGCTGAACGGATGGAATGAAATCACAACATCGGGACGGAGACAGTCTGAACAGGTAGAGGATCGCAGTATCGGGTCACTGGGCAGATGGAACTCAACACAACATCAGGACGGAGACAGTCTGAACAGGTATAGGATCGCAGTACCGGGTCACTGGGCAGATGGAACTCAACACAACATCAGGACGGAGAGAGTATGAGCAGTTATCGGATCGCAGTATTGCCGGGGGACGGCATTGGCCCGGAAGTGATGGCAGAGGCCATCAAGGTACTGGAAAAGGTGCAGACCAAATTCGGCTTCTCCCTCGACTATGATCGCTTTGATGTCGGTGGCATCGCCATCGACAACCACGGCACCCCGCTGCCACAGAGCACCATAGCCGGCTGCGAAGCGGCCGATGCCGTGCTGTTCGGCTCGGTCGGTGGCCCCAAGTGGGAGCACCTGCCGCCGAACGATCAGCCGGAGCGCGGCGCCCTGCTGCCCCTGCGTGCCCACTTCAAGCTGTTCTGCAACCTGCGCCCGGCCCGTATCTACACCGGCCTGGAGCAGTTCTCCCCCCTGCGTGCCGACATCTCGGATCGCGGCTTCGACATCGCCTGCGTGCGGGAGCTGACCGGTGGCATCTACTTCGGCCAGCCCAAGGGGCGCGAAGGGGAAGGTGCCATGGAGAAGGCATTCGACACCGAGGTGTATCACCGCTTCGAGATCGAGCGCATCGCCAAGATAGCGTTCGAATCCGCCCGGGTGCGCAAGTCCAGAGTCACCTCCATCGACAAGGCCAACGTGCTCGCCTCCTCCATCCTGTGGCGCGAGGTGGTCAGCGAGGTCGCCAAGTCCTATCCGGACGTGGCCCTGAACCATATGTACATCGACAACGCCACCATGCAGCTCATCAAGGATCCGTCCCAGTTCGACGTGCTGCTCTGCTCCAACCTGTTCGGTGACATCCTCTCCGACGAGTGCGCCATGATCACCGGCTCCATGGGGCTGCTCCCCTCCGCCAGCCTGAACGAATCCGGCTTCGGCCTGTTCGAGCCGGCCGGTGGCTCGGCCCCCGACATCGCCGGCAAGGGCATTGCGAACCCCATCGCCCAGATCCTCTCCGCCGCCCTGATGCTGCGCTACAGCCTGGGCCAGGAAGCCGCCGCCCAGGCCATAGAGCAGGCCGTGGCCCAGGCTCTGGCCGAGGGTTACTTCACCGCCGATCTGCATCAGGGTAGCGCACAGCACCCGGTGCAGAGCACCGCCGAGATGGGCAGCCAGATAGCCGCACGGATCTGAGCCACGCAGCACATAACAAGGAATACAGAGCAATGTCCAAGACCCTCTATCAGAAAGTGTTCGACGCCCACGTGGTACGGGAAGTGGAAGGGGAAACCCCCCTCATCTACATCGACCGCCACCTGGTGCATGAAGTGACCAGCCCGCAGGCGTTCGACGGCCTGCGCGCCATGAAGCGCCCGCTGCGCCGCCCGGATCTGACCTGGGCCACCATGGATCACAACGTCTCCACCACCACCAAGGACATCGCCGCCTCCGGCGAGATGGCCCGCATCCAGATGGAGACTCTGGCCGCCAACTGCAAGGAGTTCGGGGTCCGTCTCTACGATCTCAACCACAAATACCAGGGCATAGTCCACGTGATGGGTCCCGAGCTCGGCATCACTCTGCCCGGCACCACCATCGTCTGCGGCGACTCCCACACCGCCACTCACGGCGCCTTCGGGTCGCTCGCGTTTGGCATCGGTACTTCCGAAGTGGAACATGTGATGGCGACCCAGACCCTGAAGCAGGGCCGGGCCAAGACCATGCGTATCTCTGTCAACGGCAAGCTGGCCGAAGGCATCAGCGCGAAAGATGTGGTGCTGGCCATCATAGGCAAGGTCGGCGCGGCCGGCGGCACCGGTTATGTGGTGGAGTTCGCAGGCGATGCCATCACGGGTCTCTCCATGGAAGGGCGCATGACGGTGTGCAACATGGCCATCGAGCTCGGCGCCAAGGCAGGCATGATAGCCCCGGACCAGACCACCATCGACTACATCCAGGGCAAGGTATTCGCCCCCACCGGCGAGGCGCTGGCGAAGGCCATCGCCTACTGGCAAACCCTCAAGAGCGATGCCGATGCCAGATTCGATGCCGAAGTGGTGCTGGACGCCGCCGCCATCGCCCCTCAGGTGACCTGGGGCACCAACCCGGGCCAGGTGATCGCCGTCAATGAACCCATTCCGGCGCCGGAATCCTTCAGCGATCTGATGGAGCAGCAGTCCGCCCGCAAGGCGCTCGCCTACATGGACTTGCAGCCGGGCCAGAAGCTCTGTGATGTCACCATCGACAAGGTGTTCATCGGCTCGTGCACCAACAGCCGCATCGAGGATCTGCGTGCCGCCGCCGCCATCGCCCGTGGCCGCAAGGTCGCCGCCGGGGTGCAAGCCCTGGTGGTGCCGGGTTCCGAGCAGGTGAAAGCCCAGGCCGAGGCCGAGGGGCTGGACAAGATCTTCCTCGAGGCGGGCTTTGAGTGGCGCCTGCCCGGCTGCTCCATGTGTCTGGCCATGAACAACGACCGGCTGCAACCGGGGGAGCGCTGCGCCTCCACCAGCAACCGCAACTTCGAAGGGCGTCAGGGCCGTGCCGGCCGCACCCACCTGGTGAGCCCGGCCATGGCCGCCGCCGCCGCCGTCACCGGCCGTTTCGCCGATATTCGCGCACTGTAAGAGGACATAACGATGACAGGCTTCAAGCAACACAAAGGGATCGTCGTCCCCCTCGACAGCGCCAACGTCGACACCGACGCCATCATTCCCAAGCAGTTTTTGCAGAAGGTCAACCGCATCGGTTTTGGCAAGCACCTGTTCCACGACTGGCGCTTCCTGGACGATGCCGGTCAGCAGCCGAACCCCGAGTTCGTGCTCAACCAGCCGCAATTCGCCGGCGCCAGCATATTGCTGGCCCGGGAGAACTTCGGCTGCGGCTCGAGCCGCGAGCACGCCCCCTGGGCGCTGGCGGACTACGGCTTCAAGACCATCATTGCACCGAGCTTTGCCGACATCTTCTACGGCAACGCCATCAACAACGGCATGGTGCCGGTGCGCCTGAAGGAGGAGGAGGTCGAGGCCCTGTTCCAGCTGGTTGCCGCCCAGCCGGGTATCGAGATCGACGTGGATCTGGAGGCGAACCAGGTGCGCGCCGGCGCGCTCACGTTCGGTTTCGAGATCGATGAGTTCCGCCGCTACTGCCTGCTCAACGGACTGGATGCCATCGGCCTGACCCTGCAACACGAGGCCGCCATCAGCGCCTTCGAGGCGAAGCAGCCGAGCTGGATTTGACCCATCAGGTGCCATAAAACGAGTAGAATCCACAGGGAGCCGAGGCTCCCTGTTTTATTGTCGGGTCGCTGTACAAGGCCCGCCACCTCTGCATGTCCGACAGGAGACACCTATGTCCGCAAGGGGCGCCCTTTCACTGCTCTGCCTGCTGCTCAGCCTCCCGGCCCTGGGCGGACAGACCTACTTCAACAGCAACGGCGGCCAGCTCAACGTCGGCTGGCAAGACAAGGAAGGCAAGGCCCAGCAACTCAGCTACCGGCTGGAGGCGGGCAAGCTGCCACCGCTCATCGCCTATCGCCCGGCCAGGATGCAGGAGGAGGTGCTGCAGAGCTTGCTGCAGCAGGCTGCACTTGAGTTCCCCGAGGTGCAGTTCTCCCTCTCTCGCCCCAGCCTCGCCCTCAGCCTCAAGAGCCGCAACGCCGACAAGGCCAGGGAAGCCTCGCTATGGGTCAAGCCGGAGCAGGCCAGGCTGGAGGCCGAGTGGCTCAAGCAGCACTACTTCCAGCCCTTCACCCCGCCCGACGGCGCCCCCGCCATCAAGCAGGATCATGTGCGCATCGCCCTGGAGAGCCGCGCCGAACTGGCGCCCCTGGCCGAACAGCTCAAGCAGGAGGGGGCCACAGAGACAGAGGCGCGCCAGAAGACGGTGGAGCACATGCTCGACTTCATCCAGGCCATCCCTTATCAGCTGCTCGACAGCCAGTCGGGGCGCTCGGGCAAGGGCTTTCTGAGCCCGCGCCAGGTGCTGGAGCAGAACCGGGGGGATTGTGACAGCAAGGTCACCCTGATGGCGGCCCTGCTGGCCCAGCGCTTTCCCGAGCTGAAGCAGGCCATGGTGTTCGTGCCGGGCCATGCCCTGCTGGGAGTCGCGCTGCCGGCTGGCCCGGGTCAGGCGACCCTGAGCTGGCAAGGGGAAACCTATCTGCTGCTGGAACCGACCGGCCCAGCCCAGCTCCCCATGGGCCAGATCGCCGCCACCAGCAAGACGCTGGTCGACAGCAAGCAGTTGAGCGTCCAACCCGTGCTGGCCAGCCACTGAGTCGCCCCCGGAGCGGAGATCCGGGCGGGAAGGCAAGGTTGGCCCGGGCCGAAAATGCATCGACCAGCCGGTGGCTGGTCGATGGAACAGGGTGGCGTGCGGACTCAGGTCAGCGGCAGAAACTCCAGGGCCAGCAAGAGTCCGCCCTCCTCCTCCAGCACCCGCACTATGCGGGCCTGGGCCTCGAAGGGGGGCAGCAGGTTGCTGCTGGTGGCCAGGCTCACCCGGATGGGTTGGGCCAGATCAAACCCGTGTTCGTTCACCTCGACCCCCATGCCATTGGCGCTGAGATCCCGGCAGACTCCTTCAAGCACCTGCTGGTGCTGGAACAGGGTGACAGGGGCGTTGATGACCATGCGCTGGAAGGCACGTCTTTCCTTGGTGCTGGTGATCACTGGGGGCATCCTCCTTGGTGGTGGCTCGCACGGCGCGGCCCGTGAAACATAGTGCTGGCCTCCCCCAAAGAAGGTCAATACAATGCGGTTCGTTGCTCAAACGGGGTGCGGTTTACCGCTGAGATTATACCCGTGAACCTGATCCAGATAATGCTGGCGGAGGAATTTGAGGCATGGCGCGCGTTTTTTGCGCCCTCATCCGCTGGCCCTCACCACAAGAGAGGTGCCATTGATGAGCAGACCGCTGCCCATGGCACCTCAGTACCCACAGGAGTGCCATTGATGAAGACCCTGCTGCTGCTCGCGACCGGCCTGCTCTCTGCCCAGGCATTTGCCGCCGACACCCTCACCGTCTACACCTACGGCTCCTTCGCCGCCGAATGGGGCCCGGGTCCCAAGATCAAGCAGGCCTTCGAGAAGGAGTGCGGCTGTACCCTCAATCTGGTGGCCCTGGAAGACGGTGTCGCCATCCTCAACCGGCTGCGGCTGGAAGGCCAGCACAGCAAGGCAGACCTGGTGCTGGGGCTGGACGATGCCCTGGTCAGCGAGGCCAAGCAGAGCGGCCTGTTCGCCCCCCATCACACCAGGCTCGACGCCCTCAAGGTGCCGGGTGGCTGGCAGGATGACACCTTCGTCCCCTATGACTACGGCTACTTCGCCTTCGTCTACGACAAGGACAAACTCAAGCAGCCCCCCAAGAGCCTGAAAGAGCTGGTGGAACGCCAGGATCTCAAGGTGATCTATCAGGATCCCCGCACCTCCACCCCGGGTCAGGGGCTGATGCTCTGGATGAAGTCTGTCTATGGCGATCAGGCCCCCGCCGCCTGGGAACAGCTGGCCAAAAAGACGGTCACCGTCACCAAGGGCTGGTCCGAGGCCTATGGCATGTTCCTCGACGGCGAGGCGGACATGGTGCTCTCCTATACCACCTCCCCCGCCTATCACCTGATCGCCGAGAACAAACCCCAGTATCAGGCGGCCGCCTTCGCAGAGGGGCATTACCGTCAGGTGGAAGTGGCCGCCAAGCTGAAAAGCGCTGCCCAGGACAAGCTGGCTGACCAGTTCCTGCAGTTCATGGTGAGCCCGGCCTTCCAGCAGGAGATCCCCGCCGGCAACTGGATGTACCCGGTGAGCGACCAGCCGCTGCCCAAGGGCTTCGAGCAGATGATCACGGTCGCCAAGCCGCTGAGCTTCACCTCTGATGAAGTGGCCGCCAATCGCAAGAACTGGATCCGCGAATGGCTGCAAGCCGTCACCCAGTGAACGCAGACACTCGTCCTCTCTGGTGGCTGCCAGGCAGTGCGGCCACCTTTCTGATCCTGCTGTTGTCCCTCGGGCCGCTCGCGGCCCTGCTGTGGCAGGCGGGCACCTTGTCTCCCCGCACCCTGCTGGCCGATCCCTATCTGCGCCATGTGCTGGGCTTCAGCCTGGGGCAGGCCCTGCTCTCCACCCTGCTGAGCCTGGGGCTTGCCATCCCGGTGGCCCGTGCCCTGGCGCGGCGCCGCTTCCCCGGCAGGGCCTTGCTGCTCAAGCTGTTCGGCCTCTCCCTGGTGCTGCCCGTCATCATCGCCATCTTCGGCATGGTCGCGGTGCACGGTCGCCAGGGCTGGCTGCCACAGCTGCTGCGCGGTCTGGGGCTGGATCCCGGCAACTACCTGTACGGCCTGTTCGGCATACTGCTGGCCCATGTGTTCTTCAACATGCCGTTGGCAGCCAGACTCATCCTGCAGAGCATAGAGAGCATCCCCGAATCCTCCTGGCGCCTCGCCAGCCAGCTCGGCATGCGCTCCTCCCATATCTTCCGGCTACTGGAGTGGCCGCTCATCCGCGGCATACTGCCGGGGCTCGCCAGCCTCATCTTCATGCTCTGCTTCACCAGCTTCACCACAGTGCTGGCGCTGGGCGGCGGCCCCAAGTCCACCACCCTGGAAGTGGCCGTCTATCAGGCACTGCGTTTCGATTTCGATCTCGCCACCGCGGGCGGACTGGCGCTGGTACAGCTGCTGCTGACCGTCGCCCTGCTCCTGCTGCAACACAGGCTGCAGACCACCCCTGCCAGCCGCCTCACCAGCCGCCGCCCCTGCCTGCGGCCGGATCGCCATCAGCCGGGGACAGGCCTGGTGGATGCCGTGGCGCTCTGCACCGGGCTCGCCATCTTCCTGCCGCCGCTGCTGGCCATAGTCGTGGCCGGTTTCAACCCCGGCCTGCTGACGGCGCTGGCATCCCCCGGGCTGTGGCAGGCGGGCGGTCAATCCCTGGCCATCGCCCTGGCGGCCGGGTCGCTGGCGACCCTGCTCGGCGCCGGTCTGCTGCTCACCAGCCGCCACCTGAGGGTGCGCGGGCGCAAGCGGCGGGCCGCCGCCCTGTGGGAGGCCAGCGGCTCCATGATCCTGATGATCCCGGCAGTGGTGCTGAGCACCGGGCTGTTCATCATGTTCATGCCCTTCACCGATGTCTTTGCCCTGGGCCCCTGGCTGGTGGTGCTGGTCAACGCCCTGATGGCGCTGCCCTATGTGCTGCGCACCCTCAGCGCCCCCATGCAGTTGGTGGTGCGTCAGTATGACCGGCTGGCGGACAGCCTGGGGGTGCGCGGTCTGCACCGCCTGCGACTGGTTGAGTGGCCTCTGCTGCGCCGCCCGCTGGCGCTCGCCATGGCGCTCTCCATGATATTGTCCCTCGGGGATCTCGGCGCCATCGCCATGTTCGGCAGCCAGGCCCTCACCACCCTGCCCTGGCTGCTCTATCAGCAGCTCGGCAGCTACCGGCTGACCGAGGCGGCCGCCACTGCCCTGCTGCTGCTCACGCTCTGTTTCTCCCTGTTCTGGCTGGTTGAGCGGGGTCTTGGAGGAAAAAATGGCGAGCATTGAGGTACAAACCCTGCGCTACCGTTTCTGCGGCTGTTCTGGCTGGTCGAACGGACTCTTTGAGAGGAAAAAATGCTGAACATCGATGAGCTGGTCACCAGCTACCCGGATTGGCGCGTCAGCTTCAGCGCCACCCTGCCCAGAGGGGAGATCACGGCCCTGATAGGACCGAGCGGTGCCGGCAAGTCCACCCTGCTCGGCATGATCGCGGGTTTCGTGCCGGTAGAGTCCGGCCGCCTCAGTTTCGATGACGTCGATCTGCTGCCGCTCGGTCCGGCCGAGCGCCCTGTCACCACCCTGTTTCAGGATCACAACCTCTTCCTGCACCTGTCTGTGTTCGACAACATTGCCATCGGCCTGCACCCGGGCCTGCGCCTGAGTCCGGCACAGCGCGAGCAGGTGAAGCAGGGCGCAGAGCGGGTCGGTCTTGGCGACATGCTGAGCCGCCTGCCGGAGCAGCTCTCCGGCGGCCAGCAACAGCGGGTCGGGCTGGCCCGCGCCATGGTGCGGGGAAAACCGCTGTTGCTGCTGGATGAGCCCTTCTCGGCCCTGGATCCCGCCCTGCGCCGGGAGATGCTGGCCGAAGTGGCCAAGCTTGCCTGCGAGCAGGGCATCACTGTGCTCATGGTGTCCCACAACCCGGAAGATGCCCAGCTTATCGCCGATCAGGTGTTGTTCGTGGACGAAGGCCGCATCGCCCTGCAGGGCAAACCCGACATACTGCAGAACAGCGAGCACCCCGGACTGCTACGTTACCTTGGTCGTGCACAAGGGTAATGACAGCAACGGGATCAAAAAAGGGAAGCCGCTGGCTTCCCTTTTTCCGTATGAAGATAGTCAGTTAAATCAGAGATTTTCCTCGGCGAACGAGGCCAGCCGGCTGCGCACCACCCCGTTCAGGAAGATATTGGCACTGCCGTCGAAGTCCTTGAACCGTTCGACTATGTAGGTCAGCCCCGAGGTCACCGGGCTCAGGTAGTTGGAGTCTATTTGCGCCAGGTTGCCGGAGCAGACTATCTTGGTCCCCTCGCCGCAGCGGGTGATGATGGTCTTGATCTGGGAAGCGGTCAGGTTCTGACACTCGTCCAGCAGCACGAAGGTGTTCTGGATGCTGCGCCCGCGCATGAAGTTGACGGATTTGAACTGGATGTTGGCCTTCTCCATGATGTAGCTCAGCGAGCCGCTCATGTTCTCGTCCTGCTTGTGCAGCACCTCCAGGGTGTCGGTCACCGCCGCCAGCCAGGGCATCATCTTCTCTTCTTCGGTACCGGGCAGGAAGCCGATGCTCTCGGCGATCTCAGGGGTGTTGCGGGTGACGATCACCTTCTCGTAGATCCCCTTTTCGATCACCAGCTCCAGGGCCGCAGCCATGGCGAGCAATGTCTTGCCGCAGCCCGCCGGGCCGGTCAGGATCACCAGGTCGATGTGCGGATCCAGCAGAGCATCCAGCGCCATCCCCTGATAGACGTTCTTGGGATGCACCCCCCAGGCCTTGCGTGACATCAGCCGCTCGCGGCCCAGATCCTTGAGGCGGATCTTGTTGCCGTCGTGGCTCAGCACCCTGGCTGCGAAGAAGTTCTCCTCGTCCAGCAGGTACTGGTTGACGTGTACCCCCTCCAACAGGTTGGCATCGATAACGTGCACCGTATCGCGGCCATGGGTTTCGCTGTCGCACTCGCCGACCCGCTCCCAGAAGCTGCCGGGCACCACCTGGAAGCCCTTGGCCAGCAGGCGGATGTCGTCGATGAGCTGGTCGCTGCGATAATCCTCCACATGGGCAAGGCCAGCCCCCTTGGCCTTGAGGCGCATGTTGATGTCTTTGGTGACCAGCACCACCTGGCGTTTCATCTCGTGCTTTTGCAGGTAGAGGGCCGCGTTGATGATGCGGTTGTCCGCCTCCTTGTCGGTGAACACCTCGGCATCCTGGGGCAGATGATGATCGCTGAAGATGGAGATATGACCGCTCGCCTCGCCGGCCAGGGCCACCCCCTGCACTATCTGTTCGGGGTTGGCGTCGCGAAACACGTCTTCCAGCGCCCGGATGGCAACCCTGGCATCACGACTGACGTCTTTCTGGCGATCCTTGATGTTGTCGAGCTCTTCGAGCACCGTCATGGGAATGAGCACGTCGTGCTCTTTGAAGGAGTAAATGGCGAGGGGTTCGTGAAGCAGAACGTTGGTATCCAGGATAAACAGCTTTCGGTCCGTGTTGTCCATAAGCATCCTCCTTGGCACTGAAGGTGCCACGTGTGTGAATCTCAGATGTCATTGAAACCACACGGCCGTGACAGTTTTATTACCCCCAACGCTACGCCCGATTTTACCGCTGCGCAACAAATCGCTTGCAAGGCAGTCTCGTTCGAACATAAAAGCAGCAATGAAAAGACCGGCACTCTGGCCGGTCGTTTTTCACTTCTGTCTGTCAGGCCGCGCCTGTCAGCCGCACTTGGAATCGCCGCAGTTGAGGCAGGTCATGCAGCCATCCTTCT
>ERZ724504.2046-NODE-2046-length-11040-cov-5.497952_pt1 | contig 11040 bp, 6 predicted proteins | sample MGYA00376037_ERZ724504 | MGnify/ENA primary metagenome ERZ724504 (study PRJEB28724, sample SAMN07190888) | wastewater metagenome | isolation source: influent of sewage treatment plant in Hong Hong | place: USA: Christiansburg, Virginia | collected 2016-03-01 ... | reverse complement strand
GGTTAGTTTAAAGGGTTCTACTTTTAGGTGCTGGCTTTTTTAGGGGGTATTACCGGGCTACCTCTCTTTTTCTTAAATCATTTTTTTCCTGTTACCAAAGTCTCTAACTGGCTCAACCTCTCAAGTAATTTTTTCATCGGAATTTCAGGATTAATCCACCAGTCAGTTGACCAGATACGATGCATGTTCCAACCTAAATCTTCAAGCACCTTTTGGCGTAATCTATCTCTATCACGCGCAGTAGAGGCAGAATGGTAAGTTGCCCCGTCGCATTCCACACCCAACAAATATCGACCTTTTTCATGTGGATTGACCACGCCAATGTCAATTCGATAACCAGAAACACCTACTTGCGGGTGAACCTCCCAACCATGTTGACGCAATGCTTGAATTACTGCAGCCTCAAAAGGACTATCAGGCTCTCGCCCTGTTGGTGTGGCTTGAGTTGCTAAAGAACGAACACCATTTAAAGCAAAATCCAGATAGGCTTTAAGGTCTTTCACGCCTTGTGCTTTGGTGCGGTTTAAATCAATATGTTCGGGACGTAAACTACTGAAAAGTCGAACTTCATGCCGCGCCCGTGAGGCTGCCACATTTAAACGTCGCCAGCCACCATCTTTATTCATCGGTCCGAAATTCATCGACAACTTACCGCCAATGTCTTTACCAAAAGTAATAGAGAACAAAATAATATCACGCTCATCTCCTTGAACATTCTCCAAGTTTTTAACGAAATAAGGCTCAACCGTACTTTCTGCAATCGCAACGTCTAACTTTGGCTCGGCAACCCGTGCAGCATCAAGCAAATTTTCAATTAAATCACGCTGTGCCACATTAAACGTAATCACCCCAATTGACAATGTTGCACCTTTGCCTGAAACATAATGCTCAACAATTGCAGCGACAACCGCCTCTGCTTCCTTTTGATTGGTTCTTGATTTACCTGCATCGTAGATGCCATCCACCCATACAAACTTTACCGAGTCATCCAAAGTATTCGGTGATGGGAACGTAATTAGGCGATTGTCATAATATTGGCGATTAGAAAACGTAATCAAGCTTTCATTTTTAGAACGATAATGCCAATCAAGCGTATTGATGCTCATGCCGATACTCAAACACTCATCCAAAACACTTTCCATTTCTTGAATCTGTTCTTCATCATTCAAATTATCAATATCGCCCGAACTGAAAAAACTGGTGGGTGGTAATTGTTTTGGGTCTCCGACACAAATAAACTGCTTACCGCGTGCAATCGCGCCAACCGCATCCCATGTCGGAATTTGACTTGCCTCATCAAAAATAACAACATCAAACTGAGCATGTCCTGCATCCAGGTATTGCGCTACTGACAAAGGCGACATTAATAAACAAGGTTTAACCCGAGTTAAAATATTTTCAGTCTGAGTCATTAAAGTACGTATGGGCTTGTGTCGTGTTTTCAGTTGTGCTTGGCGCTTTAAAAATTTAATTTCTTGGCTTAATACACCATTTCTTTCAGATTCATTAGGCACATGACCACGCAGTTTAGCCACAATATAACGTTGCGTTAATTGATGAAACTGTTCGTCGAGTTTTTGAAACTCTTTGATTCTGTATTCATGTGTCGCCCCTGAAAATTCAGACAACAAAGGCTCTTTATCAAATATTTTTTTGACCCACCAATGCTGATAACTATAGTCAAAAAAAGCCGCCAATTCTTTTAACTCAACCTCACCCAACTCTACTGATTTCAATACTCCTTGCAAGCCATACTCATATGCTTTGGATTTATTTTGCTGCCAAATACACCACGGCTGAAATTGATTTTTTGCACTCGCCCAATCTGCCAGCATAGATTGCAACTCAGTCAAAACACCTGATGCTATGGGTGAATAATTTTCTTTATTTGGCGAAACCAATGCCTGCAACTCACACCATTCGTTGCTAAACTCACGATAAAAATTGCGTAATGCATCTGCTAATTTAAAATAGATTGAACCAGAGGCGAACATGTCCGCCTGCTCATGAAGTAAGTTTTTTAGATGCGCCCTCGTATTGACCAAATCATCCATACGACTTTGATGCGCATCATTGAGTGATTGCGAATAAGCTTCCATCCATTGCAAATGTCCATTAACCGCAACCCAATCACTGTGATGTCCTTTAAATGTAGTACCTAAAATTTCCTTAGCAGCATTTGAATTGGTTTGAAGATACTCATCCTCGACATTTAATTGTATCAAGCATTGCAAAAAAGCATCGACTTGCGAATCTTCAAGTTTTTGCAACGAAAGTTGATGAGGCTTTAATCGCATCATCCACTCTCGCTTACCCAACCATTTTTTCAACCACCATTTTTGATTCACGGCTTGCCACTGTGCCCGCAACTCTTTTGCATTTAATTGGTTAACTTCAGCCGTGTATTTTCCGTCAAAATGAAGCCACGCTTCATTTCGTGCCTCGCCATGTTCTATGAGTGCTTGCAATTGTTGACGTGCTGAAACTTGGTGTGCATGAGCCACAGATTGAGATGGCACATCCGCAGCCTGCATCAACGTACTTGCTAATTTATCCAAAGCAGCCAAGTCATTTAAGGACAATGTTTCAATCGTTAAAGGGGCGACTTTAGCAAAGCCGCTCAATGCATCTTTGAGTTTATCAATGGTCACATTCAATGTTTTACATCGTTCCAAAACATTATCTTGCCAACTGGGTGACCACTTGATTTGAGAAACCAATGTCAAAGGATGTTGAGAAACATTGCTCAACTGCCCAGCCAATGCCGACATTTCACCTACCAAGTGCTTTAATTTGGCTAAATCTTGCTCGTCGTGCATTTCTGCATCTTGCCAAGTAAAATCTGCCACTACTTGGTCTTTATAAGCAATACTCATACCCATGGCATCGTAAACGTTAAGCCCATTACGCCGTTTCCGATGTAAAACTTTGACTAAATCAGTTAAATTATTTCTTGCTGATGCGAGCTTTTCGGCTTCTTGCTCCCAATTCAAAGACGTATTTTGATGGGCTACATTTAATGTTTGTACGATGTCTTTTGCAACCTCGGCTTTTTTTGCTTTTGAACTATGCAATTCCAAGCAAAACTCGGCCAAACCTAAAGCACTTAAGCGTTTATGGACAACATCTAACGCAGCCATTTTTTCAGCAACGAACAACACTGTTTTACCCATTGCCAAAAAATGTGCAATCATATTGGTAATGGTCTGGCTTTTCCCTGTGCCTGGAGGTCCCTCAACCACAATATTCTTACCTTGTGCCGCAGTACAAACTACGGCCAACTGCGATGAATCCGAAATCAATGGCGTAAATAAACTTTGTGGCGCGTATAACTCATCCAACTCTTTGGCATCAATTGTTTGAATACCATCAAAGAACGACTCTTTTTGATGGTTAATTAAGTGGTTCACAATAGCGGATTTAGACAATTCATCTACTCGGCTATTTAAGTCTTTCCACATCACATATTTTGTAAAACTAAAGTTACCTAAATAACAATCGGGTAATACCTCAAAACCTTTCAACTCAGCCACTGCGATACGGACTTTTTGCAGCACTGCTGCAACATCAATACCTTTATCATCAGCGGGTAACTGTCCATCAGTAAATGGCAAACTGATTTCAAAGTCATTTGCCAATCGCTGCAGCAAAGTCGGATTGAAAATGGTTTCATCATCATGTCGCTTTAAGCGAATACCCGAACCAACCGCCTTACGCTCCAATGCAACAGGGATCAACAAAATAGGGGCTTTTAAGACCGTTTCAGAGTCGGGTGACTCCTTCCAATGCAACATACCAAGAGAAACGTATAGCGTATTTGCCCCCGTTTCTTCAATCACATTCTTAGCCGTACGAAAAACATCAACCAAACGCGCATCAAACTCTTTTTCGGGTACATCAAACACCAACTCTGAATTTTTTAATACCGATTGCGCATAACTTTGAGCAGGAGTCATACCCGTCTCACTGATATATGCTTGTGCTGACCGAGGGTCACGTCCATCCATCAATTGAGGGCAAGCCAATAATTTAAATTCATGCCCATCAGTTGCCAAAGCATCTTCAATTAAGTGAGGGTCTGAACTGATAATTTTTAAAAATGTTTTACCTGATTTAAAATTAAGCAGTTTATTACGCAAGGTTAAGTCCAGCAACTTACCTTTCCAACGCAACAAGCGCCCTTGCGGTGTTTCAATAATTGGCACCTCTGTTTGTGGCAATGACTCTGGTGCAAGCGTTGGTAAGTCTGGAGCAGGTTCAAATTCACCGCTGGCATAAGGTGCATCCACGGAGTTTTCGACTGCAATAGGTGATGGTTCACTATTTTTTAATGCTCGAATATGGGTTAACCTCGCCCTTTTAATATCCACTAAATAATTAAATGTCGTCGTTGATTCCTCTAGATAAGCATGAGCGGCAACTACTGCGGCCTTCAGTGAAAACAAACCATTTTGTGTAATAGCGGTTGCCTCTATCATCAGCAACTCGCCAGTATCCACCCGTTTGCGAACATCTTGAGCAGAATCAACAATTGCCGTTGCGAAACAAGTATCAACCAACCACACGCCAACCCACGCATGACCTTCTTTTAATGCTAAGACAGGGTTTAAACCTGCCTGCTCAAAACAAGCCGCAAGCAAAACCGCTGAATCCAAACAAGTAGAGACTTTTGCATCCAAAATGCGTTCAGACGTTCTAATTTTTTGTCCAGCAGATTCAAACGATGCAGGTGGCGAACTGTATTGCAACTCACATTGACGCAACACTAAAGAAATCGCATTCACTTGCATCCAAACACGCTCGCGATTTTTGGACTGATAACCATCTAAAGATACGTTTTTTTCAGACAATAATTTGCTAGCCGAGCCCAAAACACGGTCTATCACCAAAGAGTTGGGCTGTACAAATGCAGCCAATAACTCAGGTAACCCACGCGTACCACCCCACTCATTGTGAGCCAATATATCCACTGGTGTTGTATATTGACCAACCTTTTCACCTTCAATTAAAACACCTACATTCACATGCCCATGCTCGGCCTCATTTAAACTTACCAAATACTCATGATTGGGCATTAAATTTAAATTATTCACGTCAATCAGACGTACCTCACCCGCTTGCAAACAGTCAAAATGTAGTTTTTGACCTTGCATGAAAGATGGATTGGCCGAAATTAATACACCAACATCCTTAAGTGCCTCGTTAGAAACATTTTCAATTCGTATGGTTTGAATAATAGGCACATTATTCTGAACAGCAGCATAACTTACAGTTGATGCACAAGTTGTATTAATCAAAATTTTATAGTTTAAATCACTGATTAAATTCGTTTGCATCCAATCCTCACCAATACTTATTTGAGCCGCAATCAATACCGCCCCCAAATCTCATCACTTTAACATACTATATTTGAGAAATATATAAGTTCACTAGGCTGTATCTTACGCATCGTCGACGCGGTTTCGATCTACTTTAAGACAAGCCACCGTCTAGTTATTGAACTCATTAATGGAACAGCCATAGATAGTGAAAACGCTAACCAAATAATCCAATTTGGTACAAGAAAGCCAAGCACCTCTGCTTGGCTTTCTTGTTCATTGTGATTGTTTAAGTACCATCAACCATTAATCAATCAACACCAATCACACGCTTACGCTCACTGTGGCATGCGGCACACATCGACTTCAACAGGTTTAACGGGGGCGCAAGACACAGCGGTGGTCGAAACGGTGTGACCACTGTGATGTGCGCGCCTAAGACTGGAAAGTTGGGCGTTGTGCTTGTTTTTTCGAGGCACTTGGGTGCGATGGACTTGAGACCTGATGTGCTTTTGTTTTTGAACGACTTCTGGAGGGTTCGTCTGTGCTTTTGGAAAATCTTCAGGCTTCATCATCAAAGCGCGTGAGTTCGGGTCAACAGCAGGTTCCACCTCAGGATAGGTCACATGGCTAGGCTGTGCATGCACAGTGGCCATCAGCGACACGATGACCGCAGACATCAGCCATTTCAATGTATGCGGCTTTATTTTAACGTCCATTTCATTGACCTTTTTATTCATGTGATGGCGCGAGCACTTCGCGGTTACCATTGCTTTGCATGCTGCTGACCACACCACTTTTTTCCATCTGATCCAATAACCGTGCAGAACGGTTATAACCTATGCGCAATTCACGTTGGACATACGAAATCGATGCGCGACGGCTTTTAATGACCAAAGCCACCGCTTGATCGTATAAGACATCGGCCTCTTCCGCCCCGCCTTCACTGTCGCCAAATTCACTGTCTCCCTCTGTGCCACCATTCAAAATTTCATCAATGTAATCGGGTTCGCCATGCAATTTTAAATTTTCGACCACACGATGCACTTCATCATCTGAAGCAAAAGCACCGTGCACGCGGGTCGGCATGCCCAGCCCCGACGGCAAATACAGCATGTCACCTTGTCCCAGCAAAGCTTCTGCACCTTGCTGATCAAGAATGGTGCGTGAATCAATTTTACTCGACACTTGGAAAGCCATGCGCGTCGGGACGTTGGCTTTAATCAAACCCGTGATCACATCCACACTTGGGCGTTGTGTGGCGAGGATCAAATGAATGCCCGCCGCACGTGCTTTTTGTGCAATGCGCGCGATCAATTCTTCAATTTTTTTACCCACCACCATCATCAAATCGGCCAGCTCGTCGATCACAATGACGATGTTGGGTAAGCGTCCCAACGGTTCAGGCGCATCGGGTGTGAGGCTGAATGGATTGGGCACATGCTCTTCTTTTGCGGTGGCATCATCGATTTTTTTATTGTAACCCGCAAGGTTACGCACACCCAACTTACTCATGAGTTTGTAGCGTTTTTCCATTTCACCCACCGCCCAGTTCAAGGCGTGTGCAGCTTGGCGCATGTCGGTGACCACGGGGCAAAGCAAATGCGGGATGCCTTCGTAGACGCTCATTTCCAACATTTTTGGATCGATTAAAATCAAACGCACATCTTTGGGTTCAGCCTTGTACAGCAATGACAAAATCATCGTGTTGATGCCCACTGATTTGCCTGAGCCTGTCGTACCTGCAACCAGCAAATGGGGCATTTTTGCAATGTCTGCCACCACGGGCTTACCGCCGATGTCTTTGCCCAAGGCCACAGACAGAGGGGAGTTTGAATCAAAAAACAACTGTGAACCAATGATTTCAGATAAACGAACAATTTGTCTTTTGGGATTGGGCAACTCCAAAGCCATGTAGGTTTTACCCGGAATCGTTTCAACCACACGGATGGAAGTCATCGAGAATGAGCGTGCCAAATCCTTGGCCAAATTGACGATTTGGCTGCCTTTGACCCCCGTTGCCGGTTCAATTTCGTAACGCGTCACCACAGGGCCAGGATAAGCGGCAACCACTTTAACTTCCACATTGAAATCACGCAGTTTTTTCTCAATGAGGCGAGATGTGAACTCCAGCGTTTCAGTTGAAACCGTTTCTTGAAGTGCATCGGCAGGATCCAGCAAGGACAGTTCAGGCAAAGTCGTGTTGTTCATGTCGCTGAATAAAGACACTTGTTTTTCTTTCTGTACCCGTTCTGATTGGACAACAGGTGGCGCAGGTGGCGCAATGATCACGGGAGGAGCGGTCTCAATCCGTTGCTTTTCCTCCTCCACCACTTTTTCACGATGCGCAGCCACCACTTCACCGACTTTTTCATCCTTTTTAGCAGAAAAATAGCCCATGATGGCGGTGTAACCGTGCTCAATGTCCGTACCGATTTGCTCGCACACACTCAACCACGAAAAATTAAAAAACCAACTCAAACCCGCGCAGAATAAAAACAATAAGAGCAGCGTCGTGAACACCTGCCCAACCACCAAAGTCAGCCCCCCTGCAAGCATATTGCCCAGCACGCCACCCGCCTTATACGGCAAATTACTTGTCCACCCTGCCATGTGACGGGCTTCTAAACCCATGCTGGCAAACAGCAACACAGCAAAACCAGCACGAAACAAAAATTTATCGCGTGATTCTTCAATTTGAATCTCACCACGCTCTTTCATTGAAAACAGACTGAGGTGTAAAAATCGACGGTAGCCAAACCAGATGATGGAGGCACACAGGACCACCCACCAATACGCAGACAAGCCAAAAACATACAACATGATGTCAGCCACCCATGCGCCGAGCGCGCCCACCCAGTTGTGAATGGCGATTTGTTGACTGCTCACATGGTTAAAGGCGGGGTCTTTGGTGTCATACGACAGCAACATCAGCAGCAAGGCAACACCTAAGATGGCAAATAAGACCCACTTCATCTCGCGCATCAATTGGCTCGCGCGCTCAGATAAAGAGGGGGTTTTAAAAATTTCGGGTTTTGTGGCCATGAAACGGTATCCTATACAGCTTAAATGGGCGTACAAATAATGACGCCCGTTCACATATTTCAATCATTTTAACGCGATAGCGCTTGTACTTGTGCCAGATCAGGGAAAATTATAGGGTATTTTCCACATTGGGGCATGCGCACACCTGTTTCGCCCCCATGCGACACTCCAAACACCTTATCCATAACGATTCAAGAAAATAAATTTCTATTTTTGATGTGTTTTTTATACAAATATATTTTTATGGAAACACATAAAAGATGGGTACTTTAACCCTTGAAACCGGCGGTTTAAAAAATAAAAGTTGAGCGCATTTGAAAAAAATGGCTCAACTTTCATTGGTTTTTATGGCATCAAAACGCAACACTTATTTGATCACAAACAGATGGATGCCCCTCAAAAACCGAGTTAAAGCATGGATCAAGCAGGAATGTGTTCATTTTCCCACAACGATGCCAGCGCATCACGCGTACGAATCACATGCACGGCATCACCATCGACCAGCAACTCTGCGGGGCGCTGACGCGTGTTGTAATTTGAAGCCATGGTCATGCAATACGCACCTGCGCTCAAGATGGCCAGCACATCACCCGCCTCCAAAGTCAAATCACGGTCTTTGGCAAACCAATCGGTCGACTCACACACAGGGCCCACAATGTCATAAGTCGTGGTTGCTGTGCCACGCTCAACCGTATTGACCACCTGCATCCATGCTTGATACAACGCTGGGCGAATCAAATCGTTCATGCCCGCATCGACAATGGCAAAATTTTTATGCTGCGTCGGTTTGAGGTATTCCACTTCGGTCAACATCACACCGGCATTCGCCACCAAAGAACGTCCTGGTTCAAACATCAAGGCATGATTGAAACCCGCCTCGCGCAAACCCGTCAATGCTTGCTCAATCAATGACGACGCTGTCGGTGGGACTTCATCACGATAACGCACACCCAAACCACCACCCAAATCAATGTGTGTCAATGTGATGCCCGCATCACTCAATTGCTTGATGAGGCCAAACAAGCGATTTTGTGCATCAAGGTAAGGTGTCAATGACGTCAATTGCGAACCAATGTGATAATCAATACCGACAATCTTCAAGCCCGACAAAGTCGCGGCATGCTTGTACGCCGCCAAAGCCTCAGTGTGGTCAATGCCAAATTTATTTTCTTTCAGACCCGTCGAAATATACGGGTGGGTTTTGGCATCCACGTCAGGATTGATGCGCAACGAAATCGGTGCCTGCTTACCCAAGCGTGTGGCCACCGCATGAATGCGATCCAACTCCGTGATGGATTCGACGTTAAAGCAATGAATGCCCTCGGTCAAAGCGAACTCGATTTCTGCCACACTTTTGCCCACACCTGAAAAAACGATGCGATCTGCAGGCGCGCCCGCCACCAATGCACGCGATATTTCACCCATCGACACCGTGTCAAAAAATGCGCCTTGCTTGGCGAAAAAACTCAAAATGGCCACATTTGAATTGGCTTTGACCGCATAGCAAATGTGAATCGGACGATCCGCAGGCACTTGCCACGCGTCCCATGCCGATTGCAATGCCGCTTTGGAATACACATACAACGGCGTACCATGCACACGTGCCACATCATTTAAGTGAACATTTTCCAACATCAATGCATTGTTTTCGAGGCGTAAGGTCGGGTTTGGATAAGGCGTAGTCATCATCACAACTTCTAAAAATAGATTAAAAAATTAAGGGAACACGAAACAAGTTCGCCCTTTTTAAAAATAGGCGTTTTTATTTCTTCAACATGTCAGATGGCACCGTCATCGGTGTTTTGTTGACGGTTGGTTCCGTCGCAGGCAAATACAACGGGCCTTTATAGCCACAAGCCGTGCACAGCATCACTGTCGCGCCCAACAACACAGCCAATCGAATCACCGTTCTCATATATAATCCTCACATTCGCGCACAGTCCAATGCGCCATACATCCGCATTTCAACAAAGGGTCTATTATGACGGAAACTGAATTCTTACAACAAGTAAAAGTATTATTTGATGCCATCAGCGAGCACATCGAAGCAAAAGAAACCGATTTGGACGTCCTTGCCCACGGTGCTGTGCTTGAAATTGAAAATGACGACGGCCAAAAAGTCATCGTCAATCAACAAGCCTCAATGAATGAAGTCTGGCTCGCCTCACGTGAAGGCGGCTATCATTTTAAATTTGCCGATGGCACATGGATCAACACCCGTGATGGTGCTGATTTCTGGGTTTATCTTGAACGTGCATTGACGTTATTGACCGCTTAAACATCAACCAGCACCCATCCTCAATGCGATGCGGTCACCACTGCATCGCCCTCCTCATCCAAACGCAACTGCATCGCATGCAGCACGGCACCTCGGCTCAAGCCCACATAGATCACAAGACACACGGTGCTACACACAGCAAAGCCCATCACACCCCATGCCAAATATGCATGTTTAAACACTTCAACACCAAGTGCATAACCCAACATGTGCAGCATCCCAATCGCCGATGAGGTCACGCCATATGGTCGATCCGAAGCCGTCATGGCGAAACGATACAACACCGACATCGAAATCCCCTCACCAAAAGCAAAGCAACAAATCCCAAGCACCAGCATCATCACAGGTTGAACACCCACAGCAGCCAACGCAATCAGCAGCCAGCCCAACAAGAAAAAC
>ERZ724504.2045-NODE-2045-length-11045-cov-8.188899_pt1 | contig 11045 bp, 10 predicted proteins | sample MGYA00376037_ERZ724504 | MGnify/ENA primary metagenome ERZ724504 (study PRJEB28724, sample SAMN07190888) | wastewater metagenome | isolation source: influent of sewage treatment plant in Hong Hong | place: USA: Christiansburg, Virginia | collected 2016-03-01 ... | reverse complement strand
GCCAGCGCGGCCACGCTGCCCAGCGCCAGCGCGCGGCCCGCAAACTGCCAGGCCAGCAACCCCAACAGGGCGATCATGGCCAGCGCGGGCATGCCCGTCAGCAGGCCCTCCACCCCGGTCAGGGTGCTGTCGATGGGGCCGCGCACGGTCTGGAAGAACGGGCGAAAGTGCTCTACCACCCAGCCCAGGCCCTGGTTGATCCAGGACTCGATGGGCAGGTTGCCGTCCAGCACCGTTTGCAGCAGCGATGCTCCATCGCCCGTGTGGGCGCCTGCACTGGTGCTGGCCAGGTCGGTGCCGCCGGTCTGGGCCGGGGTGTTGAGCCAGTCGCTGGCGCTGGCTGCCTCGCTCGCGGGTACGCCATCGGTGGCAGTAGCGCTATCGGCAGGGGCGGTGATGCTGGCCCAGGGGTCGGCCTCTGCGGGGGCGGCCTGCACGTCGGCGGTGGCACTGGCGGCGGGTGCATCCCACGGGGTGACGGCGCCGCTGGAGTCGCTGGCGTTGGCCCACGGGTCGGTGTCGGCGGGGGCAGGCAGGGTGGTTTCAGGTGTTGGCGTGGCGGTGTTCATGCGGGGTTCCTGGCCGTGGTTGCAGCGGGCTGGTCGGGAGAAGAGGGCGGCACCGCCGGGGTGTCGCGGTCGAGAAACTTCAGCAGCGTGGTCTTGCTGATGGCGCCCAGAAAGCGGCCCCCATCGCCCACCACGGGCAGGGCGCACGGGGCCTGGGCCACCTGGCCAAACAGGTTGGCCACCGGGGCATCGGCGGCAATGGGCTCAATACCGGGCACAAAAGCGTGTTGCAGCCCCAGCGGGCCGACATGGCCGTCGAGCGCGCAGCGCAGCGAATCGGACGACACCGTGCCCAGGTAGCGCTGGGTGGGGCTGATGACGTAGGCAAAGTCGCCGTCCTGCTCTTCCAGCTGCTTGAGCGCGGCGCGCGAGCCCCGGTCGCTGTGTTCGCTGACCACGGTGAAGCGCTGGCGGGCGATGTCGCTGGCCTTGAACACGGCAGCAGCATCCACGCCGCGCACAAAACTGCGCACGTAGTCGTTGGCGGGGTTGCGCAAAATATCGTCGGGCGTGCCCACCTGCACCACCTGCCCGTCTTTCATGATGGCGATGCGGTCGCCAATGCGCATGGCCTCGTCCAGGTCGTGCGAGATGAACACGATGGTGCGGCGCTTGACCTGTTGCAGGCGCATCAGCTCGCTTTGCATCTCGGTGCGGATGATGGGGTCGAGTGCCGAGAACGCCTCGTCCATCAGCAAAATCGACGGGTCGGAGGCCAGCGCCCGCGCCAGCCCCACGCGCTGCTGCATGCCACCCGAGAGTTCATCGGGGTAGCTGGCGCCCCAGCCAGCCAGGCCCACCTGCTCCAGCGCCAGTGCGGCCTGGCGCTGGCGCTCGGCGCGCTCCACGCCCGCCAGCTCCAGGCCAAAGGCGGTGTTGTCCAGCACCGTCATGTGCGGCATCAGCGCAAACGACTGGAACACCATGCTGATGTCCTTGCGCCGCAGCGCCCGCATGTCGGCGTCCGGCAGCTGGTTGATGTCCACATCGTCCACCAGAATGCGCCCGGCGGTGGGCTCGATCAGGCGGTTGAGCATGCGCACCAGCGTCGATTTGCCCGAGCCCGACAAGCCCATGACGACAAAAATCTCGCCCGCGCCAATGGTGAAGCTGGCATCGAACACGCCAATCGAGTGCCCCGTGCGCGCCAGGATGTCGTCTTTGCTGTGGCCCTGGCGCAGCAGCGCCAGCGCGGTGTCGGGCGCATCGCCGAAAACCTTGAACACATGTTCGATGGTGATTTGTTTGGCCATGCAGGCAGTTCTCCTCAAAGGTGGGTGCAGTGCCGTCCAGGCCAGCGCCCGGAACGGCACGTACGCCCGTGGGTGCAGATGCACACAGAACAAAATGAAAGGGCACCGTGCCGGTGCCCGCAAGGCCCGCAGGCAGCGTTGCCGTGCGGGGCCTGTCGGAACGTTTCGAGTCACAAAGGGGTCTGCAAAGACCCCTGGGAGGGCCGGCACGTTAGCTAGGGTTTACGTGCAGACCAGGCCGCCAGGGCGGCGATGGAAGGGGGACGCGAAGTCCGTTTTGACGATGGGCCTTGACCGTTGCAAGGCGCATTACCTGCGTTGCAGGTTGTAAAACATGCATAAAGTATATGGATTGATGTTTTTTGAGTCAAAACACAGGTTTTTCAAAATCACGTATCACGCGCTCGCGTAGCACTGCGCCGCCGCTGCGTGGCCCGGGCTGGCGCCAGGTGCTGTGTAAGGTTCGTGCCAGTCAGTGGCCTGTAAGTGCAGACGCCCAAAGTAATGCAGCTTTTTCAATGACCCAGGAGACAACACCATGAGTGCGCAGACATCCGCCATCGAATCCACCCTTGTAGAAAACCGCGTTTTCCCGCCTTCTGATGCCACCGTGGCTGCCGCTCGCATTTCTGGCATGGCCGGTTACGAAGCCCTGTGCGCCGAAGCCGACAAAGATTACGAAGGTTTCTGGGCCCGCCTGGCCCGTGAAAACGTGGTCTGGAACAAACCCTTCACGCAAACGCTGGACGAGTCCAACGCGCCGTTCTACAAGTGGTTCCAGGATGGCGAGCTCAACGCCTCGGCCAACTGCCTGGACAAGCACATCGGCACACCTACCGAAAACAAAACCGCCATCATCTTTGAAGCCGATGGCGGCGAAGTCACCAAAGTCACCTACAAAGAGCTGCTGGCCAAAGTGAGCCAGTTTGCCAACGTGCTCAAGGCCAAGGGCGTACAAAAGGGCGACCGCGTGGTGCTGTACATGCCCATGACCATTGAGGGCGTGATTGCCATGCAGGCCTGCGCCCGCATTGGCGCCACGCACAGCGTGGTGTTTGGCGGCTTCTCTTCCAAGGCGCTGCACGAGCGCATCCAGGACGCTGGCGCCGTGGCCGTGGTCACCGCCAACTACCAGATGCGCGGCGGCAAAGAGCTGCCGCTCAAGGCCATCGTCGATGAAGCCCTGGCCATGGGCGGCTGCGAGTCGGCCAAGAGCGTGATCGTGTTCCAGCGCACCCCCACTGCCGTCAACATGGTGGCCGGGCGCGACAGCTTCATGCACGAAGAAATGGCCCAGCAGTCCACCGAGTGCGCACCCGAATTCGTCGGCGCCGAGCACCCGCTGTTTGTGCTCTACACCTCGGGCTCCACCGGCAAACCCAAGGGCGTGCAGCACAGCACCGGCGGCTACCTGCTGTGGGCCAAGCTGACCATGGACTGGACGTTCGACCTGAAAGACAGCGACATCTTCTGGTGTACCGCCGACATCGGCTGGATCACCGGCCACAGCTACGTGGCCTACGGCCCGCTGGCTGCGGGCGCCACGCAAATCATCTTTGAAGGCGTGCCCACCTTCCCCAAGGCCGACCGCTTCTGGAAGATGATCGAAAAGCACAAGTGCACCATCTTCTACACCGCGCCCACGGCGATTCGTTCGCTCATCAAGGCCGCCGACAGCGACGAGAGCGTGCACCCCGCCCGCTCTGACCTGAGCAGCCTGCGCATCCTCGGCTCGGTGGGCGAGCCCATCAACCCCGAAGCCTGGATGTGGTACTACAAAAACGTGGGTGGCGAGCGTTGCCCCATCGTCGATACCTTCTGGCAAACCGAAACCGGCGGCCACATGGTCACGCCGCTGCCGGGCGCCACGCCGCTGGTGCCGGGCTCTTGCACGCTGCCGCTGCCGGGTATCCAGGTCGCCATCGTCGATGAAGCTGGTCACGACGTGCCCAACGGCTCGGGCGGCATCCTGGTGGTGAAAAAGCCTTGGCCTTCGATGATCCGCACCATCTGGGGCGACCCCGAGCGCTTCAAAAAGAGCTACTTCCCTGAAGAACTCAAGGGCTACTACCTGGCGGGCGATGGCGCTGTGCGCAGCGAAGACCGGGGTTACTTCCGCATCACGGGCCGCATCGATGACGTGCTGAACGTCTCGGGCCACCGCATGGGCACCATGGAAATCGAATCGGCCCTGGTGGCCAAGAGCGACATCGTGGCCGAAGCCGCCGTGGTGGGCCGCCCCGACGACCTGACCGGCGAGGCCATCGTGGCCTTCGTGGTGCTCAAAGGCCCGGTGCCCACGGGCGACGATGCCAAAGCCCTGGCCAAGGAGCTGCGTGACTGGGTGGGCAAAGAAATCGGCCCGATTGCCAAGCCCAAGGAAATCCGCTTTGGCGAAAACCTGCCCAAAACCCGCTCGGGCAAGATCATGCGCCGCCTGCTGCGCGGCATTGCCAAGGGTGAAACCATCACCCAGGACACTTCGACGCTGGAGAACCCCGCCATCCTCGATCAGCTGTCCAAAACCAACTGACGCACACGGCGCCGCAAGGCGCCAGTGCCTGCCAAAGACCCGGCCTGCGCGCCGGGTTTTTTGTGTCTGTCCGATATGGGGTCAAAAGTGCCTCAAGCCCTTGCGTAGCAAGCGCAGGCAGCTATCAAAATAATTCGTTCCTAAACCCGCCCCATCACCAGCATTACCAGCAGTACCAAGACCAGCAGGCCGACAACGCCGCTAGGCCCGTACCCCCAACTGCGGCTGTGGGGCCAGGAGGGGAATGCGCCAATCAAAATCAGAACCAAAACGATCAACACGATGGTGCTCAAGCCCATGATCAACTCCCGAAAAATGGTGATGAATAACCGCTGAGGCCCGCCTGGATGTTCCTCAGGCCCAGGGCCTCAGGGCGCTCAGGGCTTGGCGGGCACCACGATGACGGTGCCGCTGCCCGTGTTGCCCGTATTGCCCGTATTGCCGGTGTTGCCACGCGCGCCCGTAGTGCCCCTGGCACCTGTGGCGCCAGTGGCTCCGGTATCGCCTTGGTAGCCGGTGGCGCCCTGGCTGCCCGTGGCCCCGGGCATGCCGTCCGAGCCGGTACTGCCTGTGCTACCTGTACTGCCTGTGGCGCCGGTATAGCCCGTATTGCCCTGGTTGCCCTGGCTGCCCGTTTCCCCCTGGGCGCCGGTGCGCCCGGTGTAGCCCGTATTGCCGGTGTTGCCCTGCGGCCCCATGGGCCCGGTGCAGGCGCCCAGACCGAGCAGGGCAGTGATCAAGAGAGTGGGCATTAAATAAGTCATGGCGCTTCCTTTGGTATTGCATGCAGCCAAAAAAGCCGCATGAACCAATGTGGCGCCAGACACCGGGGGCGGTCTGTTCGCTGGCGCGCATAGCGCAGGCTGGCCCCCGGATTGCGCGCTTGTCCTACACAGGCGCTGCCCGCCCGTTGGCGGGCTCAATCGTCGATGGAGGCGCTCCAGCGGCTGCCCCAGTCGCGGGCGCGGTCGATGTCGCGGCGGTCGCGTTTGGTGGGGCGGCCGTCTTGCAGGGCGGCGGAGGGCTCGGGCGCCAGGCGGCGCTGTTCGGCGGCTTTTTCGCGCGCGCTGATGCTCTCGGCGGTTTCTTCGTAGAGCTGCTGCGCCACCGGGGCCGGGCCGCGCACGTGGCTCACTCCGCGCACCACCACCGTGCGTGGCACCTGGCCCTGGCGCAGGGCCACGGTGTCGCCCACACGCACTTCGCGCGAGGCTTTGGTGACCTGGCCGTTGATGGCCACGCGCCCCTTGTCAATCTCTTGTGCGGCCAGGCTGCGGGTTTTGAAAAAACGCGCGCACCACAGCCATTTGTCGATGCGTACCGTGTCTGTGCTGTTCATGGCGCCGATTGTGCCGCGCTGCTGAACGCGCTGGTGGGGCCGCTGTGCGCGGCTGCCTCGGGTGGGGCCTGCACCAGCACCACCACCGCATCCAGCCCCAGGGTGCGCTGGCCGCGCTGGCGGTTGGTCAGGGCGATGCTGGCGCCCAGGGCCTGCACGATTTCCTGGCAGATGGCCAGGCCCAGGCCCGAGCCGGTGCGCACGTCGCCCGCAGAAAACGGCTGGTACAGGCGCGCGGCCAGTTCGCTGTCTATGCCCGGGCCTTGGTCGGCCACGGTCAGCACCACGTGGCGGCCATCGCTGCGCAGCTCTACACCCAGCACGCTGGCCTGCGGGGTGTGGCGCACGGCGTTGTGCAGCAGGTTGCGCGCCAGTTCGCGCAGCATCCACTCGTGGGCGCGCACGGGTGCGGGGTCGGTGTGGATGCCAAAGTCCAGGTCTTTGTGCGCAATCAGCGGCGACAGCTCCAGGGCCACGGCGCGCAGCACCTCGTCAAAGCGCGTGACGGGCACCTGGGCCTGCTGGCGCAGCTGCTCGACCTTGGCCAGCGACAGCATCTGGTTGGCCAGCTGGGTGGCGCGGTCTACCGTGCCCTCGATCTCTTGCAGCGCCTGCTGCGGTGGTGCATCGCCGCGCATGGCCGACTGCACCTGCGTCTTGAGCACCGCCAGCGGCGTGCGCAGCTGGTGGGCGGTGTCGCGCACAAAGCGCTTTTGGTGTTGCAGCAGGTGTTGCAGGCGGCGCATGACCTGGTTGGTGGCATCGACCAGCGATTGCAGCTCGCGCGGCGCCGAGGCGGTGGCGATGGGGCTGAGGTCGCCTTCCGGGCGCGCTTGCAGTGCGGCACTGAGCTGGCGCACCGGGCGCGTGGCGCGCTGCACCACGGCCACCACGGTCAGGGCGATCACGGCCACCAGCAGCGCCTGGCGCGCCAGCGTGTTGCGCAGGATTTGCAGCGCCAGGGTTTCGCGCACCTCCAGCGTTTCGGCCACCTGGATCACGGCCATGCCGCGCCCCGTGGCGCTGGCCACGGGCTGCAACAGCACGGCCACGCGCACCTTGCGCCCGCGAAACTCGTCGTCATAGAAGTCCACCAGCGCCGCATACGGTGGCCGCTGCGGAATGCGCCCGCGCCACACAGGCAGCTCGCCATAGCCCGACACCAGTGCCCCTTGCAGGGTGGAGACGCGGTAGAACATGTGGCTCTGGTTGTCGGCCTCGAAGGCTTCGAGCGCGGAATACGGCACCGTGGCGCGCAGCGTGGCGGCCTCGTCGTAGCCGCTCACGTCCAGTTGCTCGCTGATGCTTTTGGCCGATGCCAGCAGCGTGCGGTCGTAGGCGGTGTGCAGCGATGTGAGCGTCTGGCTGTACAGGCTGAACGTGTTGAAGGCAATGAACACCACCACCGGCAGCAAGATGCCCAGCAGCAGCTGGCCGCGCAGCGACAGGGCGCGCCCCAGGGGCCAGCGCGCCGGGGCCGCAGGCGCGCTCATGCGGTGTCGGCCTTGAGCAGGTAGCCCAGGCCGCGCAGCGTCATCAGCGTCAGGCGCGTGCCCGCGAGTTTTTTGCGCAGGCGGTACACCACCACTTCGATGGCTTCGTACTGCACATCGAGCTGGCCCGGAAACACCAGCCCATACAGCCGCTCTTTGGCCACGGCGTGGCCGGGCTGCGCCAGCAGCGCGTGCATCAGGGCCAGCTCGCGCGGGGTCAGCTCCATGATGGTGCCGTTGAGGTAGATAGCGCCGCTCTCTTTTTCATAGCTGATAGCGCCCACCTGTATTGCGCTGGAGCCCGATTTGGCTTGAACTGCATCGTGGCTGCGGCGCACCAGCGCGCGCAGCCGCGCCTCCAGCTCATCAAGGTCAAAGGGCTTGGGCAGGTAGTCGTCGGCGCCCGCGTTCAGGCCCAGCACCCGGTCGCCCACGGTGCCGCGTGCGGTCAGGATCAGCACGGGCGTGCGCAGGCCACGCGCGCGGGCCTGCTCGAGCACTTGCAGGCCGTCCATGCTGGGCAGGGTCAGGTCCAGCACCACGGCGTCGGGGGCCAGGTCTGTCCAGCGGGCCAGGGCGCTGCGGCCATCGCCTACGGCGGTCACGTCCATGCCACGGCGCGCCAGGGCGCGTTGCAGCGTGGCCTGCATGGTGGGGTCGTCTTCAACAAGGAGCAATTGCATGGTGGGCGGCACCTTAGCACCGCTGCACCGGGGGCAGGGCATGGGTGTTTTCCCTGAGCGCGCAGACAGCCGATTGACAGGATGCGCGCCCATCATTGCCAGCTTCGCCAAACACCTTGCAAGGAGACTGTCATGCGTCGCGATACCTTTTTGAAATCCCTCGCCGCCTTTGCCGCTGTCGGCGCGGGCGCGCTGCCGGTGTCGGCACAAGCGGCCAGCGCCATCAAGATGATGCTGCCCGCCAACCCCGGCGGTGGCTGGGACACCACGGGCCGGGCGCTGGGCAAGGCGCTGCTGGATGCGGGCGCTGCCGCCTCGGTCACCTACGACAACAAGGGCGGCGCTGCTGGCGCCATTGGCCTGGCGCAGTTTGTCAACGGCAGCAAGGGCGACCCGAACGCGCTGATGGTGATGGGCGCCGTGATGCTGGGCGGCATCATCACCGGCAAGCCGCCGGTCAATCTGTCGCAGGTCACGCCCATTGCGCGGCTGACCAGCGAGTACAACGTGTTTGTGCTGCCCGCCAATTCGCCCTTCAAGAGCATGGCCGAGGTCATTGCCCAGCTCAAAAAAGACCCCGGCAGCGTGAAGTGGGGTGGCGGCTCGCGCGGCTCTACCGAGCACATCGCAGCGGCCATGCTGGCGCGCGAAGTCGGGGTAGACCCGGCCAAGATCAACTACGTGGCCTTCCGGGGGGGCGGCGAGGCCATTGCGGCCATTCTGGGCGGCAACGTGACCATCGGCGGCAGCGGCTACAGCGAGTTTGCCGAATACATCGCCAGCGGCAAGATGAAGCCCGTGGGCGTGACCTCCAACCAGCGCCTCAAGGGCGTGGATGTGCCCACCCTCAAGGAGCAGGGCGTGAACGTGGAAATCGGCAACTGGCGCGGCGTGTATGGCGCGCCCGGCATCTCCGCAGAGCAGCGCAAGGCGCTGGTGGCCTTGGTGGAAAAAGCCGTCAAGAGCGCCGCCTGGGCCGATGCACTGCAAAAGAACGGCTGGACACCCGCCTGGCTGGCAGGCGACGATTTCGGCAACTTTGTCGATAACGAGTTCGCCAGCCTGCGCGCCACCATGGTCAAGGCCGGCATGGTCTGAGGCCGCGATGTCTGCTGCTCCAACTTCTGCGCCCTCTGCACAGGGCGCCTCTGCCGCGTCGGCCACGCGCGCCCAGGTGGCCGTGGGGGCCGGGGTGCTGCTGACGGCTGCCGCCCTGGCGGTGGGTGCCATCGACATCCCCTCCAACGCGGGCTACGGCGGCGTGGGCCCCAATTTTCTGCCCTGGCTGGTGGCGGCGGTGCTGGCCCTGTGCGGCGTCTTGCTGGTGTGGGAGGCGCTGTCGGGCGGTTTTCGCGCCATGGATGAGCCCAGCGGCGCAGCGCAGGCCAATGTGCCCGCGTTTGTCTGGGTGTCGGCGGGCCTGCTGCTGAACGCGGCGCTGATCGGCACGCTGGGCTTCATCATCAGCTGCACGCTGTGCTACCTGCTGGCAGTGCAGGGCCTGCGCCGCGCCAGCGGGCAGGACGCCTCCAGCGCCCGCGTCTGGGCGGTGGATGCGCTGACCGGCGTACTGATTTCGGCCCCGGTGTTTTGGGCTTTCACCAAGCTTTTGGCAATCAACTTGCCCGGACTCACGCAGACAGGGTGGCTGTGATGGACATATTGAACGCACTCCTGGCGGGCTTTGCCACCGCCGCCACGCCCGTCAACCTGCTCTGGGCGCTGTTTGGCTGCGCCCTGGGTACGGCAGTGGGCGTGTTGCCCGGCATTGGCCCGGCGGTGGCTGTGGCCATGCTGCTGCCCATCACGGCCAAGGTCGAGATCACGGCCTCGATGATCTTCTTCTCGGGCATTTACTACGGCGCCATGTACGGCGGCTCGACCACCTCGATTTTGCTCAACACCCCCGGCGAGACGGCCAGCATGGTCACCGCCATGGAGGGCAACAAGATGGCCAAGAACGGCCGCGCGGGTGCGGCGCTGGCCACGGCGGCCATCGGCTCGTTCGTGGCGGGCACCATCGCCACCGTGGTGGTGACGCTGTTTGCGCCCTACGTGGCCGACTTTGCCGTGCGGCTGGGCCCACCCGAATACTTCATGCTGATGGTGCTGGCCTTTACCACCGTGAGCGCGGTGCTGGGCCAAAGCACGGTGCGCGGCATCACGGCGCTGTTTGTCGGGCTGGCGGCGGGCTGCATTGGCATGGACCAGATTTCGGGCGCGGCGCGCTACACCGGCGGCCAGATCGAGCTGCTGGACGGCATCGACATCGTGCTGGTGGCCGTGGGCCTGTTTGCCGTGGCCGAGGTGCTGTATGCCGCCATGTACGAGGGCCGCGTGGTCGAATCGCGCAACCCCATGGGCCGCGTTCACATGACGGCGCGCGACTGGAAGCGCTCCATCCCCGCGTGGCTGCGCGGCTCGGTGATTGGCGCGCCCTTTGGCTGCATTCCGGCAGGCGGCACCGAGATTCCGACGTTCCTGAGCTACGCCACCGAGAAAAAGCTGGCCAAGGGCGACGACAAGGCCGAGTTTGGCAAAGAAGGTGCGATTGAAGGCGTGGCCGGCCCCGAGGCCGCCAACAACGCCACCGTGACGGCGGCGCTGATACCGCTGCTGACGCTGGGCATTCCCACCTCCAACACCACAGCGGTGCTGCTGGGCGCCTTCCAGAACTACGGCATCAACCCCGGGCCGCAGTTGTTCACCACGTCGGCGGCGCTGGTGTGGACGCTGATTGCATCGCTCTACATCGGCAACCTGATGCTGCTGGTGCTGAACCTGCCCATGGTGGGCCTGTGGGTCAAGCTGCTCAAGATACCCAAGCAGCAGCTGTACGCGGGCATCCTGATTTTTGCCACCGTGGGCGCCTACGGCATGCGCCAGAGCGCGTTTGACCTGTTCTTGCTCTACGGCATCGGTTTGCTGGGCGTGCTGATGCGGCGCTTCAGTTTTCCGACAGCGCCCGTGGTCATCGGCATGATTTTGGGCCCGCTGGCCGAGGCACAAATGCGCAACGCCGTCGCCATCGGTGAGGGCAGCTGGAGCATTTTTGTGACCCGGCCCATGTCGCTGGGCGTGCTGGTGGTGGTGCTGGCCGTGCTGGTGCTGCCGCGCGCCATGGCCTGGCTGCAACGGCGCCGCGACTGGCCCCGCGAAGCCTGAGCTTCAGTTT
>ERZ724504.2041-NODE-2041-length-11053-cov-19.988725_pt1 | contig 11053 bp, 10 predicted proteins | sample MGYA00376037_ERZ724504 | MGnify/ENA primary metagenome ERZ724504 (study PRJEB28724, sample SAMN07190888) | wastewater metagenome | isolation source: influent of sewage treatment plant in Hong Hong | place: USA: Christiansburg, Virginia | collected 2016-03-01 ... | reverse complement strand
TCCAAAGATGCAAGGCCTTCACAGATTCCGTTTCGTCAGCTGGCAAAGCCAGCTGACGATCGGGAATTAGAAGTTGTGGCGAACGCCCACAGCGAACGAGGAGAAATCCTTGCCAGACGCCTGGCCTGCAGCCAACGTGCCATTGAAGCCGTAGCCGTAAGTAGCATTGGCATCGTTGTTCACGCGAGTGTAGTAGGTGTAAACCTTGGTCCGCTTGCTCAGGTTGTAGTTGTAGCCCAGGGTGAATTGGGTGGCTGCCGAGTTAGCAAAATTGCTCCAGCTGTTCGCACGGCCCACATTCACGTGGAACTCGGACGCGCCGACGTTGTAGGCGCCAGCCAGACGGAAGTTGTTCCGCGAACCTGCCACGTTTTCGTCGTTGCGCTGGTAATAGCCGCCCACCACGAATTGGCCGAAGGTATACAGCGCGCGCAGACCCAGCTGCTTGTCGTCATCCACTTGGCTGTAGCCAGCACCCAGCGCCAAAGCGCCGAGGTTGTAGTTGGCAGCCAGGTCGTAGCCATTCTTGCCTCCAGTGGTCTGCTCGTGCAGGTTCACAGAAGCATCGATCGTCAGGCCTCCGAAGCTGGGCGAACGGTAGCCAATCTTGTTGGTGGTGCTCAGGCCATTGAACCAGACTGGGTCTTGGTAGAAGGCGTCAGAGGAGGAGCCCGTGTCATGGTTGTGCATGCTCACATAGTCAGCCGTAGCGTAGTACGACTCGGGCGTGAAGTTACCCAAGCGGACCATACCGAAGCCGCCGGACAGGTTCACTTCGCTCTGGCGTGCGAAAGACATGCCGGTGGTGGGGTGGGTCCAGCCGGAACCCGTGCCGGTGTCCGAATTGAAACCGCTTTCCAGCTGGAAGCCAGCCTTCAGGCCACCGCCCAGGTCTTCCGTGCCCTTGAAGCCGAAGCGCGAAGAGTTGTTGAACATACCGGTAGTGGTGACATCGCCCAGTTTTTGGCGTTCCACGGTGGTGTTGACGCGGCCATACAGCGTTACGCTGCTTTGGGCCATGGCGGCGGTGGTGCCGGCAACAGCCAGGACAGCCAGGACAACGCGGGTCATTTTTTGCATGAGAATTCCTTTGAAACTAGTTGCCATCAATAGAAGAGGCGCACAGGTGGCTTCAGATTTTGACTGGGCCACCCAAAATGCTATGGGGTCTCGATCTTATTGCGCGTCACGTTTAAACGCACTATTTGCTGAAAGTTTGATGACACGAGTGATGCACTCCTGCAACACTCGTGCTTTCGGCGGTGTGGCCACTGCCCAACGACGGCTCTTGGGCGCATGAACGGCAAGCCGACAGAAGTGCTCCAGAATGGTGCAGAAAGCCCATTTTGCGAGCACATCGCGCTCTCACAGGTGGGCGGATGCACCGAACGATGGCAGTTGTTGATCAGTCGTTGCCGTAGATGTCGACATCCTTGGTTTCACGAATGAACAAGGTGCCGATCACCGCCGTGACGCCCGCGATGATGATGGGATACCAGAGGCCGTTGTACATGTTGCCGGTCTGCGCCACGATGGCAAACGCCATGGTGGGGAGCAAGCCACCAAACCAGCCATTGCCAATGTGATACGGCAAGCTCATGGATGTGTAGCGTATGCGCGTGGGGAACATTTCCACCAGCATGGCAGCAATGGGGCCATACACCATGGTCACCAGAATTACCAGGTAAGTCAGGACGACAACCAGCATCACCTTGTTCATCTTGGCGGGGTCGGCATGGGCGGGATAACCTTCGGCCTTCAACGTTTCGGCCACGGCCTTCTTGAACGCTGCGTCCTTGGCCCGGGCCTCGTCCGCCGGGATGCCCCTGGATGCATAGCTGGCGATGGTGGTTTCACCCACCTTGATCACGGCAGGTGCGCCCGCGGGGGCTGCTTCGTTGTCATAGCTCACCGACCTGGCGGCCAGCACCTGCTTGGCGACATCGCAAGAGCTGGTGAACTTCGCCGTGCCCGTGGGGTTGAACTGGAAGGAACACTCGGCGGGGTCGGCCAGCACCACCACCTTGTTCCTGGCCTGTGCGGCGGCCAGATCCGGATTGGCCGCCTCGGTCAGCGCCTTGAACGCGGGGAAATACGTCAAAACAGCCAGCACACAGCCCAGCATGATGATCGGCTTGCGCCCGATCCTGTCTGACAACGTGCCGAAGACCACGAAAAACGGCGTGCCGATCAGCAGTGCCGCGGCGATCAGCAGGTTGGCAGTGACGGCATCCACCTTGAGCTGCTGCGTCAGAAAAAACAGCGCATAGAACTGCCCGGTGTACCAGACCACGGCCTGGCCGGCGGTCAGGCCGATCAGGGCCAGGATCACGATCTTCAGGTTCTTCCACTGGCCAAAAGATTCGGACAGGGGCGCCCTGGATGTCTTGCCTTCGGCCTTCATTTTCTGAAAGGCGGGCGATTCCGACAACGACAGCCGGATCCACACCGAGACGCCCAGCAGCAGGATGGACACCAGAAACGGAATGCGCCAGCCCCAGTCGCCAAATTCGGCTTCGCCCATGAGCGTGCGGGTGCCCAGAATCACCACCAACGACAGAAACAGGCCCAGCGTTGCCGTGGTCTGAATCCATGAGGTGTAGGCACCGCGTGCACCGTGCGGCGCATGTTCGGCCACGTAGGTGGCGGCGCCGCCATATTCACCGCCCAGCGCCAGGCCCTGCAGCATGCGCAGCGCAATCAGGATCACCGGCGCAGCCACGCCGATGCTGGCGTAGGTGGGCAGGATGCCCACGATGAAGGTGGACAAACCCATGATCAGGATAGTGACCAGAAAAGTGTATTTGCGCCCGATCATGTCGCCCAGCCGGCCAAACACCAGTGCGCCAAAAGGCCGCACGATGAAGCCGGCGGCAAAGGCCAGCAGCGCAAAGATGAACGCCGACCCCGCATCCAGTCCGCTGAAGAACTGCTTGGCAATGATGGCGGCAAGCGAGCCATAAAGATAAAAGTCGTACCACTCGAACACGGTGCCGAGCGACGAAGCGAAGATCACATTCTTCTCTTGGGCAGACATGGGCCGCGGTGCGGAATGCTGGGTTGCCATGGTTGTCTCCTGTTCTTTTTTTATGTGAACTTGCAGGCACCGCAAGAATATTTTTGGGGCGACTATCCTTTGCGCCACTGACACCGCTCTGACGCATTTTTTTGCAGCAATTGCTGCAGAGCCTGCGCGAGTTTGCGCAGCGTCAACGGCTGTCTGTGCTCCGCATGTTTCAAGTCAATCAACACGCGGTAACAAATCAGCCCCACCGCCCTCTCACGGCCGCTGCGGCGCTCCTATCTCTGCAGCAATATCGCGGCAAAGCCCCGCGGCGTAAGCACTTGGTCAGTGCGCGTTCGCACAATCGAGACATGCGGTGCGGCATGCCGCCCCATACGACGATTGAATACACCACCTTGAGGAGAGACACCCATGAGCGACCCGATGGTCCAGAAAATACAAAGCCATCCGAAGTACCTGGAGTTGCGCACCAAGCGCAATCGCCTGGGCATCTTCCTGACGGCACTGATGCTGATCGTTTACTACGGCTACATCGCGCTGATTGCCTTCGACAAGAAGTTCCTGGCCCAGCCCATTGGCACGGGTGTGACCACATTGGGCATCCCCATCGGCATGGGCGTGATCATTTTCACAATCGTGATCACCGCCATTTATGTGCGCCGCGCCAACGGCGAATTTGACACCCTGACCAAAGAAATCCTGAAGGACGCAGCGCAATGAACGCCATGGAAAAACGCGGGGTCAGCCTGCTGACGCTGATTGCCCTGCTCGCAGCGGGTGCCGCCCACGCGGCCGGGGCCGACCTGGGCCAATCGGCCAAACAGGCCACCAACTGGACGGCCATCATCATGTTTGGCGTCTTTGTCGCCGGCACACTGTGGATTACCAAGTGGGCTGCGGCCAAAACCAAGTCCGCCTCCGATTTCTACACCGCTGGCGGCGGCATCACCGGATTTCAGAACGGTCTGGCGATTGCAGGCGACTACATGTCGGCGGCTTCGTTTCTGGGCATTTCAGCGGCCGTGATGGCATCGGGCTACGACGGCCTGATCTACTCCATCGGCTTCCTGGTGGGCTGGCCCATCATCACCTTCCTGATGGCCGAGCGCCTGCGCAACCTGGGCAAGTTCACCTTTGCCGACGTGGCCGGCTACCGCTTTCAGCAAGGCCCCATCCGTGCGTTTGCCGCTTCGGGCACGCTGGTGGTGGTGGCTTTCTACCTGATCGCACAGATGGTTGGTGCAGGCCAGCTCATCAAGCTGCTGTTTGGCCTGGAATACTGGATGGCCGTGGTCATCGTGGGCGCGTTGATGATGGTTTACGTGCTGTTTGGCGGCATGACTGCCACGACCTGGGTGCAGATCATCAAGGCCGTGATGCTTTTGGCGGGCGTGACCTTCATGGCCTTCATGGTGCTGGCGCAGTTCGGCTTCAGCCCCGAGGCGCTTTTTGCCAAGGGCGTTGAAGTGCGCACTGCCATTGCCGCCAACACCGGCAAAACACCCGAAGAGGCCGCCCGCGCGGGCCTGGGCATCATGGGCCCTGGTGGCTTCATCAAGGACCCCATCTCGGCCATCTCTTTTGGCATGGCATTGATGTTCGGCACCGCCGGACTGCCGCACATCCTGATGCGCTTTTTCACGGTGCCCGATGCCAAGCAGGCACGCAAATCGGTGTTGTGGGCCACCACCTGGATCGGTTACTTCTATGTGCTGATCTTCATCATTGGCTTTGGCGCCATCACCCTGGTGCTCACCAACCCCGAGTTCGCAGACGTGGTCAAGGGCGTCATCCACGGCGGCGCGGGCACGGCCAACATGGCGGCCGTGCTGGTGGCCAAGTCGGTGGGCGGCAACATCTTCTACGGCTTCATCTCGGCGGTGGCGTTTGCCACCATCCTGGCCGTGGTGGCGGGCCTTACGCTCTCGGGCGCCTCGGCCGTGTCGCACGACCTGTATGCCACCGTGTTCAAAAAGGGCAAGGCCGACAGCGCCTCGGAGCTGAAGGTTTCGCGCATCACCACGCTGGCCCTGGGCCTGATTGCCGTGGTGCTGGGCATTGCCTTTGAAAAGCAGAACATCGCGTTCATGGTGTCGCTGGCATTTGCCATTGCGGCCTCGGCCAACTTCCCGGTGCTGTTCATGTCGGTGCTGTGGAAGGACTGCACCACGCGCGGCGCTGTCATTGGCGGCTTCATGGGTCTGATCTCCTCGGTGGGCCTGACCATCGTGTCGCCCTCGGTGTGGGAAGCCACGCTGGGCAATCCCGTCGGCTCGGCGCTGTTCCCCTACACCTCGCCGGCGCTGTTCTCCATGACCATCGGCTTCGTGGGCATCTGGCTCTTCTCGATCACCGACAAGAGCGCCAACGCCGCACGCGAGCGCGCCGCCTTCCCGGCGCAGCAGGTGCGTTCGGAAACCGGCTTCGGCGCCGCCGGCGCTTCGGGCCACTGACCCGGCGCGGTACAGCGCCCACCTGCAGCACAGCGGCACCACCGCGGTGCTGCCCCCCTCAAGCCGGGCCCCAGGGTCCGGCTTTTTTCATGCCCGTGTTCAGATAAGCGCTGTAACAATTGCTATTAATAAAATAGCTTGTTGCGCTTTACAGATAAGGGCTAGAGGTCATTTTTGCTTAAACTTTGCCAACATGAAAATGGCAGCCCCGCCATCAGCCTGCGCCGTGCAACTGGCGCAGTTTGACGAAGGCCAGCGCCGCCATCACAGCGTCGTTGAGTGCGTCATGCGCTTCGCGCCGGGGAAGGCCCAGGTCGTCCATCAGGGTGGCAAAGCGCAGGTCGATGTCGGCGTTGGCGTGCTGCTGGTAGGGTGGTAGCTGCCGGAACTTGTGCTCGTAATACATCGCCGAGACTTCAATGGCGGGCTGCGGCAGGCCCATGCCCAGCATGGGCCACAGTGCCCGATTGAGCATGGCCACGTCGAATTCGAGGTAGTAGCCCACCAGCGGGCGGCTGCCAATGAAGCGCAGCAGCTGGCCCAGTGCCTCTTCAATCGGCAACCCCTGGGCCACGTCTGTGCTGCGCAGGCGGTGGATGCGCACGCTGTCGGCCGGCACGCTCTTGTCGGGGCGCACCAACAGCTCCAGCCGCTCGCTGGTGAGAATGCGGTTGCCCACGATGCGCACCGCACCAATGGCGATGATTTCGTCGCTGCGCACATTCAGGCCCGTGGTCTCGCAGTCCAGCGCCACCCATTCATCGGGCGGTGGGGGTTCCAGCACAAAGGCGTAAGCCGGGTCGGTCAGGCGGTGCAGCAGCCATTGGCGCCGCAACTGCGCCAGCCAGCCGCGCGGGCCGGTGACGGTTTTCACAACAGATCCAGCCGCAGGCGCTGGTGCAGCAGCGCCTTGAAACGCTTGACCACCGCGAGTGCATCCTTGAGCAGGTCGCGCTCGAGGCTGCTCAGGCGCTCGGGATCGACGTTGCCGGTGACCTGCCGGCCGGTGTCGAGCTCGGCCAGGCCCGCCTGCAGGCGCAGGCCCATCAGGAAGTGCAGGCTCTGCACGAGTTCATCGCCCAGCGCCGCATCCAGCACGCCGCCCTCCACCAGTGCAGCAATGCGCTCGGCGGTGCCCGTGGCGGCCACGCGCCGGGCCAGGGCCAGGCTGCGCACGCCGTGAACGATGGGAAAGATGCCTGCCTTTTTCAGGCTGATGGCACGGCCTTCGTCGCCCAGGCCAAACAGGCGGCTCCACCAACCGGCAGGGCCGCCAAAGTTGTCCACCGCAGAGGCGAATCGCGCCAGCACAACGTCGTTGTCGATGGCTTGCGCCGCGACACTCTCGCGCACGACGGCCAGCAGCGCGGCATCGCCCGCCACCGCGTGCGCATCCAGAAAAATGGCCAGCTGCATGAGGCTGTCGCCCACGGGCTGCATCAGCCACTGGCGCACGCGCTGGCTCAAGGTGCTGACCGTGCCGCGCCAGTCGGGGTTGCTGACCATGATGCGGCCGGGGCATTCGGGGTAGCCAAAGCTCGCCAGCACCTCCGAAAAGCGCTGGCAAATGGCTTCAAGGTCGGGCGGCGGCACATAACCGTCGCGCAGCACCAGGCCGTTGTCCTGGTCGGTCTTGAGCAACTGCTCGCCGCGCCCTTCGCTGCCCATGACGAACAGGCAGCTGTTGTCCACCAGATCGGCGGGCGCCACCATGTGCCAGGCGCGCTCGAACAGCCGGGCGTTGAGCTGCTGCACCAGCTTGGCCATGAGGCCGATGCGCGTGCCCCCGCGGTGCAGCGCTGAGATCAGCCGCGTGATCTGCGCCGCCGCCTGCGCCAGTGCGGGCAGGTCCTGGGCATGTTCGATCTGCACTGTGATGAGGTGCGAGTGGTTGGCCAGAAAGCTGAACAGGTCGAGCGCTTCGAGGATGCCACGCACCTGGCCGTTGTCCTCTACCACCACCAGCCGGTGCACGCGCTGGCGCAGCAGCAGCGCCATGGCATCGCCCAGCTGGTCGGATGGGCGCACGGTGACCACCGGGCCGCTGGCCAGCTCGCCCACGGCCAGCTGGTCCAGCGGGCGGCCATCGAGGATGGCGCGCTGCAGGCTGGTGTTGGTGAAGATGCCCAGCCCGCCGCCAGGCACGTTGTTCAGCCCCGTGACCAGCACATTGGTGGTGCGCTGCGCCTGGAACAGGCGCACCACCGAAACAATGTCGGTACCTGCATCGACCGTGTGCGCAGGGCGCAGGTACGCCTGGTCTACGCGCGCCAGGGTGAGCGACTGCAGCTCGTGCTGGTCGGCGCGCTGCGCGAGCGCACTGAGTTTCTGGCCCAGGTCAGAAAAAAGCAGCGCGCCAAAGGTGGTGTTGCGCGCGATGAGTTCATTGACCGCCTCGCGGGCGAGCTGGTAGGCCACCACCTCCTCGGCGGCCACAAAGCGGCTGCCCACGCGCCCGGTCATCAGGCCGCAGCCGTCAAAGCAATCGTCCGGCCCGTACGTGGCCAGCACCTCGTCGCCCTCGGTCTGCGTGACATAGCCCTTGATGATGACAAACAGGTGGGTGGGCACCACCCCCACGTCCAGCACCACGGCGCCTTCCGGGAAATAGGCAATGTCCACGCTGGCGCGCACCAGACGCTGCTCGTCCGGGGTCAGGCAGTCAAACGGCGAGGCGGCGAAGTTGAAGGCATTGGGCATGGTGGGGCGATGGAAGAGCCGCTAACGGGACTCAGACCCCGCCATTCAACCGGGCAGGCCTTGCGCCACGCTTGCAGCAGCGTCCCAGTCGTGCCCGAACCAGGTGTCGCCTTCCAGATAGGCGCGCAGCATGGGCAGGCTGTCGAAGCCCCAGAAAACCTTGCCATCGACCTCGAAGGCGGGCACACCAAACACGCCGCGCGCGGCGGCCGCATCGGTGTTGCTGCGCAGCAGCGCCTTGGCGCGTGCGCCATCGGCGTCGTCGGGTTGCAGCTGCGCCTCCAGCGCGGCGGCCAGGTCGGTGAGGCGCTGTGCATCCAGGGCATCGTGACCGCCCTGCCACACATGGCGCAGCAGCGTGCCCGCGACAAAGCGGTTGACGCTGCCGTCACGGCTGCAGGCCAGGGCCTGGCGCAACAGGGGCAGCGGGTTGAACGGGTGGCGCGCCGGCATCTGCAGGCCTACGCCCAGCGAATGGCCCAGCCAGGTGACATGGCGATAGGTCCAGTCACGCTTCGGAGCAATGCCCGCCGGCCCCGGGTTGCCATGCTGCTTGAGCAGCGCGCCCAGCAGCACCGGGCGGTATTCCACGCTGTAGCTCAGGCCCTCCAGCACCTCGGGCAGGCGCTCGAAGGCCAGCCAGGCGTAGGGCGAAACGACGTCGAGGTAGAACGTGATGTGCTTCATGTCGGATCCTTGGCAACGGCTTCAGGGGGAAATGGCATTCCAGCACGCTGCGCCAGCCGCGCCCAGATGGCCAGGCGCTCGGCGCTGTCGGCCAGCGCCCAGGCGCGAATCTCGGGGATGGTGCGAAAGCACCCTTCGCAGCGGCTGCGGTCTTCGGTCATGCGGCACACCGAGATGCAGGGCGAGGGGATCACCTCGTCAGAATCTGCATCAAAATAGCCCGCAGCGCTTAACAGCTGTGCGCGAGCAGCTATTGCTTCTGTAGCACTCATACCGCCACCGCCTCTTGCACTACATCCACCACGGGGGCCCCGGTCAAGCGCTGCAGGTCGCCCGGGTGCAACGGAAACACGCCATGCGGGTGCCCGGCCGCCGCCCACACCACGTCAAAGCGCAGCAGGTCGCGGTCGATCAGCGTGACCGGTTTCGTGGCATGCGCAATGGGCGCAACACCGCCAATCGAGAAGCCCGTGCGCTCCTTCACAAACCCGGCGTCGGCACGGCCGATCTTGCCCACATGGGCCTCGACCTTCTTTTCGTCCACGCGCCGGTCGCCCGAGGTGATGACGAGCACGGCCACGTCGTCTGCCTTGCGGCGAAAGATGATGCTCTTGGCAATTTGCCCCAGCGCCACACCCAGCGCATCGGCCGCCTGCTGCGCGGTGCGCGCGGCGTCGTCGAGCATGCGCGGCATGTGCCCATGGCCCTGCGCCTGCAGCGCTGCCACCACGCGCTGCACACCTTCGGGCAGGCCCTGAAGTTCGGCTCCACACATATCCGTCACCCCGCGCGCTTGTTGAGCACGGCCACGGCCACACGCGAGTTGGGTTTGCGGCCCAGGTAGTCGCTGATGTAGGCGCCTGCATCCACGAGCTTGTCAAGATCAATGCCGGTTTCAATGCCCATGCCATGCAGCATGAAGACCACGTCTTCGGTGGCCACGTTGCCGGTGGCGCCCTTGGCGTAAGGGCAGCCGCCCAGGCCTGCCACGGAGGCCTGGTAGTTCCACACCCCCAGTTCCAGCGCGGCCAGCGTGTTGGACAACGCCTGGCCGTAGGTGTCGTGAAAATGGCCCGAGATCGCGTCGATGCCGAAATGCTGCAGCGTGGCCTCGATGGCGCGCTGCACCTTGCGCGGCGTGCCCACGCCAATGGTGTCGGCCACGTCCACGCGCTGCACGCCAATGCCTTTCATCAGCCCTGCCAGGTAAGCCACCTGCTGCGGTGCAATGTCGCCCTCGTAGGGGCAGCCCACGGTGCAGCTCATGGCGCCGCGCACGGCAATGCCAGCGGCCAAGGCTGCTTCGACCACGGGCGCAAAGCGTTCGATGCTTTCCGCAATGGAGCAGTTGATATTTTTCTGGCTGAAGGCCTCGCTGGCCGATCCAAAGACCACGATCTCGTCGGGCCGCGTCTTCACGGCCGCCTCGTAGCCCTGCAGGTTGGGCGTAAGCACGCTGTAGCGCACACCGGCCTTGCGCTCGATGCCTGCCATCACCTCCACGTTGTCGGCCATCTGCGGCACCCACTTGGGGCTGACGAAACTGGTGACTTCGATCTCTTGCAGGCCCGCCTCTTGCAGGCGGTGCACCAGGCCGATCTTGACCTCGGCGGGCACGGGGGATTTTTCGTTCTGCAGGCCGTCGCGCGGGCCGACATCGATGAGTTTGACGCGTTGGGGAATGCTCATGGGAATGTCCTTGAATCAAATCTGCGGGTCAGCGGCCCGGTCAGTAGCCGCGGGCTGGGTCCACGATACCGGCAATGGCCTCGCCCCGTTCCAGCGCGCCGATCTTGCCTGCGATCTGGGCAATACTCTCTTCGCGCAGCGTACGCGCCGAGGTATGGGGCGTGATGGTGATGCGCGGGTGGTTCCAGAACGCGTGGCCAGCGGGCAGGGGCTCGGTGCGGAAGACATCGAGCGTGGCGCCCGCAAGGTGGCCGCTGTCCAGCAGCGCCAGCAGGTCGGCATCCACCAGGTGCGCGCCACGCGCCACGTTGATGACGTAGCCGCCCGGTTGCAGGCGCGCCAGGTTGTCGCGGTTCAGGATGTTTTGCGTGCCGGGCGTAAGCGGCAGCAGGTTGACCAGCACGCGGCTGGCCGCCAGAAAGTCGTTGAAGCCATCCTGGCCGCTGAAGGCGCGCACGCCATCAATGGCCTTGGGGCTGCGGCTCCAGCCGTTGACGGG
>ERZ724504.2040-NODE-2040-length-11056-cov-3.668848_pt1 | contig 11056 bp, 8 predicted proteins | sample MGYA00376037_ERZ724504 | MGnify/ENA primary metagenome ERZ724504 (study PRJEB28724, sample SAMN07190888) | wastewater metagenome | isolation source: influent of sewage treatment plant in Hong Hong | place: USA: Christiansburg, Virginia | collected 2016-03-01 ... | reverse complement strand
CGTCAACACGGACCAGGTGCTGCAAACTAGCCTGGGTTACTACATCAACCCCCTGGTCACGATCCTCTTCGGTTTCGTCTTCTTCCGCGAGAGGGTGGGCAGGGTCCAGTGGCTCGCCATCGCCATCGCCGCCGGGGGGGTACTGTACCAGGTCGTCCTTCACGGGAACGTCCCCTGGGTGGCCCGGGGGCTGGCGCTGACCTTCGCCTTCTACGGTCTCATCAGGAAGAAGGTGGTCATCGATTCCCTGCCGGGACTTTTCGCCGAGACGGTCTACCTTTCCCTGCCGGCGCTGCTCTTCCTGGTCCTCGGCGATGTCCGCCATACGGGGACCTTCATGGCCGGCGACGTGGGGATGGACCTTCTCCTGGTCTCGACGGGCGTGGTGACATCGCTGCCGCTGCTCTGGTTCGCCTACGGCGCGCGAAGGCTGAAACTGATAACCGTGGGCTTCCTGCAGTACATCGCCCCGACGCTTCAATTCTTCCTCGGGGTCTGGGTGTTCCATGAACCGATGGACTTCCCCACGCTGGTCACCTTCGTCTGCATCTGGATCGCCCTGGGGCTCTATTCCTGGGGGAACCTGGCGGTCTGGAAGAGGGAGCAGGCCCTGCTCGGATCCGAGGCCGGCCCCGGCGGCGAAGCGTAGGGGGGCGCCCGTTTTTTTGAAAAATACTTCATGGCGGGAGGGTTTTAAATGGATCTGACGGAGAAGTCGAGAAGGGTGCCCGAAAAGATCCTCCTCGGGCCCGGTCCCACGCCCGTCGAGGGGAGGATCCTCAGGGCCATGGCCGAGCCGACCCTCGGCCACCTGGACAGGGATTTCGTCGCCATCATGGACGAGACCAGGGACCTCCTCAGGATGGTCTTCCAGACGGGCAACGACCTGACGGTGGCCATGCCCGGCACGGGAAGCGCCGGCATGGAGACGGCCTGCGTGAACATGATCGAGCGGGGCGACAAGGCGATAATCTGCTCCCACGGCGTCTTCGGCTCCCGGATGCAGGACGTGGCCGGCCGGTGCGGCGCCGAGGTGGTCGAGGTCAACGCCCCGATGGGCAAGCCCCTGGACCCCGGTGATGTCGAGAAGGCCGTCAGGGCCAACCCCGACGCCAAGTTCCTGGGGATAGTCCACGCCGAAACCTCCACCGGGGTGCTCCAGCCCCTCGACGAGATCGCCAACATGGCCCACGGTGCGGGCATGTTCATAGTGGTCGACGCCGTGACGTCCCTCGGCGGCATGGAGGTCCCCGTGGACCGGCTCCGCCTTGACATGGTCTACAGCGGGAGCCAGAAGTGCCTCGGCTGCCCCCCCGGGCTGGCGCCGGTGACGGTGGGGCCCAGGGCAGTGGAGCATATCAGGGGGAGGAAGACCAAGGTCCAGAGCTGGTACCTTGACCTGACGATGATCATGCGCTACTGGGGGCAGGAGAGGTTCTACCACCACACCGCCCCGGTCAACATGATCTACGGGCTCAACGAAGGCCTGAGGGTCATCGCCGAGGAGGGGCTCGAGGCCCGGTTCGCCCGCCACAGGAAGAACGCGGAGGCCCTTTGGGCGGGGCTGGAGGCCCTGGGCCTGGAGCTGCTGGTGGAGCCCGCCTACAGGCTGCCGAGCCTGACGTCGGTGAGGATGCCCGTCGGGGTGGACGAGGCCGCCGTCAGGGGAAGGCTCATGGAGGAGTACTCCATCGAGGTGGGTTCCGGCCTCGGCGACCTGAAGGGGAAGATCATAAGGATAGGCCTCATGGGCAGCGGTTCCACCAGGAAGAACGTGGTCCTCCTGCTGTCGGCCCTGGGGGCCGTCCTTTCAAGGGAAGGCTTTGCCAACGACGTCGGGGCGGCCATTGAAGAGGCCCTGGCGGTCATCGACGGATAGACGAAAGGGGAATGGTGATGGAGGGCAAGGACAAAACCGTCAGGGTCGCCGTGGTGCAGGCGGCCCCGGTGATCATGGACAGGCAGGGGTCGCTGGAAAAGGCCTTGGGCCTCATGGAGACTTGCGGCAGGGAGCACGCCAGGATCGTCGTATTCCCGGAGGCTTTCATCCCGGCCTACCCCAGGGGGCTCACCTTCGGGGCCGTGGTGGGCAGCCGCTCGCCCGAGGGGAGGAAGGACTTCCGGCGGTATTTCGAGAACAGCGTGGAGGTGCCCTCGGAGACCACGCTGGCCCTGGGCGAGGCCGCGAAAAAGTACGGGGCCTACCTGGTGATGGGCGTCATCGAGCGCGAGGGGGGGACCCTCTACTGCACCATCCTATACTTCGGGCCCGACGGGAGGCTCCTCGGCAAGCACCGCAAGTTGAAACCCACGGCGTCGGAGCGCCTCATCTGGGGCGAGGGCGACGGCAGCACCCTCACCGTCCTCGACACCCCCTACGGCAAGATGGGCGGGCTCGTCTGCTGGGAGAACTACATGCCCCTCGCCAGGGCGGCCATCTACGGCAAGGGGACGACCATCTACCTCGCCCCGACGGCCGATTCAAGGGAGGAGTGGCAGGCCTCGATGAGGCACATAGCCCTGGAGGGCCGGTGCTTCGTCCTCTCGGTGAACCAGTACGTCCATAAGTCGATGTACCCTGAGGACCTGGCCTGCTACGCCGAACTGGAGGGGCAGCCCGACATCATGTGCCCCGGCGGGAGCGCCATCATAGGCCCCCTCGGCCAGTACCTCGCCGGGCCCGTCCGCGGCCGCGAGGAGATACTCTTCGCCGACCTCGACCTGGGCCTCATCGCCGAGAGCCGTTACGACTTCGACGTGGTGGGCCACTACGCCCGCCCCGATGTCCTGAGGCTCATCGTCAACGAGAAGCCCTCGCTGAGCGTATCCTACGTGGAGGGAGAACCGGGGTGCGCGAAGGATTGACGGATCCGGGCAGGCTTTCGCCGTCGCTTAAGACCTGGGTCCCGGCCGTCGCCGCGTCGATCCTGCTCGCCTGGGCCGCGACGGCCCACCCTTCGGTGGACCCGACCATACTGGCCCCCGGGGAGACGGCCCTGGGCAGCCCCTTCCTGGTCTACATCTCCTCGGCGGAACCCCTTGAGGAGGTCCGCCTCTTTTGGGAGGGCAAGGAACTGGACCTTGAAATGGAGGCCGCCGGCGAGGGCTGCGAGGCCATGGCGCTGCTGGGGACCGATGTGGGCGGCTCGAAACCGGGGGTTAAGACCCTGGAGATAAGTTACTCCCGGGACGGGAAGCCGGCCTCGGTCTCGAGGCAGGTCAGGGTGGCCGAGGTGGAGTACCCCTCGGAGAAGCTGACCTTGCCCGAAACGATGATCACGCCCCCGAAGGAACTCCTGGAGCGGATAGGAAGGGAACGGCATGAGTCCGCCCGGGCCCTTTCCACGGTGACGCCGGCCAGGCTGTGGGCCATACCCATGGTCCGGCCCGTAGGGGGCGTCATTACCAGTCCCTACGGTTTCAGAAGGATCCTGAACGGCCAGCCCCGCGCCCCCCACAGGGGCGTGGACTACCGCGCCGCCGAGGGCACCCCAGTCAAGGCGGCCGCCGGCGGCACGGTGGTCCTTTCGGCGGACCACTATTTCGCCGGGCGGTGCCTCTACCTGGACCACGGCGGGGGAGTGGTGTCGGTCTACCTTCACCTCTCGAAACGGCTGGTGGAGGAGGGCGATGTCGTTACAGCGGGGGATGTGATCGGGCTCAGCGGCAGGAGCGGCAGGGTCACGGGGCCCCACCTTCACTTCGGCCTCTGCCTGCAGGGGATGATGGTGAACCCGGAGCCTCTCCTGGGCCGGTAGGGGCTGCCTTCGGCCTCACCGCGCTTCCCGGGTCGCTTCTTCAAGGGAACCCATGAGCTCCTCCCACCGCTCCATCATCGGGAGGAGCTTTTTTTGCAGGTCCGCCCGTTCCAGCAGCAGGCCCCTGACCCTTTCCGGGTCGGCCAGTGTCGCGGGATCGGAGAGGGACCGGTCAATGGCGACGATCCTCTCCTCGGCCTTTTCTATTCCCGCTTCGAGGGGTCCCAGGTCCTCGAGGTACCTCTTCCTTGCCCGGTAAAGCCTGTTTCTCCGCTCGGCCTCGAGCCTCTTCCTCTCCCGAGGGTCGGCCTCGGAGGCACCCTCAGAGGATGGGCTGTCCCGGGTCGGGAGGTCTCTCCGGGCTTCTTTTTCAGCCCTCTTTTCTATGAAGTAGGAGTAGTTGCCGGGATAGTCGCGGACCTTCCCCTCCCTGATCTCGATCACCCTGGTCACCAGGTCGTCCAGGAAGTCCCTGTCGTGGGAGACGATCACGATGGAGCCGCCGTACCCCAGGAGGGCCTCCTGAAAGAGGTCCCTCGTGACCATGTCCAGGTGGTTGGTGGGTTCGTCCAGGATCAGCAGGTTCGTCTCCCTGAGGAGGATCTTCAGCAGGGCCAGCCTGGACTTCTCACCCCCCGAAAGGGCGCGCACCGGTTTTTCGATGTCGCCGCCGGAAAAGAGGAAGCAGCCGAGGAGGTTCCTCCGCTGGGGCTCCGTGCAGGGGGAGGGGGCGTTCCGGATCTCCTCCCAGACGGACCGGCGGTAGTCGAGGTTTTCGGAGCTCTCCTGGGAGAAGAAGGCGCTTTTCACGTTATGTCCCAGGGTGACGCCGCCCCGAGTGGGCTTTTCCCGCCCGCTGAGCAGCCTCGTCAGGGTGGATTTCCCGGCGCCGTTAACCCCCACCAGGGCAACCCGCTCGCCCCGTCGGACGGTGAGGTCCACGCCGGAAAGGACGGTCTTTTCGCCGTAGGAGTGGCCCACTCCGACGGCCCTTATCACCTCGAGGCCGCTCCTGGGCGACGGCGGGAACCTCATGGAAACCCTCCGTGAGGGGTCTCCCGGGTCTATCCTCTCGACCTTCGCCAGCGAACGGACCCTGCTCTGGACCTGGGCGGCCTTCGATGCCTTGTAGCGGAAGCGCTCGATGAAGGCGGCCGTCCTGGCGATCTCCTTTTGCTGTTCCCGGGCGGCCTTTTCGGCCGCCTCCAGTTCCAGGGACCGTTTCTGGATGTACTCGGAAAAGTTGCCCGGGTAGGACCGCGCCCCGGCGCCGGAGACCTCCACGGTGGAGGTGGTGAGCTTGTCCAGGAACCGCCGGTCGTGGGAAACGGCCATGAGGGTGCCCCGGTAGGAGGCCAGGTACCCTTCCAGCCACTCCATGCTCTCCGTGTCGAGGTGGTTGGTGGGTTCGTCCAGGAGGAGGACATCGGGCCGGGAGAGCAGGATCGACGCGAGGGAAACCCGCATCTTCCACCCCCCCGAGAATTCGCCCGCCTCGCGGCCCAGGTCCTCCCGGCGGAAGCCCAGCCCATTCAGGGCCTTGGCCGCCATGGCCTCGAAGCCGTAGCCGTCCAGGGCTTCGTAGGCGTGGACCAGCCTTTCGTGCCTTGCCAGGAGGCCCGCCCTCTCCCCGGGGCGGGTCCCCGGTTCGGAGAGCCTGTGGCGCACCTCGGAGAGCTCCCTTTCGACGCGGGTTATGCCGGCCTTGTCCTTGAGGAGTTGCAGGAGGGGGCCGTCGCCGACCTCGACGAGGTCCTGGGGGAGGTACCCCAGGCGCCACCGGGACGGGAGGGAGACCTCCCCCTCGTCGGGGGAGACCTCCCCGGCAATAAGGCGGAAAAGGGTGGTCTTGCCGGCCCCGTTGTCGCCGACGACCCCCACCCGGGCCCCCGGGGGTACCGCGAGGGTCATCCTGTCGTAGACCCTCCGCCCCCTGAGGGTGAGGGTGACACGGGAGCAGCGTATCACGGTGTCACCGGGGCATTTCCTCGAAGGGGTCGAAACCGGGCCGGTATATCAGCACCGAACAGTGGGCGTGCCGGGCTACGTTCGTGGTGGTGCTGCCCACCATCAACTGCGGTATGCCGCTGACGCTCTTGAAGCCTATGACGATCAGGTTGAAATCGTGTTTTTTCGCCGTCTCGATGATGACTTCGGCGGAATTGCCCTGGGCGACGATGATCTCGTGCTCGTGCTTCGGCAGATCGGGGCGCTTTTCCTCGGCCACCTTGATGAGGTACCGGATCTTCTTGCGGGCGCTCTCCTCCGCCTCCTTTGCCCAGTCGGGGTTGACCCAGGTGCCGTACCCTTTCCAGATGAGCGAACTGGGCAGCACGTTGATGAAAGCCACCTCGGCATCCAGCCGGTGGGCCAGGGAGTGACCGTACTCAACCAGGTGATCGGCCATCCTGGTCATGTCAACGCAGACGAGTATCTTCTTCGGCATGGTGACCCCTCCTGTCTTTGGTCTTGTACAAGGATTATACGATAAGGATACCTTATACTGGTCACCACAGGTGTTGTAGCCCCTGTACCGGAAGGAGGGTCCCCCGTGGGTCCGTCAAGCCTGTTCAACCATGTCCTGGGTCCCGTCATGCACGGCCCGTCGAGCTCCCACACGGCGGCGTCGTTCCATATCGGCAGGATCGCCCGGTCCGCCCTGGGAGAAAGCCTCGTCGAGGCGGACATAGCCTTCGACCCCGGCGGCTCCTACGCGGAGGTGTACCGCCAGCAGGGGAGCGACAGGGCCTTCGCCATGGGTATCCTGGGTCGCGATATAACCGACCCCGGCTACAAGGGCGCCCTGGAAGCCCTGCGGGGGGAGGGGGTCGACCTCTCCTTCAGCATAAGGCCCTTGAAGGACAGGGATCACCCCAACGCCGTGGAGGTGCTCCTCACGGGTGCCTCAGGCAGGAAGGTCGCCCTTGGCGCGCGGTCCGTGGGCGGCGGCGCCGTGGAGGTCACCTCCCTGGCCGGCATCGGTCTTTCCCTAAGCGGCGATGCCTGGGACCTGGTGGTCCTCGCCGGGGAGGGTGCCTTGCCCCGGTTGAGGTCGGAGGCGGGGGCGCTGACCCTGGCCGGCTCCTCCCCCCGGGAGTGGGGCCACGAGGGGCTGGTCGTTTTTCACGCCCCCTGCCTTGAAGAGCCCCCTGCGGGGCTGATCGAGAGGTTGCGCCTCGGCGACGGTGTGAGGGAGCTGTGGCTCCTGGAACCGGTCTTCTTCCCCGCCCGGGGGGAGCCCCTTTTCAGCGATGCCTCGGCGATGGTCTCCTACGCCGGGAGGGAGGGGATCACCCTTGGCGGGGCGGGGTTGCGCTACGAGGCGGCGCTGCTGGGATTCTCCCGCGAAGAGGTCATGAATGAAATGAAGGTGCGTTACCGGGTAATGGAGGAATCCGTGAGGGCGGGGCTCTCCGGCGAAGGCCTGTCCATGAGGCTGATGGACCCCGCCGCCGGGGGCATCATGGAGGCCGAATCCCGGGGTGGCCTGGCCATCGGGGGACTCCACACCAGGGCCGCGGCGAGGGCCCTGGCCGCCATGCACGTGAATGCCTCGGGGGGGCTGGTCGTAGCCGCCCCGACGGGAGGTTCCGCCGGCACCATACCCGGCGTGGCGGTGACATTGAGGCAGGAGATGGGCCTCGGGGAGGAGGAGGTCGCCAGGGTGCTCTTCGCGGCCTCCTGCATAGGGCTGGTGATATCCAACAGGGCTACCTTTGCCGCCGAGGTGGCGGGGTGCCAGGTGGAGATCGGCGCCGCCGGGGCGATGGCCGCCGCCGGGGTGGTGGAGTACGCCGGGGGAAGCGCCGCCCGGGCCTGTGACGCCGCCGCCATATTCCTCCAGAACTGGATGGGCTCCGTCTGCGACCCCGTCCAGGGTTTCGTGGAGATACCCTGCCACACGAGGAACGCCGTCGCTTCTTCCGAGGCCTTTGTTTGCGCCGACCTGGTCCTCGGGGGGTATATCAACCCCATACCCCTGGATGAGACGGTCGACGCCGTCCTGTCGGTGGGCAGGATGCTCCCCAGGGAACTCCGCTGCACCACCCTGGGAGGGCTTTCGACCTGTCCCTCGGCGAGGGCGCTGAAGGCCGGGGGAGTGTGAGGCCCCTCAGGCGTAACGACGGATCTCCTCCAGGGTCTTCCTCTGTTTCACGGCGGGGCCCTGCTGCTTCGGGTAGCCGAGGCATACCAGGAGGTCCACCCTGGCGCCCCTGGAGAGCCCCAGGATTTTTTTGACGGCTCCCTGGTCGAACCACCCCATGATGCAGCTGCCGACCCCTTCCTCGGCGGCCTGGAGGACGAGGTGTTCGCAGGCCATGCCGATATCGATCAAGGTGAAGTCCACCCCCTTGGCCAGGCCCCCCCACCGGGCGGTCGCCTTGGCCCTCTCCCTGACGACGGCTATGTGGACCGGGGCCTCCTTGGCGAAGGAATTGATGAAGTGGAGCCCCGAGTAGGCCGCCTCTACGAACTCCCGCCGCCTCTGGGGGGTGTCGACCACGACGAAGCTCCAGGGCTGGGAGTTGCAGGCCGACGGGGCGAGCCGGGCTGCCTCCAGGCACCGGTCGATGACCTCCCTGGGCACGGGGTCGCCCCTGTAGGAGCGGACGCTCTTTCGCTTCCTGGCGAGTTCCAGAAAAGCCATGGCCACCTCCGAGGGCTGCCGTTTCTTTTTTGTTTCCATCACAGCCTTGGGGTTCTCTTGTACCATTAAACGCACCGACCGGGCAAGGAGGCCTTGACGATGACCGGGTGGTTCTGCCCGATGCTGCTGGTGATAGCCGCCACCGCCGCCGCGACGCTCTTTTTGGTCCGGGGCGCCAGGCCGCTGGCCCGTAAAACCCTCAGGCTGGCGGGGCTCGCCCTGCCCCTGGCCGTCTTCCCCCTGTGGGGGCCGGGGGCGTACAGGGCCTGTAACTTCGCCGCGGCGGGGGCCCTGGCCCTCCTCGAGGCCGCCAGGCTTCGTGGGGGCGGGGGCGGTTCCCTGCTGGGGCGCCTCGCCTCACCCATCGCCAAGGAAGGGGAGGAAAAGGGGTTCTCCGGCCTTTCCACGTACTTTTGGGGCGCCGCCCTGGCGTCCCTCGCCCCCGGAGGGATCGGGCCGGCCGTCACGGTCATGGCCAACCTCGGCGACCCCTGGGCTTCCATGGCAGGCGCCGCCTGGGGCGGGAGCCGGTCCCGCTTCGGCAAGACCCGGGCCGGCACGGCGGCCTGCCTGGCGGCCTCCCTGTCGGCGGGCCTCTCCTTCGCGGCGGCCTTTCCCGGTGCTGGGGTCACCTTCTTCCAGGCGGCCCTGGCGGCGGCGGCCATGACCGCCGCCGAGAGATATTCCCCGGGGGAGTACGACAACCTGCTGGCCCAGGCCGCCGGTGCCGTGGCCATGGTCCTCTCCGCCCGGTACCTGGGGTGAGGGTCTAGAGGACTTCCGCCAGGGGCTCCTTCAGGGACCTCCTCATGAGCAGGCACTGCTCCCGGAAGACCGCTATCTCGGCTTCGAGGTTGGGGTTGGGCGACTCGCCGAAGGAGGCGTGCATCACCGGGGCGACGAGGCCGGGGTCGCCCTTCCTCCTCGCCTTGAGCATGCCCCGGATCCTGGCAGTGGCGACGCCTTCCTGCATGCAGGTAAAGGGCCCCACGTGGAAGACCCCGCAGACGGGGTTCCTGGGGTCCTCGTTGAGCCTGTCGGAGAGGAAGTAGTTGAAGAGGCCGATAGATATGGATGACTCCCCGGTGATGTCGGGGTGGTAGATCCCCTCCCGCTCCAGTTCGGGAAGGGTGTCCTCGGGGTGGGGCAGCACCTTCCTGTCGTCGAGGCCGCCCCCCATGCCCCTTTCGATGACCTTCTCGGCGTAGTTCATGTACAGGGCGGCGGCCTTGTACTCCAGCCCGGGGTTCTTCCTGTGGGCGATGTGGACGACGTACCGGAGCCACTCCGTGACCGGTCCCCGGACCAGTTCGAGTCCCTGCTTCTCGAGCAGTTCGGCGGCGTGCCCCGTGTAGGGGTCGTGCTGCCTCATGTAGATCTCCCCCAGGTACAGCACCAGGGGGAACCGTTCGGCCCGGTCGGGGCAGAGGGAGGAGAAGACCCTCGCCGTCCGCCTGCCCCAGTCGACGATGCCCTTCAGCGAGGCCCCCTCCCGGCGGAAGGCCTCCCCCAGCAGGTAGAGCCTCTCCCGGGCCGCCTCGTTGAAAACCTCCCTGTCGAGGGCATAGGGGCGGAAGCGGAGCACCAGGTCGTCAAAGAGGTCCGAGGCCCTGATGGCGTTGTAGATGTCGCGGACCAGGCCGGTCGTCGCCAGGAGGGACCAGGAGATCCCCAGGGACTTCGAGTCCAGGTAGCCCGTCTCCGACGTGGGTGACACGATCGGGATGCTCCCGAAGCCCAGGTTCTCGAGGCACAGGGCCAGTACCTCGGCGTACTTGCCGAAACGGCAGGGGCCGCTCGTGGTGGGCATGAAGACGAGGTACTCGTCGCGGACCCTTTCGGCCCCCTTTTCGGCGGCCTCCTTTTCGAGGAAGGCGACCAAGTCGCCCAGGACCCCCCTCAGGGGGAAACAGGTCTCGGTGGAGATGAGCCTCTCGGCGGCCTCCCTCGACTCGGTCGTGTCGGTGGGCGCTATGACGGCGTCTATCCCCCGGTAGCCGGCCGCGGCCGCCCCGAGGGTGCTGGCGTTGCCCATCCAGGGGATCAGCCACCTCCTGCTCTCGGCCCCGGACGGTGAAGGCCTGGCGAAGGAGAACCTTTCCAGGGGGGCCTCCCTGGGTTCCCACCGGGCCACGACCCTCTCGAAGGCTTCGGCCCTGGTCACGAAAGGGGCGTTGTTGGTCTGGGCGTCGGTGAGGAGGTGCAGGAAGGGTTTGCCCGCCCTCCGGAAGATCTCGTCCTCCATGATGAACTTGATCGAGTCGGGGCCGCAGGCGAAGTTCATCTGCCTCACCGGGAAGAGCCTTTCGTGCATCGCCGTGAAGATGGAGGCCTTCAGGATCTCCGAACTGTGCTCCCAGTACTCGTTGTCCACCAGGTCGTCGAGGGGGATCCCGGCGTAGAGGTGGCTCAAAAAGACCTGGGGGATGTAGGGCATCCCCCTGACGGCGGCGAACATCCTTCCCGTGTCGGACGAGGCTGCCGGGTCGAGCACGACGTAATCCCGGCCTATGCCGACGTACCCCTTTTCGCCGTTCCGGCGTAGGTTTTCCAGGAAGGCGTCCCCGAGGAGGGCCAGTTCCCCGTTGAAGGCCTCCTCCCGGGCGTCCGCCTCCCGGAGGGCCTCGTTTATCTGCTGCCCGGAGAAGCG